>Ga0105047_10009156_pt1 | contig 16351 bp, 18 predicted proteins | sample MAT04_FD_78384 | JGI IMG/M metagenome (GOLD analysis project Ga0105047, IMG submission 78384) | Freshwater microbial communities from Lake Fryxell liftoff mats and glacier meltwater in Antarctica - MAT-04 (megahit assembly) | ecosystem: Environmental > Aquatic > Freshwater > Ice > Liftoff...
GCAGCGGCAGCGCTTCGGCGAGCTCGATATTCGCGGCGTAGTCGCTGGTGGGGCAGTAGACGATGGCGTCTTCACCCGTGTCGGCGATGACCTGGAATTCGTGCGAGGCGTCGCCGCCGATGGCGCCGGTGTCGGCCGCCACGGCGCGGTACTGCAGGCCGAAGCGATCGAAGATGCGCTTGTAGGCGTCGAACATGCCCTGGTAGCTCTTCAGCGCCGAGGCCTTGTCGCGGTCGAAGGAATAGGCGTCCTTCATCGTGAACTCGCGCCCGCGCATGACGCCGAAACGCGGCCGGCGCTCGTCACGGAACTTGGTCTGGATGTGGAAGAAATTTTTCGGTAGCTGCTTGTAGCTGCGCAGTTCCTGACGCGCGATGTCGGTGACGACTTCCTCGCTCGTGGGCTGGATGACGAAGTCGCGGTCGTGGCGGTCCTTCACGCGCATCAGTTCGGGGCCATAGGCCTGGAAGCGGCCGGTCTCCAGCCAGAGTTCGGCAGGCTGCACCACGGGCATCAGCAGTTCCACCGCGCCGGCACGCTCCATCTCCTCGCGGATGATGGCTTCTACCTTGCGAATGACACGCAGGCCCAGTGGCATGTAGTTGTAGATGCCGGCGCCCAGGCGCTTGATGAAGCCCGCGCGCATCATCAGCCGGTGGCTGACGATCTCGGCGTCGGCGGGTGCTTCCTTGAGCGTGGAGATGAAGGTGGCTGTGGCTTTCATGGGGCGCGTGAGGTACCAGTTTCAGGCACCGCCGCTGCCCCGCATGAGCCCCGGTATGGCCCCACGTCACGCATGCGGGTTAGCGAGGGTTCGCGTGCTGCACAGCGCCGGTGCAATAATGAAATCAATCACTAGATCGGGGTTTGATTATGCTCGACCGGGAAGGCTTCAGGCCCAACGTCGGCGTCATCCTGCTCAACGCGCGCAACCAGGTGTTCTGGGGCAAACGGCTGCGCACGCACTCGTGGCAGTTCCCTCAGGGCGGCATCAAGCACGGCGAGTCGCCTGAGCAGGCGATGTACCGCGAACTGCACGAAGAAGTAGGGCTGCTGCCCGAGCACGTGCAGATCGTCGCCCGCACCCGCGACTGGCTGCGCTACGAGGTGCCCGACCACTTCATCCGCAAGGACGCGCGCGGCCACTACCGCGGCCAGAAGCAGATCTGGTTCCTGCTGCGCCTGGTCGGCCACGACAGCGACCTGAACCTGCGCGCCACCGACCACCCCGAGTTCGACGCCTGGCGCTGGAACGACTACTGGGTGCCGCTGGAACTGGTGATCGAGTTCAAGCGCAACGTCTACGAGATGGCGCTCACCGAACTGGCGCGCTACCTGCCGCGCATGAACCACCACAACCGCTACCTGCGTTCGGGCCTGCGTGCGCACCGGCACGACCATGACATGCACGGCTTGGATGCCGCCGCCGAGCACGCCCACGTCGTGATCGAGATGCCGCCCCGCAGCCTGCCACCAGACGCCGAGCCCAGCGCCAGCAAGTAGCCGCGCTACATCAGCACGAGGTTCGTGCGGTGGATGAGTTCGGGCTCGTTGGCGTAGCCCAGCAGGCCCTCGATCTGGCTCGAAGCCTTGCGTGCGATGAGGCGAGCCTCGGCCGACGAGTAGTTGGCCAGGCCGCGCGCCACCTCGGCGCCGCTTGGCGCACGCACGGCGATCACGTCGCCGCGCACGAAATCGCCGTGCACCTCGTGCACGCCGATGGGCAGCAGGCTCTTGCCTTCATCGCGCAGCTTGACCACGGCCCCGTCGTCGACAACCACCGCGCCGCGCAGCTGCAGGTGGTCGACCATCCACTGCTTGCGCGCCGCCAGCTTGGGCGTGGTGGCCACCAGCGTGGTACCGATGCGTTCGCCGGCGGCCAGTCGCAGCAGCACATCGGTCTCGCGCCCCCAGGCGATCACGGTGCTGGTGCCGCTGCCGGCCGCACGCTTGGCCGCCAGCACCTTGGTCAGCATGCCGCCGCGGCCGATGCTGGAGCCGGCACCGCCGGCCATCGTCTCGAGCTCGGCGTCGCCGGCCACGGCCTCGTCGATGAAACGTGCCGCCGGGTCCTTGCGCGGGTCGGCCGAATACAGCCCGCGCTGGTCGGTGAGGATGACGTAGGCGTCGGCGTCGACCAGATTGGCCACCAGGGCACCGAGTGTGTCGTTGTCGCCGAAGCGGATCTCGTCGTTGACGACGGTGTCGTTTTCGTTGATGACCGGGATGACCTTCAGCGCAAGCAGCGTCAGCAGCGTCGAACGGGCGTTGAGGTAACGCTCGCGGTCGGCCAGGTCGGCATGCGTCAGCAACACCTGGGCGCTCGCCATGCCGTGTTCGGACAACCGGCTTTCGTACATCTGCACCAGGCCCATCTGACCCACCGCCGCCGCGGCCTGCAGTTCGTGCAGTTCCCTGGGGCGCTGTGTCCAGCCCAGGCGCTTCATGCCTTCGGCGATGGCACCGCTGGACACCATCACCAGCTCGCGCCCCGTTGCGGCAAGCGCCGCCAGCTGGCGCGACCAGTTGCCGATGGCGGCGGCGTCGACACCGCGCCCTTCGTTGGTGACGAGGCTGGAGCCGACCTTGACGACGATGCGGCGCGCCCCGAGGAGCACGCCGCTACTCATCGCTGGGCGTCGGGGGCGTTGCCGGTGCGGGCGCAGGTGCGGCCGCGTCGACGAAGCGTGCGTCGGGCAGCGGGGCTTCGCGCTGCTGCAGTGCCACGTGGGTGTGGATGGCCTCGAGCAGCGGCTGCAGGCCTTCGCGCGCCAGGGCCGAGATCGAGAACACCGGGCCCTTCCAGCGCAACCGGCGCACGTAATCCTTGACGCGGGACTCGCGCTCGTCCTCGGGCACCATGTCCAGCTTGTTGAACACCAACCAACGCGTCTTGGCGTGCAGCTTGGGGTCGTACTTCTTCAGCTCGGCGACGATGGCCTTGGCCTGCACCACCGGGTCGACGCCTTCATCGAAGGGGGCGGCGTCGACGATGTGCAGCAGCAGCCGTGTGCGCTGCAGGTGGCGCAGGAACTGGTGACCGAGGCCGGCGCCCTCGGAGGCGCCCTCGATCAGGCCCGGGATGTCGGCGACGACGAAGCTGCGCTCCGGGCCGACGCGCACCACTCCGAGGTTCGGGTGCAGCGTGGTGAAGGGGTAGTCGGCGATCTTCGGCCGCGCGTTCGAGATCGCGGCAATCAGCGTGCTCTTGCCTGCGTTGGGCATGCCCAGCAGGCCGACGTCGGCCAGCACCCGCAGTTCCAGCTTCAGCTTCTTCGCCTCGCCTGGCCAGCCGGGCGTCTTCTGCCGCGGCGAGCGGTTGGTGCTGGTCTTGAAGTGCAGGTTGCCGAAGCCACCGTCGCCGCCCTTGACGATCTGCTCGCGCTGGCCGTGCTCGAGCAGCTCGACGATCAGTTCGCCGGTCTCGAAGTCGGAAATCATCGTGCCGACCGGCATGCGCAGCTCGATGTCGGGCGAGGCGGCGCCGTACTGGTCGCTGCCGCGGCCGGCCTCGCCGTTCTTCGCGTCGTGACGCCGCGCGTAGCGGTAGTCGATCAGCGTGTTGATGTTGCGGTCGGCGATCGCCCAAACGCTGCCGCCACGGCCGCCGTCGCCGCCGTTGGGGCCGCCGAAGGGGATGAACTTCTCGCGCCGGAAACTCACGCAGCCCGCACCGCCGTGGCCTGCGGACACGTCGATCACGGCTTCGTCGACGAATTTCATGGTGCGGCTATGGTAACGAGGGCAAAAAACGAAGAAGCCCCGGCAGGCCGGGGCTTCGCATCGGCTGCGAGTGGAAAACTCAGGCCGGCGTGACGAACACCGTCTGCCGGTTCAGCGCGCCCTTGACGTCGAAGGACACCGCGCCGTCGACGAGCGCGAACAGCGTGTGGTCCTTGCCGATGCCGACACCCACGCCCGGGTGGAACTTGGTGCCGCGCTGACGCACGATGATCGAGCCGGCCAAGACCTGCTGACCACCGAAGGCCTTCACGCCCAGCATCTTCGGCTTCGAGTCGCGCCCGTTGCGGGTTGAACCGCCGCCCTTTTTCTGTGCCATGGTTGCTGCCCCTTAGCCGTTGATCGAGCCGATCTGCAGCTCGGTGTAAGTCTGGCGGTGACCGCCATGCTTCTGGTAATGCTTGCGGCGACGCATCTTGAAGATGCGCACCTTGTCGTGCTTGCCCTGCGACAACACCGTCGCCGTGACACTCGCACCCGTGACCCAGGGAGCACCGACCTTGAGGTCTGCGCCGCTACCGACGGCCAGCACCTGCTCGATCACAACTTCCTGGCCCACGTCCGCAGCTATCTGTTCTACCTTGATCTTTTCGCCGGCTGCAACCTTGTATTGCTTGCCACCGGTTTTTATGACCGCGTACATGTGAGACCTTTCGAATGACCCCTGCGACCGCCGTTCCCGGCACCTGCCGAGTGCGCCCGACCGGTCGGACGGGCTTGATCACAAGCCGCCCGCCACGTCGCGCAGAGCCTTTGAGTATAGCATGCAGCCTCGCAAGCAACAGGCCGGGCCGGCATCCGTCGCCCCGCTTCCTATAATCGCCTTCCCGTGCTCGAAATCACCGCCCCCAAATCCGCTGCCGACCCCGCCGAATCGGCTCTGCGGCGCGTGGACGCCGTGATCCGCGAGCGCCTGAGCTCCCGCGTGGCGCTCATCGACCAGATTTCCAGCTACATCATCGGCGCCGGCGGCAAGCGCATCCGCCCCAAGCTGGTGTTGCTGTTCTCGGAAGCCCTGGGCTTCGAAGGCCCCGAGCGCTACGAACTCGCCGCTATCGTCGAGTTCATCCACACCGCCACGCTGCTGCACGACGACGTCGTCGACGAATCGGCGCTGCGTCGTGGCCGGGCCACCGCCAACGCCATGTTCGGCAATGCCGCCAGCGTGCTGGTGGGCGACTTCCTCTATTCACGCGCCTTCCAGATGATGGTGTCTGTGAACCGCATGCGCGTGCTCGACGTGCTGGCCGACGCCACCAACGTCATCGCCGAAGGCGAAGTGCTGCAGCTGATGAACATGCACGACCCCGACCTGGCCGTGCACGACTACCTGCAGGTCATCCGTTACAAGACGGCCAAGCTGTTCGAGGCCAGCGCCCGCCTGGGCGCCGTGCTGGCGGGTGCCGACGCAGCGCTGGAAGAGTCCTGCGCCGACTTCGGGCGCTCGCTGGGCACGGCCTTCCAGCTCGTCGACGACCTGCTCGACTACGAAGGCAACAGCGACGAACTCGGCAAGAACGTCGGCGACGACCTGCGCGAGGGCAAGCCGACGCTGCCGCTGCTGCTGGCCATGGAACGCGCGACCGAACCCGAGCGTGCGCTGATCCGCCACGCCATCGAGCATGGTGAGCTGCAGAAGCTGCCCGAGATCCTGGCGATCGTGCGCCGCACGGGTGCACTCGATGCCACACGAGACGCCGCCCGCGCCGAGGCCGAGCAGGCGCAGACTGCGCTGCAGGCCCTGCCGGCGTCGGCGGCCCGCGAGGCTCTGCTAGAATTATGTGTTCGTTCGGTGCATCGTTCTTCCTGACCGGGGAACGCGGCTCGTCGGGTGCCGTGGAATCAACGCCGCAGCCACCCCGTCACCGCATCGGGGTGTAGCTTAGCCTGGTAGAGCGCTACGTTCGGGACGTAGAGGCCGGAGGTTCGAATCCTCTCACCCCGACCAGCCTTCACGGTGGTCTCCCGACATTCCCACATCGCCTCGCGCCGCCGCCAGCAGTCGCCGTGCTGCCACCGAGGCGGGTCGCGTTTACACCGAGGTGTGATTCGGCGATGATCTGCGCGATATGCAGTCGATGAGTTCCCTCCCCGATGGCCACTGAGACCCTGGTCGAACCACCACCGTCCTCCCTTTCGGGCGTGGCCCGAGTGCTCGTCAACGCCGGCAAGCTGACGGCCAAGAGTGCCGAAGAACTGACCAGGAGCGCGCGCGAGCGCAAGTCGAGCTTCGTTGCGGCGCTGATCGGCGCGGGTGCAGTCAAGCCAGACGAACTGGCGCATGCGCTGTCGACCGCGCTGGCACTGCCGGTGATGGACCTCAACGCCGTAGACCTGCAGAAACTGCCGCGCAACATCGTCGACCAGAAGATCGCCAGCCAGTACCAGTTGCTGGTTCTGGGCAAGCGCGGCAACCGCCTCTTCATCGGCGCCGCCGACCCCACCGACCAGGAAGCCGCCGAACGCATCAAGTTCGCGACCCAGTTGACGCCCGAGTGGGTGATCGTCGAATACGACAAGCTGATCAAACAGCTCGACGCCCAGGGCGCCAGCGCCAACGAACAGCTGGAGTCGATGGCCGGCGGCGACTTCGACTTCGACGTCACCGACGAAGAGGCCGCACCGGCCGAAAACGCCGACGTCACTACCGACGTCGAAGACGCGCCGGTGGTGCGATTCCTGCAGAAGATGCTGATCGACGCCATCAACATGCGCGCGTCCGACCTGCACTTCGAACCCTACGAGTACACCTACCGCGTGCGTTTCCGCGTCGACGGCGAACTGCGCGAGATCACGCAGCCGCCGGTGGCCATCAAGGACAAGCTGGCCTCGCGCATCAAGGTCATCTCGCGCATGGACATCGCCGAGAAACGCGTGCCGCAGGACGGCCGCATGAAGCTCAAGTTCGGCAGCAAGGCGATCGACTTCCGCGTCAGCACGCTGCCCACGCTGTTCGGCGAGAAGGTCGTGATCCGTATCCTCGACCCGTCGAGCGCCAAGCTGGGCATCGAGGCGCTGGGCTACGAGAAGATCGAGAAGGACCGCCTGATGACCGCCATCGCGCGGCCCTACGGCATGATCCTCGTCACCGGCCCTACAGGCAGCGGCAAGACGGTGTCGCTCTACACCTGCCTGAACATCCTCAACCAGCCCGGCGTGAACATTGCCACGGTGGAAGACCCGGCCGAAATCAACCTGCCGGGCATCAACCAGGTCAACGTCAACGACCGCGCGGGCCTGACCTTCGCCGCGGCGCTGAAGTCCTTCCTGCGCCAGGACCCGGACATCATCATGGTCGGCGAAATCCGCGACCTGGAAACCGCCGACATCGCCATCAAGGCCGCGCAGACCGGCCACATGGTGATGAGCACGCTGCACACCAACGACGCCCCCTCCACGCTGACGCGGCTGCTGAACATGGGCGTGGCGCCCTTCAACATCGCCTCCAGCGTGCTGCTGATCACCGCCCAGCGCCTCGCACGCAAGCTGTGCGAGAACTGCAAGAAGCCCGCGGACTACCCGCGTGAATCGATGCTGAAGGCCGGCTTCAAGCCCGAGGACCTGGACGGCAACTGGAAGCCCTACCGGGCCGTCGGTTGCTCGATGTGCAACAACGGTTACAAAGGCCGGGTTGGTATCTACCAAGTGATGCCGATAACCGAAGCTATCCAGCGCATCATCCTGTCCGAAGGCACGGCACTGGACATCGCCAAGCAGGCCCAGGTCGAAGGGGTGCGCGACCTGCGCCAGTCCGGGCTGATCAAGGTCCGTGTCGGTGTCACCACACTCGAGGAAGTGATCACGGTCACCAACGAGTAGGCCCCGTACTTCAATCCGTCAGCCTAGCCCGACCCGAGAACCCATGGCCACAGCAGCACTCGCAAAAGCGTCCAAGGAAGTCATCTTCGAGTGGGAAGGCAAGGACCGCAACGGCAAGGTCGTGCGCGGCGAGATGCGCGCCGGCGGCGAATCGATGGTCAACGCCAGCCTGCGCCGCCAGGGCATCCTCGTCAACAAGGTCAAGAAGCGCCGTACCAGCGGCGGCAAGTCCATCAAGCAGAAGGACATCGCGATCTTCACGCGCCAGCTGGCGACGATGATGAAGGCCGGCGTGCCGCTGCTGCAGTCCTTCGACATCGTCGCCCGCGGCAGCACCAACCCGCGCATGACCAAGCTGCTGAACGACATCCGCGGCGACGTCGAGACCGGCACCAGCCTGTCGTCGGCCTTCCGCAAGCACCCGCTGCACTTCGACGCGCTGTACTGCAACCTGGTGGAAGCCGGCGAAGCGGGCGGCATCCTGGAGGCGCTGCTTGACCGCCTGGCCATCTATCAGGAAAAGACGATGGCCATCAAGAGCAAGATCAAGTCGGCCCTGATGTACCCGGTGGCGGTGATCATCGTCGCCTTCGTCGTGCTGACCGTGATCATGATCTTCGTCATCCCGGCCTTCGAGGACGTGTTCAAGTCCTTCGGCGGCGAACTGCCCGGCCCGACGCTGGTGGTGATCGCGCTGTCGAAGTTCTTTGTCGCCTGGTGGTGGGCCATCTTCGGCCTGCTCGGCGGCGGCCTGTATTTCTTCTTCGAGAGCTGGAAGCGCTCCGAGAAGATGCAGATGACGATGGACCGCATCCTGTTGAAGATCCCGGTCTTTGGCGACCTCATCAACAAGTCGGTGATCGCACGCTGGACGCGCACGCTTTCGACCATGTTCGCCGCCGGCGTGCCGCTGGTGGAAGCGCTCGATTCGGTCGGCGGCGCGTCGGGCAACGCGGTCTACGCGCAGGCCACCGAACAGATCCAGAAGGACGTCTCCACCGGTTCGGCGCTGACGACCTCGATGACAGCCACCGGTGTGTTCCCGACCATGGTGCTGCAGATGGCGGCCATCGGCGAGGAATCCGGCTCGCTCGACCACATGCTGGCGAAGGCGGCCGAGTTCTACGAAGAAGAAGTCGACGAGATGGTGAAGGGTCTGTCCAGCCTGATGGAACCCTTCATCATCGTCATCCTGGGCACGCTCATCGGTGGCATCGTCGTCTCGATGTACCTGCCGATCTTCAAGCTGGGCGCGGTTGTCTAGCGTGGCGGGGTTTTTCGCGGGCCTGCCGCTGGACCTGCTGCTTTCGCCCTGGCTCCTGGCCCCGCTGGGGCTGATCATCGGCAGCTTCCTCAACGTGGTGGTGCACCGCCTGCCGCTGATGCTGGAACGCCAGTGGTGGGGCGATGTTGCGGCGCAGCTGGCCGACGCCGACTCGTTCAAGCGCGTATTCGCCAGCGCCGCGCCGGAACGGCTGGCGCTGGCCTCTGGCGGCCTGGAAAAGGCCATCGCCGAGCTGGCGCCGCTGGGCCTGGCGCGACCGGCCTCGCGCTGCCCGGCCTGCGGCCACCGCATCCGCTGGTTCGAGAACATCCCACTGCTCAGCTGGCTGGTGCTGCAGGGCCGCTGCTCGGCGTGCAAGACGCCGATCTCGCTGCGCTACCCGCTGGTCGAGCTGGGCACCGCGCTGCTCTTCGGCGTCCTGGCCTGGCACCTCGGCCCGCAGCCGTCGACGCTGCTGTGGTGTGGCGTCGGCGCCGTGCTGCTGGCACTGGCGCTGATCGACTGGGACACCACCGTGCTGCCCGACACGCTGACGCTGCCGCTGCTGTGGGCCGGCTTGCTGGCCGCCGCCCTGGGCTGGCTGCCCGGGCTGACGCTGCTGCAATCGCTGTGGGGCGCAGTGGCCGGCTACCTGTCGCTGTTCCTCGTGTACTGGTTCTTCAAGCTCGCCACCGGCAAGGAAGGCATGGGCTTCGGCGACTTCAAGCTGCTGGCGGCTCTGGGCGCATGGCTGGGCTGGCAGGCCATCCTGCCGATCGTGCTGATGGCCTCGGTGCTGGGCGCGATGGTCGGGCTGGCGATGAAGGCTGGCGGTTCGCTGCGCCAGGGGCGCTTCGTGCCCTTCGGGCCTTTCCTGGCCGGCGGCGGTGTCGTCATCATGCTGGCCGGCCTGGAGACGGTGCTGGGGTGGATGGGCTGGGCCTGAGCGTGTCGCCAGGCGTCCGGGTGCGCACGATCGGCCTCACCGGCGGTATCGGCAGCGGCAAGAGCACGGTGGCGCAGCGGCTGGTGGCGCTGGGTGCCCACCTCGTCGATACCGACGCCATTGCACGTGCCCTCACGCAGCCGGGCGGCCAGGCCATGCCTGCGCTGGCCGCGGCCTTCGGGCCCGAAGCGCTGACGGCCGACGGTGCCTTGAACCGCGAATACATGCGGCGCCTGACCTTCACCGACGTCGCTGTGAAGGCGCGCCTGGAAGCCATCCTGCACCCGCTGATTGGCCAGGAAGCACAACACCAGGCCGCGTTGGCTGCTGGGCGGCCGGTGGTCTTCGACGTGCCGCTGCTCACCGAATCTCGCCACTGGCGCGCCCGCGTCGACCGTGTGCTGGTGGTCGACTGCCCCGAAGCCACGCAGATCGAGCGTGTGGCACTGCGCCCCGGCTGGGACGCCGGCGGCGCCCGCCGCGTCGTGGCCCAACAGGCTACGCGCGCGGCGCGGCGCGCGATTGCCGATGCCGTGATCTTCAACGACGGCATCGGTCTGGAAGCGCTGGATGGCGAGCTGCGCGCCCTGTGGACAGGGTGGACAGGCGCGAGCTGAGGCCGGCGCTCGCGTGGAAGGTGTCACGCGTATGGAACAATCCGCCACGGCAAGCCTCCCACCCGCACCGCAGCCGCACCCCGAGCCCGCCTTGGTTCTTTACGAGTACCCGTTCACCGAAGGCATACGCACGATGCTGCGGCTCGAACACCTGTTCGACCGTCTGGGCCAGCTGGTGGCGCGCGACGCACCGGTGGACCACCACTTCGCGCTGGCCACGCTGTTCGAGATCATGGACGTCGCGTCGCGCGCCGACCTGAAGAGCGACCTGCTGAAGGAGCTGGAACGCCACCGCGCCCAGCTGCAGAGCTACCGCGGCCATCCGGGCATTTCCGAGACCGCGCTCGACGAGGTGGTCGGCCGCATCGACCACGCCTTCAACGGCCTGAACCAGCTGCAGGGCAAGGCCGGCCAGACACTGTCGGCCAACGACTGGTTGATGAGCATCCGCAGCCGCATCAACATCCCGGGCGGCACCTGCGAGTTCGACCTGCCCGCCTACTACGCCTGGCAGCAGCACGCACCGGCACGCCGGCGTACCGACCTGCAGGGCTGGATGGCGACCATCACGCCGCTGGCCGAGGCGCTGCAGGTGCTGCTGGGCCTGCTGCGCGACAGCGGCGCGCCTCAGCGCATGGTGGCCGCGGGCGGCCAATACCAGCAGACCCTGCCCCAGGGCAAGTCCTACCAGCTGATGCGCGTGCGTTTTGCCGCCGATAGCGGCCTGGTGCCCGAGATCAGCGGCCACCGGCTGATGGTGTCGATCCGCTTCATGCGGCCCGACGCCGAAGGCCGCCTGCGCAACTGCGGCGCCGACACGGATTTCGCACTGGCGCTGTGCGCTTGAGCCCGCGCCAGCCACCCGCCCGTACCGCCAGCCCCATGAGCGAAGCCGCCGCCCGCACCGTGCCCTGCCCGAACTGCCGCCAGCCGGCAATGTTTGCCGAACGCAACCGCTGGCGCCCCTTCTGCAGCGAACGCTGCCGCATGGCCGACCTGGGCGCCTGGGCGACCGAGCGCTTCCGCGTACCCGCGGAGTCGCCACCCGGCGAAGACGACCTGCCGCGCGAAGCGCACTGACGGGCGCGGACGCTCAGGCCGGCCGGCCCCGCTCAGCGCCCGCCGGTGCTCAGGCTGCGCAGGAAGGCCGCCAAGTCAGCCGCCTGCTTCACGTCCAGCCTCAGCGGACGCAGGATGCGCTCGCCGTCGGCGTGCAGCCGCTCCTCGTTGAGTTCGCTGTAGTGGCGCACCACGTCTTCAACCGTGGCCAGGCTGCCGTCGTGCATGTAGGGCGCGGTGTGCGTCAGCTGGCGCAGACTGGGCACGCGGAACTCGCCGAAGTTGCGGTGCTGGGGTGCAACATGCCGCGTCGTCACGGCCTGGGGATCGGCGGGGCCGGCGTCGTTGTACGGGCCCAGCCGGTTGTAGCGGCTGGGGCGCAGCCGCGACAGACCCTCATGGCGCCCTGCGTCCACGCCGCCGGGCACAAAGTAGGGCACGCCGACGTCGGCGAACTCGCCGTTCGTGAAGGCCGGCCCGGCGTGGCACACGCTGCAGCGGCCCTCGCCGACAAACAGCCGCAAACCGCGCTGCGCGGCCTGCGGGTAAGCCGCCGCAGCAGCCGTATCACCTCTTGCCAGGGCGTCGCGGAAGTCGTCGAAGGGCGTGCGCCCGGAGACAAGCGTGGCCTGGTAGGCCGCCAGCGCCTTGCCCAGGTCGACCAGCACGGGCTCGTCATCGGGCCCCGGTGGCGCGCCAAAGGCGGCGCGGTAGCCCGTCGTCAGGCGCGGCTCGCGGCGCACGGCGGCGGCCAACTGCGCCGGGCTGGCCGCCATCTCGCGCCCCGCCACCAGCGGCGTCACGCTCGCCGCCCACAGCGAGTCTAGGGCGCCGTCCCAGCCGAGCCAGCGGCGCTGCGCGGCGTCCAGCAGGCTGGGTGTGTTGCGCAGTCCGGCGGCGCGCCCGCGCGCCACGGGCAGCCCGTCCTGGAAGGCGCGCTCGGGCATGTGGCAGCTGGCACAGGACAGTGTGCCGTCGGCCGACAGCGTGGCGTCGAAGAACAGCAGCCTGCCGAAGTTGATGGCGGCAAGCTGCCCGTCGACGCGGTTGGATCGGTCCGGCAGCCGTGGCGGTGGCCACGGGCCGTGGCCGGCGATGCGCGCGCGTTCTTCGGCGGTGAAGTCCAGCAGCGGCTGCGCGGCGCCGTGCCCCAGCGTCGTCAGCAGGCCGGCCGCCAGCAGCGCGGCGCGCAGCGTCTTCATCGCAGCGCGACGTCCTGACGCAGCGTGTGCACGCTGCCCTCGTGGCGCAGGTCGAAGCGCAGTTCCCAGCGGCCGCTCATGTGCCACAGCAGCCCGTCGGCGCGCCAGCGGCCGTCGCCCAGTGCCCGCAGGCTGGGCCGATAGTTCATGCCGTGGCGGTGCTCGGGCATGGTGGCATCGACGGCCGTCAGCACGGCCTGGGCAGGGCACACCTTCAACAGCAGCGAGAAAGGTTCGCCCTGGACGATGGCGCCCGGCTCGGCGCGCCAGGCCAGGCTGACCGGGCCGGCCGCCACGGCCGCGCCGTCGGCGGGGTCGGGCGGGCAGGCCGCATGGGCGGCGCCCGCCACCGCGCAGGCCACGGCGAAGCACCAGCGCCTCACCGCACTACCCTGTGCGCTGCGCACTTCGGGATTCGCGCCTGAAGGCGGCCCGGCGCGCTCATGGCACCAGCCGCGAGCGCATGGCCGTGAACAGCGCATCGCCGTTGCGCCAGGCAATGCGTTCGGCGACGTCGCGCGGCAAGTCGGCCAGCCACTCGCGCGACCAGCGTGCGTGCTCGATGACGTAGAACCAGCGTTCAGGCGTGTAGGTGTCGGTACCCACCAGGAAACGGTCAGGGAACTCGAGGAAAGCCTGGCGCCAGCCGGCATCGACCTTGCCGCCGCTCGCGTGGTCGTTGCGGAAGGCCAGGTCGCACCACAGGTTCTTGTGCTTGCGCAGCATCTCGCGCACCTTGTCGGGCGACTCGAAGCCAGCGTGCGCCCACAGGATGCGGGCTTCCGGGTCCTGCCGGAACTGGCGCTCGATGGCGTCGGCGTCCGAATGCGAGTGCAGATAGAGCTGGTGTTCGCGCGCCAGCTGCACCACGCGGCGCACCACCGGCAGGTCGGCGTCGGCACCGTAGACGTGGTACTCACCCAGGGCAACGTAGCGGTATTGCTTCAGCCGCGATTCCAGGTGCGCGACGACGCTGGCGTCGTGCATCCAGCTGCCGATCTCGCCGCGTGTGCGGTAGGGGCGCAGCACGGGCAGCACTAGGTCGGGCGCCGCGGCGTAGAGCTTCTGCGTGCCTTCGTCGCTGCTGCTGGAGACCATCGCCTGCCTGAGCCCGGCCTGGCGCAACAGCGCCACGGCCTCGGCCGGCGGCAGGCGCGCCCAGGCGTCTTCGCTGTAGTGCAGGTGGGCGTCGAAGATCGGCATCTGCGTGGCCTGCGCAGGCTGCGCGGCCACGGGGCCGGCCGCTGGCAGCAGCACCGACACCGCGAATGCCACCGACAGGCGGCGCCGGTTGGCCAGGGGAAGTTGACGCATCGCAGGCCTCCGCAACAATCGCGGCATCGTAGCCAAGCCCCGATTCCCGGGCGCAAACGGGGCTGCGCCCTCTGATCGGGCCCGACGATGTTCATCTTCCGCCAGCTCTTCGACGCCACGTCGTCCACCTACACCTACCTGCTGGCCAGCGACGGCGAGGCGCTGCTCATCGACCCGGTGTTCGAGCAGGCGCGGCGCGACGCCGCGCTGCTGCGCGAGCTGGGGCTGCGCCTGCGGGCCACGCTGGACACCCACGTGCACGCCGACCACGTCACCGCAGCATGGCTGCTGAAACAGCGTCTGGGCAGCCAGATCGCCGTCTCGGCCGCCTCGGGTGCGGCCGGCGCCGACCGCCTGCTGCAGCACGGCGAACACGTTCACTTCGGCAGCCGCCACCTCGAGGTGCGCGCCACCCCCGGCCACACCAATGGCTGCCTGAGCTACGTGCTCGACGATCTGACCCTGGCCTTCACCGGCGACGCGCTGCTCATCCGCGGCTGCGGCCGCACCGACTTCCAGCAGGGCAGCGCCGAACGGCTGCATGCGTCGGTGCACACGCAGCTGTTCTCGCTGCCACCGGGCTGCCTGATCTACCCCGGCCACGACTACCGCGGCATCACTGCCAGCAGCGTGGCCGAAGAACGCCGCTACAACCCGCGCCTGGGCGGCGACGCCAGCCTGGGCGACTTCGCCGGCTACATGCAACACCTGGGCCTGCCGCACCCCAAGCTCATCGACGTGGCCGTGCCCGCCAACCTGCGCTGCGGCCGCCTTGCCGACGACGCCACCGCGGCCGCCGAGCCGTCCTGGGCACCACTGAACTTCACCTTCGCCGGCATCTGGGAGATCGATCCCGACGCGCTGGCCGAGCACACCGCAGGCGTGCAACTCGTCGACGTGCGCGAGCCGTCGGAGTGGAACGACGCGCTGGGCCACATCCGCAGCGCCCGTCTGCTGCCGCTGGCCGAACTGGCCATGCGGCAGACCGAGCTCGACCCCGACCAGCCAGTGGTGACGGTGTGCCGCTCGGGCACCCGCTCGGCTCAGGCCTGCCATCTGCTGCAGAAAGCAGGCTTCTTGGAGGTGGCCAATCTGGCCGGCGGCATGCTGCGCTGGCGCGCCAAGGGTCACCCCGTCGAGGGCGAACGCTTGTAATCCACCCGCTGCGCGCAGGCCTTGCAGCCGACCCCTTGAACTGGCGGAAACGGCCCCTATAATCTGTTGCTAGCACTCGCTACCGCTGAGTGCTAACGATCGGCAGTTTGAAAGTTCAACTGTCCTTCACCGCATGTCAGCGAGCGCTGACTTCGTCAGTGAACCGCAATGTGCCTTTATGCACCCCTCAAGGAGATGATATGAAACTTCGTCCGTTGCACGATCGCGTGATCGTCAAGCGCCTGGAACAAGAGACCAAGACCGCTTCCGGCATCGTCATTCCCGACAACGTCGCCGAAAAGCCCGACTAGGGTGAAGTGCTGGCCGTCGGCCCGGGCAAGCGCAACGACAAGGGCGACTTCATCGCCCTGAACTGCAAGGTCGGTGACCGCGTGCTGTTCGGCAAGTATTCGGGCCAGACCGTCAAGGTCGACGGCGACGAACTGCTGGTGATGCGCGAAGAAGACCTGTTCGCAGTGGTCGAAAAGTAATCGCTCAGCGATTACTTTCGTCGCAGGCTAACTTGGCGCAGCCAAGTTAAGGGCTGAAAGCCCGGCCGCAGACAGAAGAACTCACCGGCGACAGCCGGCCAATCAAAGAATTCGGAGAAATACACATGGCAGCAAAAGACGTCATCTTTGGCGCTGACGCCCGTCACCGCATGGTCGAAGGCGTGAATATCCTGGCCAACGCGGTCAAGGTCACGCTGGGCCCCAAGGGCCGCAACGTCGTGCTCGAGCGTTCCTTCGGCGCCCCCACCGTCACCAAGGACGGAGTTTCGGTGGCCAAGGAAATCGAACTGAAGGACAAGCTCCAGAACATGGGCGCGCAGATGGTCAAGGAAGTCGCTTCCAAGACCAGCGACGCCGCCGGCGACGGCACCACCACGGCCACCGTGCTGGCGCAGTCCATCATCCGCGAAGGCATGAAGTTCGTCGCCGCCGGCATGAACCCGATGGACCTGAAGCGCGGCATCGACAAGGCTGTGCTGGCCCTGGTCGAAGAGCTGAAGAAGTCGTCCAAGGCGACCACCACGAGCAAGGAAATCAGCCAGGTCGGCAGCATCAGCGCCAACTCGGACGAGTCCATCGGCCAGATCATCGCCAAGGCGATGGACAAGGTCGGCAAGGAAGGCGTCATCACCGTCGAAGACGGCAAGAGCCTGGACAACGAGCTCGACATCGTCGAAGGCATGCAGTTCGACCGCGGCTACCTGTCGCCCTACTTCATCAAC
>Ga0105047_10009158_pt1 | contig 16351 bp, 10 predicted proteins | sample MAT04_FD_78384 | JGI IMG/M metagenome (GOLD analysis project Ga0105047, IMG submission 78384) | Freshwater microbial communities from Lake Fryxell liftoff mats and glacier meltwater in Antarctica - MAT-04 (megahit assembly) | ecosystem: Environmental > Aquatic > Freshwater > Ice > Liftoff...
ACTTTTTTTTGAAAAGAATGACTTTTTTGAATATGTTATAACCGGTAGCAAAGAAAATTAAAAGTCATCTCAAAGAGTTTCTAATTGAAAACAAAAATGATTCTGCTATTCCTAATTTAACATATAACCAGTTCTTTATATCTAAACTGTTAACGATACTTATGACCTTGTAGCACTTACTAAATATATTACTGTAAAAGGAAATAGTGGCTGTATTTTATTTTGATGTGCTGGATTCGAAAATTGATTTAATGTTTATCTCTTTGTCCTTTTTGCTTGATCAAAAAGTACCAAAAAATCAAGGCTGTATAACAATGCTGGCGTTTCTAAGCCAAAGGTATCTCCTCGCAATACAATGCATGAGAGAGTACAACAAATCCTAACAGTTTGCCTTGCTGTGTATTGCTACGCACATGCCGTTCGCACATACCTCCGACTAAGAACCGTAGGCGCATTTTTACAAGGCCGGCCCCTTCTAAGAGAGCCTCCTCTTATGGCAACATAGAGGAACAACGGTTTGGCTTTTTAGTATAATTTTCAGGGTGTAGGGATCGGCCTAATAGAAATTTCACAACAGATGTTGGCGAAGGTAAACAGCCCGGGCATGTGCGTAGCAAAACACCAGCCTCACGTGCGGCCCGGATATGGGAAACTCTATCAGGCCTTGTTTTGCGAGCCTTACCAAGTCGTACATCTGTGTGAAATTTATAGTAAGTCTAGATTTTTTGGTTCTTTTGTGTCATGTCAAAAGAACACGAAAAAAAACAGAATATAAACTTATGTTTTGTTTTTCCAGCACATCAAAATAAAATTTAGCCGAAATAGTAGTAAGCATAATCATGCAGATAAAACTCTTATATTTGTCCAGTATATTAATTAAATAACTGGACATTCAACTAATGATAATTTAGATAATAATACTAAGAAAGCTGTTGATTACTTTATATATAAGATAGAAAGACTTCCTAAAGGTTATGTTTTCACCTATGCTGATTTTACTACAGAGGTGAATCAAAAAGAAGCGGTAACAAAAGCACTGAACCGTATGACTGCTTAGGGCAAAATTGCCAAACTTTCGAAAGGCAGGTAACGATAACTTTTTCATCACAGGATTCTGATTAGAAAATAGCACATAATCAATGCCACATTTAAGAGCAATGTATTTTGCCCATAATTAATATTATGTTAAATAGGAAATGTAAAATAAAAGAACCCGGCAAAACCGGGCTCCTCTATTCAATCGATTTATGTATTACATGTTATCAAGCTTTGCATTTACAGCGTCAAGTTTTTGTTTCATACTCAAACGTGCATAAATCTCTTTCAAAGATACAAGCGTATTTTTATCTTTAGGCTGAATGGTTTCACATTTTTCGAGGTAAGGCAATGCTAAATTCAGGTAGTTATTTCCATCAGCAAGCATTTTATCATATTTGGCAGTTTCGTTGATCGGCAGTTTATTAGCCTCGTTGATAACTTCACCCCCTTTGTTGAAATAGATGGCACCAAGGTTAAATAAAGCATCAAAATAGTTAGGATCAACATCAATTGTTTCTTTATAAGCCTGAATTGCAGCATCAAAATATTTAGATCTTTCTTCCGCTGAAAGTTTTGTATCGTTTTTAAGTAAATCGTATGTTACACCGATAGCATATAAAACTGAAACGTTTTTAGGCTCCTTTTCCTTTGCTACCATAAGACTCGACACCGCCTTTGCATGGTTGTTTGTTGAGATGTACATGTTTGCTTCAGTAATAACCAGGTCGGTATTGCCAGGGAACTCGACTTTACCTTTGTTAATGATTTCCGATCCTTTATCAAGATCGCCTTTATCTTTGTATAGATTAGCCAGTGAAGTATAAACACTAACTTCTTTCATTTTAAGGTCAACCAAGTACTGGTATTTTTCAATTGCCTGGTTCAGAAAGGCTTTATCGGCAGCTGCCTTTTTCTCGAGGCATAGGGCTAGTCCATAGTTGGCCAATGTATCAATTACATTGTTTTCATTACTGATAGCAACTGTTTTATCGAAATTGGTCATTGCTTTTTCATATTCATTCTGTTGAAAATAGGTAATCCCTGTATTAAAGAATTCACCACCAACAATTCTCATTTTGGGAGCGATATCCGATTTGATATCTTCCTTAGTATCAATTGCTTTGGCTTTAATATAAGATTCATACGCAATATTTAATGCATCAGGAACTAAAGGCGATTGAACTGCTTTTTCTTTTGGAATTTCACCAATAGATTCAAGTTTCCCCTGATTGTTTAAATTTAAAGCTAAATTTAAATCGTTATAAAAAAGTATTTCCTTATCTCCATCTTTAGAGGTTGAACCCGGTTCTCCAAGTACTCCATAGATTTCAATTTTAGTCATTCCAACCTGAATTTTCTCCTTTTTAATGGAGAGAAGATGGATATCCAGATAAATGTTGCCTTTGTACATCCATACTTTGGCATCGGTAGCAGCTTCAGGAGCTGCTACTGCTCTGTCGACAGCATCTTTTGCCTTTGACAGATCATTTTTATTCCAGGCACTGTATGCGGCATTCTTGTCTTTCTTAAATTGAGCGAAAGCTCCACTTACCAGCATAATTAGGGCAAATAAAACAAGGGTTCTTTTCATTTCCTTAACTTTTTTAGTTTAATTTTCTTTGAGTTAGTGTTATTTATTTAATTCTATGGTATTTATAATTCGGGGTTAATATCAGGTGATTCAGTTTCTTCGGTCGAATCAACATTCTCATCCGATTCAATTATTTCTGTTCCATCAAGAAGTTCAATGTCATCGGTATCTTCGAGTTCGCATTCAACTTTTGCAACTGCTGCAATTCCATCATCTTCTTTCAGGTTTATCAGCCTCACTCCTTGTGTTGCCCGTCCCATTACTCTCAGATCGCTTACTCCCATCCGGATTATAATTCCGGAGAGATTTATAATCATCAGGTCGTCGGTATCTGTAACATTTTTAATTGCTATCAGGCTTCCGGTTTTGTCAGTAACGTTAATGGTCTTAACACCTTTACCGCCACGATTTGTAACCCTGTAATCCTCCAGGTCCGAACGCTTGCCATAGCCTTTTTCCGAAACAACAAGAATAGTCTCCTCAGCACTATTAACACATATCATGCCAATTACTTCATCATTTTTCCCTCCCAGCGTGATACCCCTTACTCCTGTAGCGGTACGGCCCATCGGACGTACAGTTTTTTCGTTGAAACGGATTGCTCTGCCGCTGCGCAAAGCCATCAGAACTTCGCTTGTTCCGTTGGTTAGCCTGGCTTCGAGTAAATGGTCGCCTTCATTAATATTGATAGCGTTAATACCATTCAAACGTGGGCGTGAATATGCTTCGAGTGAAGTTTTTTTGATGGTCCCTTTCTGAGTACAAAGTATTATGAAATTGTTTTTAACATACTCTTCGTCTTTCAGGTCTTTCAGATTAATGATTGCCCTTACCTTATCGTCAGCCTCAATGTTCAACATATTCTGAATTGCACGGCCCTTCGATGTTTTACTTCCTTCAGGAATTTCATAAACCCTGAGCCAGAAGCATTTACCTTTTTCGGTAAAGAACAACATATAGTTATGAGCAGTAGCAATGTACAGATGCTCAAGGAAGTCCTCATCGCGTATATCCGAACCTCTTGCTCCACGCCCTCCCCTGCTTTGACGGCGATATTCCGATAGCGGTGTACGTTTCATATAACCCATATGAGATATAGTAATTACAACGGCTTCGTCGGCAATGGTATCTTCGATTCTGAAATCTTTTGAATTGAGTTCAATGCGGGTTTTGCGTTCATCGCCGTATTTTTCCCTTATCTCGATGAGTTCGGTTTTAATGATATCGAACTGAAGGGCTTCATCGGCAAGTATGCTAAGGTAATATGCTATGATTTTCATCAATTCGGCATATTCTTCCTTCAGTTTTTCTCTTTCGAGCCCTGTTAAACGCTGCAGGCGCATATCCAGGATAGCTTTTGCCTGCAGTTCGCTGAACGAAAAACGTACCATCAGATTTGTCCTGGCTTCGTCGGGTGAAGCTGCTGCCCTGATAATGGCAATTACTTCATCAATATTGTCGAGCGCAATCAGAAGACCTTCGAGAATATGGGCACGTTTCTGAGCTTCGGCAAGATCAAAACGAGTCCTTCTGAGGATTACTTCATGACGGTGATCAATAAAATGACCAATCAGTTGCCTGAGGTTGAGCTGATATGGACGACCTTTTACCAGTGCTATAGCATTGGTACTGAATGAAGTCTGCAATGCAGTGTACTGATAAAGCTTATTCAATACAACGTTGGAAACAGCATCCTTTTTAAGTTCGTAAACAATACGAAGTCCGTTACGATCACTTTCATCACGTATGTCGTGAATACCTTCAATTTTTTTCTCGTTAACAAGGTCGGCTGTTTTTTTAATCATTTCAGCCTTATTTACCTGATAAGGTATTGAAGTAAAAATGATTGCTTCACGACCTTTTTCGTCGGTTTCGAAAGTGGATTCACCACGCATCACCAAACGTCCTCGGCCGGTTTCGTAGGCTTCGCGAACACCTTCATACCCGTAAATAATACCACCGGTAGGGAAATCGGGTGCCTTGATGTATTTCATAAGGCCTTCAACCGTAATTTCCTTATCGTCGATATACGCAATACAGCCGTTTATAATTTCGGTAAGATTATGAGGAGGAATATTGGTAGCCATACCTACAGCAATACCTGATGTGCCGTTAATCAGCAGGTTGGGTATTTTAGCAGGTAAAACCGTAGGCTCCTCAAGTGTATCGTCAAAATTCAATTTGAAATCTACGGTATCCTTATCGATATCTGCAAGTAATTCCTCTGCCAATTTACGCAGACGAACTTCTGTATAACGCATGGCAGCCGGGCTGTCACCGTCAATGGATCCAAAGTTTCCCTGTCCGTCAACAAGCGGGTACCTCAACGACCATTCCTGAGCCATACGCACCATTGCATCGTACACCGAAGTGTCGCCATGCGGGTGGTATTTACCAAGAACTTCTCCGACAATACGAGCCGATTTCTTATACGACCTGTTTGAAAGTACTCCCAAATCAAGCATCCCGTATAATACTCTTCTATGAACAGGTTTTAGGCCATCGCGCACATCGGGAAGTGCACGCGAAACGATAACCGACATCGCATAATCGATGTAGGCACCTTTCATTTGTGTTTCAATATTTACAGGTACAATTCTTTCCCCGTCCTGAATGTTATCCATTTCTCAATCCCTTCATTTATAGTAACTTATGTTACCGCTAATATATCTACGAAAGTACACTTTTTTTTGATACAAAAAACGCAACAGTAAGCTTTTTTGTTCGTGTTTTCAACATTTAGCTGTTGATAATATCAAATTCCTGAAAATGAAGGTTTAAGCCCTTTAAACAAATCATTTGTGCAAACTATTTACGGACTTGTGCGTTTATATTGTAAATTTGTAAGGATTATAATAAAAATCTAATTTAGTTTAGGAAAGGACTGATAAATACATGGAAGCAAAGTTTTCACAGAGAGTTAAAGATGTGTTGTCCTTCAGCCGCGAAGAGGCTTTAAGGCTTGGTAATGAATATATAGGTGTTGAACATCTCCTGTTGGGTATGATAAGGGAAGGTGATGGTTTGGCGATTCGTATTCTGAGTTACCTGAATGTGGATATGACTGAACTCCGCCGCACCATTGAAACGGCGATAGCCAACCCGGCGAACCACAATAAAATAAATGATAATCTTCCTTTAGTGAAGCAGGCTGAGCGTGCGCTCAAACTTACTTACCTGGAAGCCAAACTTTTCAACAGCGAATTAATAGGGACGGAACATTTGCTGCTTGCAATCCTGAAAGATGAAGATAACCTGGTAACCCGTTCGGTAAAAAAATACAATGTTGATTACGATTTATTTAAGGAAGAAGTGAAATCATATTTAATTACAGGCGAAGATTCATCACAATCGCAGGGAGACAAAGAGAGATTTTTTGGTGAAAGCAACGCCGATCCAAAAGACGAACTTTCCGGCAGCTCGCAGGATGATGATCCGGATGAAGGTGGTGGTATTGAAAACCTGAGAAAGACTGCTGACAGCAAATCGAAAACACCGGTTCTCGACAACTTTGGCCGCGACCTTACCAAAGCAGCCGAGGAAAATCGCCTTGACCCTATTGTTGGACGCGAGAAAGAACTCGAAAGGATTTCTCAGATTTTGAGCCGTCGTAAAAAAAATAATCCAATCCTTATTGGCGAACCCGGTGTTGGTAAATCTGCCATAGCCGAAGGTTTGGCATTGAGAATTATTCAACGGAAAGTGTCGCGGGCATTGTTCAATAAACGAGTTTATACGCTCGACCTTGCATCGTTGGTTGCAGGAACCAAATACCGCGGACAGTTTGAGGAACGTATGAAAGCCGTATTAAATGAGCTTGAGAAAAATCGGGATATTATCCTTTTTATTGACGAAATCCATACCATTGTTGGTGCAGGAAATGCAAGCGGATCGCTGGATGCAAGCAATATGTTTAAACCCGCACTTGCCCGTGGCGAAATACAATGCATAGGCGCAACCACACTTGATGAATACCGCCAGTATATTGAAAAGGACGGCGCATTGGAACGCAGGTTTCAAAAGATCATTGTTGATCCTACTTCTCCCGATGAAACGGTTATTATTCTGAATCAGATTAAGGAGAAATATGAGGATCACCACCTGGTAAAATATACGCCAGAGGCAATAAATGCCTGCGTAACGCTTACCAACCGCTACCTTACCGACCGTTGCCTTCCAGACAAAGCTATTGATGCGCTTGACGAATCAGGTGCCCGTGTTCATATTTCAAATATGCATGTTCCTGTTGAGATTGTTACAACCGAAAGTCTGATTGAAGATATCAGGCAGAAAAAAATGAAGGCGATCAAAGGCCAGAAATATGAAGAAGCTGCCCGTTACCGCGATGACGAGCGCAAAGCGCAGGCGCAGCTTGAAGCTTTGAAACAGAGTTGGGAAGAAGATTCGAAAATTAACCGCCAGTTGGTTACTGAAGATAATGTTGCCGAAGTTGTTGCCATGATGACCGGTGTTCCGGTTCAGCGTATTGCCGAGAATGAAGGTTCGCGGCTTATGAATATGGAGCAGGAACTTGGGGGTTCTGTAATTGGTCAGGATGAAGCCATTAAAAAGGTAGTTAAGGCTATTCGGCGCAACCGAGCCGGGCTAAAAGATCCGAACAAGCCAATAGGAACCTTTATTTTCCTTGGACCCACAGGCGTTGGAAAAACACATCTTGCCAAAATATTATCGCGTTATCTTTTCGATACCGAAGAAGCACTCATTCGTATTGATATGAGTGAATATATGGAAAAATTCGCTGTATCACGATTGGTTGGAGCGCCTCCGGGATATGTTGGTTATGAAGAAGGAGGCCAACTGACTGAAAAAGTTCGCCGTCGCCCCTACTCTATCGTTTTGCTTGATGAAATTGAAAAAGCTCATCCTGATATTTTCCACTTGCTGCTACAGGTACTTGATGATGGTCAACTTACTGATAGCCTGGGACGTAGAGTTGATTTCAAAAATACGATAGTGATCATGACTTCCAATATCGGTTCACGTCAGTTAAAGGATTTCGGTGCTGGTGTTGGTTTCAGCACAAGTGCGCGGCAGTCACAGAGTTCGAGTATTGCGACAAGCGTGATTGAAAATGCGTTGAAGAAATCATTTGCTCCTGAATTCCTTAACAGGATTGATGATGTGATTATTTTCGATTCGCTTGAGCGTGAGGATATTCATAAAATCATTGATATCGAACTCGCGCATTTGTTTGCACGTATTCGTACCATGGGTTATGAGCCGAAAATCACTGAAAGAGCCAAGGATTATATTCTTGAAAAAGGCTGGGATGAGCAATTTGGTGCCCGTCCACTAAAAAGGGCAATTCAGAAATATGTTGAGGATATGCTTGCTGAAGAAATCATCCTGACTAAATTGGCTCAGGGCGATATCATAAATATTGATTTCAATCCTGAGCTTAAAGATATGCTGATTGTGGTCGAAAAGCCTGAAAAGTCAGAATTGCTGGAACTACCTGGAGCGCAAGCTCTTTTAGAAGCACCGGCTGAGCCGAAAGATTAATTTTAAACTTCAAAATTTTTAAAAGGACGCCTTAACAACTTAAGGCGTCCTTTTTTGATTTAAGGAAATTCTTTAGTGTCAGACACCCCGGGGTGTGTACTATTCACTATTCATTATTCACCATTCGTTATCCCAGTGTCAGACACACTGCGGGTGTGCAGACACTATTCACTGTTCGTTATTCATTCCAATCAAGAGTTGGAATCATGCTTTGTTTGTCAGGGAATTAACTTTTCCAGAGTTTTAAACTCTGGAAAAGTGTGTATGGCAAATGATAATTTATAATTTCAACCTTTGATTTGAATTATTTACAATTCCGACACTTTGTCGCCGTTTCTGTAGTCCTGTCTCATTGTCTCCATGTCTTGTCTCTCCATCACTCCATCTCCCACTCTCTCCATCACTCCATCTCCCACTCTCTCCATTCCTCTTTCCCTTCTCAAAACAACCAGGTAGTGCTTCATCTACATCATTCACTTTCATCTAACTAAAATTAACCTACTGTATATGTGCCTATTACAAAGACCGTTTTTCTTCACTTCTAAGCTTTATCTTTACCCGGTTAGATCCAAATAGCGCGATAATTACAGTGTAAGTCTATTCACTATCCATTCTTCACCTCATCCCCCTTCGGCACCTTCTCCTCAAGGAGAAGGACCACAAAATACAGGTTTTGGTACATAAGGTGGATTTTAGCTGATCATTATTCACTATTCGTTATTCACTATTCACTTTTTCAAGTGTCAGTCACCCTGCGGGTGTGCAGACACTTATCACTTCTCCCCTTCCCATTCTTTATAGAACTGTTCGAGGTAGGCAAGCATAAAATCATGTCTTTCTTCTGCCATTTTTCTACCTGTTTCTGTATTCATCAGGTCTTTCAACAAAAGAAGTTTTCCATAAAAATGGTTCAAAGTCGGGGCATCTGAATTTTTGTATTCTTCTTTTGTGAGATGCAGATTGGGTTTAATTTCAGGATTATGAATTGGCCTTCCTTTGTGACCGCCGTAATTGAAAGTTCTGGCAATACCAATAGCTCCCAGCGCATCAAGCCGGTCGGCATCCTGTATTACGTCGAGTTCGGGCGATTTGAAATTCTGTGGAGTCTTCCCTCCTTTAAAGGAAATATTGGAAATTATATTCTCAACATGAATTATAATATCATCCTGAATCTGAATCGATTCCAGAAATTTTCGGGCTCTTTTCGGGCCAATTTCTTCATCACCACCATGGAATTTTGAGTCTGCGATATCGTGTAACAAGGCACCAAGTTCGACAACAAATATATCAACATTCTCATTTTGAGCAATATGCTTCGCTGTTTTCCATACCCTGTAAATATGCCACCAATCGTGTCCACCTTCGGCATAAGCAAGCGAGGTCTTTACAAAATCAATGGTTTTCAGAATGATATCCTGATTATTTTCCTGAATATGGCTTAATTTCATGTTTTCTGATTTATTAAAAGATTAGCAAAGATAAAAAAAGAGCGCATCTGGTCAGGAGCGCTCGATTTTCAATTGTTTGGTTAGCTAAAATTTGTAAGAATTATTTTCAATCAGCCTGTCGGCGATACGGCGACGGGCTTCTTTTACATTGACACCGGCAACAAGAGTTAGTTTCTCAATAGCCTGGTTCAGTTTTTCTGATTCTTCGGCACCGGCAAAAGAATTGACTGCATCGCGGGCTGATTTGCGCACCAGGTCGGCAGTATCGTAAACATACACATCGAGCATATCGCGGAAAATTTCAACATTACCTTTCAGGGAATCAAGTTTTTCGACCCTGAGTGCCAGTGATTCAGCGATATAGATTTCCATAATCATTTCGGAAATGTTGTTCATCACTTCCTGTTCCTTCGCCAGTTTACTATTGAAAAAGCTGGTAGCGCCATGAATTGTGAGAAGTACAACCTTTTTAAAGTTTGCCAGGTAACGGCGTTTTTCAGTATAATAGCTTTCGCCTTCAACCTTACCCGAAGTAATCGCATCCAAGTTATTAAAGAGTTTTTCTGCAGGACCGAAAAGGTTGAAATCGCCTTTCTGTGCTCTCTTGATCAAGGTATCAGCAATGATAAGTCGGTTAATTTCGTTGGTTCCTTCAAAAATACGGTTGATTCGCGAATCGCGGTAACCACGTTCAACGGCCATTTCGGCTGAATATCCCATTCCACCGTGAATCTGAACGGCTTCGTCAATCACATAATCCAATGCTTCTGATCCATAAACTTTCAGGATGGCGGCTTCAACGGCATAATGGCTTATACCTTCGATGGTTGCACGGCCGTGATCCATACCTGAAGCTTTGTTGATCAGAATCAGATCGTCGATATCCTTGCTAACCCGGTAGGTTGCTGATTCAGCGGCAAATGTTTTGATTGCCTGCTGCGCCAATTTATGCTTAATGGCACCAAAAGTGGAAATCAATACACAGAATTGTTTGCGTTCGTTGGCATACTTTACTGAATCGTTTATGGCCTTTTTCGAAGCACCTACAACATTGGCGCCCAGTTTGATACGGCCCATATGCAGAATGCTTAGTGCGATCCTGAAGCCTTCACCCTGTTTACCAATCATATTTTCGACCGGCACTTTAACATCGTTGTAAAATACCTGGGCAGTTGAAGATCCTTTGATACCCATTTTATGCTCATCGGCAGAAATAACTACTCCGGGCATATTTCTCTCAATAATAAAAGCACTAAGAATACGGTCATTTCCGACTTTTGCAAAAACAGTCTGTATATCAGCGAAGTTGGCATTAGTAATCCACATTTTTTGACCGTTCAGGATATAATGTGTTCCATCTTCAGATAAACAGGCATTTGTTTTGCCTGCATTTGCATCGCTTCCGGCACCAGGTTCGGTAAGACAATAACAACCAATCAGTTCACCTGTAGCAAGTTTGGTAACATATTTCTGACGCTGCGCCTCATCACCATAATAAGCAACAGGCAAAGTGCCGATACCACAATGAGCCATATAAGCCACTGAAAATGAATATCCTGCACCGATAGTTTCGGCAGCAAGCATCTGAGTTGTAAAGCATTGTCCGAAACCGCCGACATCTTCCGGCAGAGCAATTCCCATCAATCCAAGTTCACCCGCTTTTTCGAGTATGGATCGCATCAGGATAATATCAGGACTATCAATCTGGTCCAGATTAGGATAGACTTCAGCTTCGAGAAAATCCTGGCAAGTCTGGGCAATCATCAATTGTTCATCGTCGAATTCCTCAGGGATAAACACATCTTTGGCTTCCACTGTATCCACAAGGAATTCGCCGCTCTTAAGTACTTTTCTGCTTTCCATGTTTGTAAATTATTATATTTTTGTTATTTAGCTGATTGCAAAATAAATCAACCCGGCATTGTCGAACCTGGATTGAATTCCATGATTGTTATATGATTTGCTGGCAGAGTTTATCCTGAAACAAAAGTCAGGATGCCGGCTTCACAATGATCTGAAAACCCGCCGAAAGTACAAAATAACATCATAAGAAATTCCATATGTTAATAAAAATTAATATAAATATCATAGATACGTTAATATAGGTTCTGATAAAAGTATAGCTATTCTTTTTCAATTTCATATTTCGGTGCGCTGCATCTTCAATTTTATTCGGTAGGTACATAGCTATATATATTTCGCCACTCTGTAGCTGAAAAAAAATGCAGCATACCGTAATATTTATAGAAATTAAGGAGATATTCCGGTAACGGTGCATCGTACCCTAATATTATTATAAACATCTATGCACCTTCAATTAATAATCCTTGCGAGTATACAATCAGAAGTCAGTATAATGTTTTGATAGGCAATTATTAGACAGTTATTCAGTGATTCCTGATATAAAAAAGAACGCCTTTTTGAGAGCGTTCCTTAAATTATACTTGCACTTTTAGATTGCCAAAATAACCTGACTATCTTATCTTTTTGATTTACATTTTGAAATCATTTACATCCTTAGGATGGAAATTATTAATGAAACTTACGGACGAAATATTTTCAGCACGGCCTTTGCGGATAAAGATATCGGCAGATTTAGTATATACTTCGCTGCGGTTGGCATCATAAAGCATTAAATACCCGATCAGGATATTGGCAGCCATTTCGACCATGCGCCGGGCATGAAAATCAAAATACTCATTATCAGCAAATTCAGTAACTTTTTCGACTGTTTTCGCATACTGCTCAGTCATTTTATCGAGTGTACTCCTCAGGTATTCCAATTCAGGCTTTACTGCTAACTGACCGCGTTCGCGCATATTCGCAAGGTAAGCACCGTTTCCTACGCTACGGATTGCAGCTACAACCTGAAGTTGCGATGTGCCTTCGTAAATGGTTGTGATACGGGCATCCCTGAAAATCCTTTCGATTGGGAAATCCTTCATATAACCCGTTCCACCAAAGATCTGGATAGCATCGTAAGCTATCTTATTGCATTCCTCGCTCGAATAAAGTTTTACCAGCGGCGTAAACATATCAGCTAACTTCTGGTACATTTTAGCTTCCTGACGTTCTTCCGTTTCCAGTTTGCGCTCATGGGAAGTGAAGTTATATGCTTTGTAAATATCAACATACCTGGCAGTTTCATAAAGCAAAGTACGCATGGCATCGATCTTTACTTTCATATTGGTAAGCATTTCGAAAACCGCAGGATATTTTATGATGGATTTACCAAATTGTTCGCGTTCGTTTGCATATTTGAATGCTTCGCGGTAAGCAGCTTCAGCAATACCAACTGATTGTGAACCAACACCAAGACGCGCTGAATTCATCAGTGACATTACATATTTTATAAGGCCTAATTTGGTATCACCAATCAGTTTTGCAGGTGCATTGTGAAATACAAGTTCGCAGGTGGGTGAACCTTTGATGCCAAGTTTGTTTTCGATGCGACGAACAGTAACGGCCTTATCTTTACGGTCGTAAACAAAAAGTGAAAGTCCGCGTGCATCAGAAGTTCCTTCTTCGGAACGGGCCAATACCAGCGAAATATCTGCATCACCATTTGTAATGAAGCGTTTTACGCCATCCAATATCCATTTATGTTTATGAATATCGTAGGTTGCCTTAAGCTGAACTGCCTGCAAATCGGAGCCTGCATCTGGTTCAGTGAGATCCATGGCAGCCGTAGCACCTTTATGGAAACGTGGCAGGAATTCAGCCTTGAGTTCGTCGGAACCAAATTCGTGAATGGTTTCGGCACAATCCTGCAAACCCCAGATGTTGGCAAACCCTGCATCGGCGCGCGAAACAACCTCGCCTGACATTACATAAGGAACGGTTGGGATATTGAGTCCATCGTATTCGCGCGGAAGCGTAAATCCTACAAGGCCGGCTTTCACCAATGCATCGTAGTTTTGCTGGGTGCCACGTGCATAAATAACCTCGTTATTAACAAGTTGTGGCCCATCATGATCAACAGATTCGGCATTGGGCGCAACGATTTCGCCGCTGATTTCACCAATGATTTCCATTACCTTATCGTAATTATCGATGGCATCTTCAAAATCGAGTGGTGCGAAATCGTATTTCTCTTTCTGGCTATAGCCTGACTCTTTCAGTTTCACAATTTTCTCCATTAAGGGATGGGTCAGGTGAAACTTCAGATTGGGATTGTCGGTATAAAAATTTTCCATTGTAGTCGGTAGATTTACTTCGAGTTTTTCTTGTAAAATTTGATCATTTTCGGAATCACGTCCGCAACATTACCAATGATGGTATAGTCAGCGATGTTATTGATAGGCGCACCAATATCGGTATTTATCGAAATGATCTGTGCCGATTGATCCATACCTGCCCTGTGCTGAACTGCACCTGAAATTCCGCAGGCAATATATAGTTTCGGACGAACTGTTATACCTGTCTGTCCAACCTGACGCTCATGCTCTACAAAACCGGCGTCAACGGCAGCGCGCGATGCGCCAACCTGTGCACCCAGGATATCCGCCAGATCGAATAGCAGGTTGAAATTTTCTTTCGATCCAACGCCATAGCCACCCGAAATAATAACCTGGGAGTTTTTGATGTCAATCTTGCTCTTTTCCATGTGACGCTCAATGATGGTGACTGCAAAATCATCATCTTTAAGAATGTTTTTGGCATCAATTTTCTGGAGCTTACCTTTGAATTTGTTCGAAAAAACTTCTTTCTTCATTACGCCTTCCCGCACGGTAGCCATCTGAGGACGGGTTTCGGGATTAATGATGGTGGCTATGATATTTCCGCCAAAGGCAGGGCGAATCTGGTAAAGGAGGTTTTTATATTCTGTCTGCGTTTTATTTTCGAAATGGTCGCCGATTTCGAGGCTGGTACAGTCAGCAGTAAGACCGCAACGGAGTGCCGAAGCAACCCGAGGTGCAATATCCCGCCCGATGCTTGTAGCTCCAAAAAGTGCAATTTCCGGCTTTTCTTTTCCAAACAGATCAAGTATTATGGATGCATGCGGAAGCGTTGTGTAAGGAAAAAGTTTTTCATGGTTGGCATAATGGATAACATCAACGCCATACGGATACAATTGACCTTCCAGGTTCGGAACATTGTGTCCGATAACCACAGCCTCTAACTTAACACGAAGATCGTTGGCAAGTTTTTTACCTTTCGACAAAAGTTCCAGGCTGACATCTGCTATCAATCCTTCTTCGGTAACTTCGCAATAAACAAATATGTTGTTCACGTGCTTTTTGTATTAATCAGTGATAAATATTTTTCTTAAAATGACTAGCCGATAATATGGCTGTTGATCAGATCCACCATCAGTGTTTCGATTTCCTTATCGGTACCGCCCATTATTTTGGAATCTTTATGCTGAAAAACAACATTTTCGATCTTTTTTACCTTGGTTGGCGAACCTGACAGGCCGAGCATTTCAGACTGTGCATTGAGGTCTTCCGCTGTCCATTCTTCGATAAGCAGGTATGGGCGGGCACTGTATAATTCGGTATAATCTTTGGTTTCGTTCTGGAGTTCAGTTACGGTGCGTGCATGTTTGTATTTCATGAGCAACTTGGCAATCCGCTGACGGCAAACCGGTGCGGAACTGTGAACCGTAATAGCTGCCGGCAAAGTTGAGTTAACTACTTCCACTCCCCTTTCGAGTCTGCGTTTTACAATAATTTTCTTGGCATCCACCGACAGAATTTCTTCAGCGTAAGTAATTTGAGGAATTCCGAGTTTCTCAGCAGTCTGAGGTCCAACCTGGGCAGTATCGCCATCAATAGCCTGCCGGCCTGAAATCACCAGGTGATATGGAGCAAGTTTTTTAACAGCCAACGATAAGGCATACGAAGTGGCAAGTGTATCGGAACCGGCAAATTTACGGTCGGTGATCAGGTAGCCACGGTCGGCACCACGATACATGGCCTCACGGATGATTTCGGCTGCCCGGAAAGGACCCATGGTAAGAAGAATGACTTCGGCATAAGGAATTTTATCCTTGATGCTCAGGGCCTGTTCCAACGCGTGTAAATCTTCGGGGTTAAAAATAGCAGGTAAGGCTGCCCGGTTAACAGTGCCATCAGCTTTCATGGCATCTTTTCCAACATTCCTGGTATCCGGAACTTGTTTGGCTAGCACAATTATTCTAAAATGCATAAACTATTTATCAGGTTATGACTCAGTTTAAAGTAAGTCAATAATACTTTGCGATGGGAATTTTGAAGGCGCAAAATTAAACTTTTAGGGGTAAACTGCAAGAAAAAAATACGTAATGCAGCCTGAATCAATGTTTTAAATATGCAGATTGGTATATATCTGTCTAACTATGAATAGGTTATAGCCTATTTATAGGGATTCTGTATAAGCGAAATTTAGGTTTTCAGGATTCAAAATCATACTGTTTTCGAATCTGGTTTCCGCAACTATTTTATGATCATCTGAAAAAGAAAAACCCAGGTTTCAGGCCGGGGCTGTAGGGAAATTATGATTTACGTTTTAAAGCTCTCAGAAACTGTCTAAAATTGTTATCAATCGATTTTTACCCCCTCTGGCTCCCCCTGAAATCAGGGGGAGAACTTGCTAAACAGGATTTTCTTTATAAGGAAAAGCCTAAATTTAGCACAACTCACCCCCTCCCTGAAATCAGGGAGGGCTGGGGAGGGTGCTTTTTAAGAATTTTCGACAGTCTCTTAAATTTGTTATATTTTGGAAAAACAACTTCTTACAAATCAAGAACCTGTACAATCAGTTCTGCAAT
>Ga0105047_10009159_pt1 | contig 16350 bp, 12 predicted proteins | sample MAT04_FD_78384 | JGI IMG/M metagenome (GOLD analysis project Ga0105047, IMG submission 78384) | Freshwater microbial communities from Lake Fryxell liftoff mats and glacier meltwater in Antarctica - MAT-04 (megahit assembly) | ecosystem: Environmental > Aquatic > Freshwater > Ice > Liftoff...
AAGTTTGTTTTAACCTCTATACCAGTTTTAGCATGTTTTGAAGCTAATGCAGCATTGGATTGAGAATCAAAAATATAAGCGTTATAAACAGTCTGAGGTGCTGTCGAACGTATAGCGACTGTATCGGGTTTCGGTATTGTTGCCCCGGGAGCTAAGGGTTCATAAATAATTTGATATTGTCCTTCGGGCAAGTAATAACTTTGGAATTTACCTATGATGACTTTACTTAAAGTAGGTTCTGATTCATTTTTAGGCTTAATCCGGACCTTGAACGTGTCGACATTACTGCCTACTGTCAGACGTCCCATTTTTTCGTATAGCACTTCAATTTCGATTTTTTTAGACTTTAGAATGATAACCGATTGATTAGCGGGAGGAATAAATAAACGCGGATCTGCGCTAGAAAATTTCACCTCATATTTTCCTATGGGAAGGTAATCAAAAAGGTAGCTATAGCCTTGGCCTTGAGCATAAATGGAGCCGGTCTCGTCAAAAAGAGTATATAGTGCTTGAGAAATATCGGAATTGATTTGTAAGGTGCCTGTAGATCCCGTGATAGGTTGATTTGGCTTGAGAGGGAATTTTAAAATCGTTGTGCGCCCCTTTTGAATAACGACCTGCTGCTTTTCAATAAATTCCGCCTTACCGAAAGTTTCAAAAACTGCAAGGTATTCTCCGGTAGGCAATGGACTACTTTGCCAAGTAATTTTCCCCCCTATTGAATGGATTTCAACTTTAAGAAGTGGCTTTTTTTCCTCGATGTGGATCAACTTCATAGTCAATTTTTTTTCATTTTCTATCCATCCCCCTTGGATTTCCAAGAATCCTGTTTCTTGTTGGTAGTCAAGTTCAACGTGAAAAATTTGACCTGCTATCAGATCAAAAGGGTTCTCAGGAATCATGTGAATGCGATAGCCGGGTTTTTCTTGAGCGAGCAAATAATAGCCGAGACCCGGAGGAATCCCTATGTGGCTGACAGAACCGACGGCCGAGTATATAATTTGACCATCATGCATTAGTCTCCAGTGAACATTTAAATTAACATTTAGATTGAATTGGATTTGTTTGATGGGTAGTGGGCCTGAAGGTAGAGGAAGAGAAAAAGGTTGCAAGTTTTTTCGGATGATTAAGGAAGCTTTTTGAGGGGAAAGAGCGATAAAATCATTTAATGCTATTTCAGAAGTTTCAGTTGAGGGATTGGACGATTTTAAATGAACTGTCTGATCAATTTTAACGACCGAACCGGTTGTCAATTCTATCTCTCGCGGTCCAGGATCTTCAAAAATCTTATCTAGATTCGGAACGAGAAATTCAATGCGATATTGTCCTATCGGTAAATGAGCGATGACAACAGTACGTTCTAAAGAAGAGTGATTGTTGGCTACAAATTCATCTTTTTTGGGATAAAGCGTGCGTTCTTCGTGTTCATTAATCAACCAAAATCGAATACGATCTAGACTCAACCCCTCATGATTAGTCTGGTAAGTGACTATAATGGTTCCCGATTCTCGGGATTGCAATTGCGAGAATAAGCTCGTAGAGATAAACATCGACAGCAAAAAATTTAATATTAACCATAAAGCACCTTGTCTCACCAATCCTCCCTTTTTTTATCAAAATTCTTATATCATAAAAGAGAGAAATTCAGAAGGATTAAGGTTGATTAAACTCGACTTTGTAATTTTTTCAGTCAGACCCCTACTAAAAATCTGATCAAATCTACTCATTTGAGGCTAGAGTAGTTGGTAGTAACCTGGTACTAAAACCTAGAATCATTCGCCTTGAGGCAAGTGAGTAGTCAGGAATTACGTTCGGTTTTAAAATATGTTATCGTTTTCAATATTTAGTCTACATTTAAGCATGTTAAATTACCGGGTTTTTTCTAAAATTGGAATAGAGTTAATTAAAATTTCACATTATTTGACTATGTCAATCAAATTAATGACCCAGTTGAAGGCCGAAGCGCGAAAACCCCGGATGCATGAAGCACAATTACTGTTTTATTTAGTGCTTTATGGAACCTGTACACAAGGATTAAAAACAGGCTCTAAGGTAGTCAAGGTGACGTGTTGATTACCTGTTTGGTTATTTTTCGAGTGCATTCATCCAGCTTATTTCCTTCAGAATTGATACTTAAAAAAGTTTGTTGATCATTTTGTAAAATGACACCGATAAAATGTCTTTCAGAGGCAAACTTAGCAAGATAAGGTCTTTTTCTGCGGCTATTTTTCGGTTTCCTTGCTTTTTTCACTCCCCATGCCCCATCTCCTAAATAAATAATCCCATCTGGATGAATTTTATTATTTAAGAGAGGATGTGTGCGCTTATAAGCATGGTCATGATGTTCGAAAGCAGTTTGAATCCCGCCTTGTTCGAAATGAGGAACCCAATACTTACGGATATTTTGGCTTAATTCATTATCGAAAGGTCTTACAGAAGAGTAAGCAGGAATATGGTAAACGGCGAAGCGATTCGTTATGCTTTTACGTTCTTCCAAAACTGTTTTTAACCACTCTACTTGTTTACCGGAAACGGGATTAGCGTGACCCGAGTCTAATAAAAAAATGCTCAAGTAACTGCTGAAATCTAAAACATTATAAATTTGAGGGCCCGGCATAGGAAATAATCCGCTAAATATGCGAGCTTGGGCCGGCGTTTGATTATAGTTCCCGCTGACATCGTGATTTCCGACTGCAGCGATGACGGGGATTAAGTGACCCTTCGGAGTAACCATTTCTTGATGCCAACATTGGACCCATTTGATCCAACGTTCGATTTTTTGTCCTTGGAATGGCTTAGAAGGGCTTGCATAAGCAATATCACCTCCAACAATAGCAAATGAAGGATTAAACAAGGCTGCTTGTTTACATGTGGTGTGCAAAAATTCAGGCTCATCATGATACATATCTCCGCCCACTACAAATCGGACGGGAGAATTTAAGGTGAGCGGCATGGTTTTGAATAAATATTCTTTAGGATTTTCATGGAGTTTAAAAACATATTCTGTTTCGGGTTTAAGACTGAGTAATTCGACTTGATGAATCAAATAATTGAGCGTCTGAGGAAATCTCGTGGCATGGCCTTTGGCTTCATGCCATTCGGAAGAGTCTTTTTGACTATAAAAAATTCGATTTTCCGATCGATCATCGTGACTGATCCATTGAATGGTCATGGTGGTTGTGGGGGACTTTTTCCAAGTTAAATAAACTGTCTCGGAGGCTAAATCAGCCTTAGATATCAAAGGATAGCTTATAAATACGGATAGAAAAATGTAAATCTTGAAGAACATGAGAGATTCCATAAATTTTTGGTTGGATGTTTCCGAGAGAACCAAACCCCGGCGTATTAATTTTCTCGGAAGTGGTATTTTACCTCTTCCGAGAAATAGAGGATCCTTAGAGCCTGCTTAACGGCTTTTTAAAGCTTCCTGTGTGAGCGACTCTAAAATTCGATTACTTCGGGAAATGAATTCATTTAAAGCATGCGGGTCCATTTCTCTTTGAGATAATAAGGCCAATTCATAGACTTCTAAAATTAACTCTTTCGATAACTCTGGATTTGTTTTATCTAATTTTTGAATACCTGTAATTAAAGCATTATTAGTATTTACCACAAACTTTCTTGTCCCTAAAAAAGTCATCTGTTTGTTTCGATCGGAAGGGTCTAGACGTAAAAGATAATCGCGCATGCGTCTTTGCTTTTCATCGATTAAAACGATGGCCGGTAAATGATCTGCAGCTAGGCTTTTTGCTTCTACTTCTACGTTTTCTATGTCTAGTTTGCTTCGTACGAATTCTGCTAATTTGACAGCCTCTGTTTGACCCGACTCATCTAAAATCGTTTTTTCTCTGCTTTTATCCATGATATGATCGTGGACTTCCGAGTCGATACGTTGAAACGTCGCGGGAGAAATTTTGCTTTCTAGAAAATGGATAAGATAAGAATCTAATGGACTATTAGCGCAAATGACCTCAATGCTTTTTTGTTGATAAATCTCTAAAACATGTCTTGCGTGTTTTTCATCATTTGTATAGAAAATCTTATCATGAGTTTTTTCGCGATTGCGCTCTAAATAGTCCGGAATTGTTGTCCAATTGTTGTCTGCCGTTTGCCAAATCAGCGCCTCTTTAACACGTTCATAAAATTTCTCATCCTCTAAAATTCCTAATTTGATAATCAGAGAAATATCTTGCCAAGCTCGTATATAACGCTCGCGGTCATTGCGATGAACTGTGAGTAGGCTGTCTGAAACTTTTTTTGAAATATGAGTGGCAAGTTGACGCACTGTGCGATCCATTTGTAGATGACTTCTGGAAACATTCAATGGAATGTCGGGGCTATCGATGATTCCTTTTAAAACCATTAAATAATTAGGAATCAAGTCTTTGCAGTTGTCTGAAACAAATACACGGTTGCAATACAGACTGACACTGCTTTTATTAGGATCGAAGTCTCTTTGAACCTTCGGGAAGTAAAGGATTCCTTTTAAATTGAAAGGATAATCCACATTCAAATGAACCCAAAAAAGAGGAGCTTCATCATGCGGATAAAGATAACGATAAAAATTCAAGTAGTCTTCTTCTTTGCATTCAGAAGGCGGCTTAATCCAAAGCGGCTCGTGGGTATTGATTTTTTTATCGTCTAGATAAATAGCATAAGGGAGAAATGAGCAATATTGTTTTAAGACTTTCTCAATGTGATGAGGCTCTAAGCATTCCTCGTGCTCTTTTCCGATAAAAAGCGTGATCGTTGTACCTCGTGTTTCGGAAGTACCCGATCCGATTTCATAATCGGTCGATCCATCGCTAATCCATAAAACAGGTGAAGCATTTTTTTGTAATGATAAAGTATCAATTTCAACTTTGTCAGCGACCATGTAAGCGGAAAAAAAACCTAAGCCGAAATGGCCGATGATTTGATCTTTTTCATCATTCGATTGATATTTATTTAAAAACTCTTCTGCGCCTGAAAAAGCAATTTGCGCGATATATTTTTTGACCTCTTCGGCATTCATGCCGATGCCGTTATCGATAAACTTTAAAGTGCGACCTTCTTTATCGATTTGTACATCAATGCGAAAATCTTCATCCTTAGCCTCCAACTCTCCTGCATCTTTCAAAATTTTAACTTTTTGAATCGCATCGCATGCATTTGAAATGAGCTCTCTTACGAAGATGTCTTTATCTGAATAAAGCCATTTTTTAATAATCGGCAAGATGTTTTCACTATGGATTTCGAGTGTTCCGGTTTCCATTTAATTTACCCCTGGTTTATGAAATTGAAAATGAGAAATGATGAACAGAATAATTATTTAATAAAAGCGATGCAAGATATTTCTACAAGTGCATCTAAAGGAATCCTAGCTGCCTGGATTGTTTGGCGTGCTGGCGGTGCGATAGAGCTGACTCGTTTACTATACTCTTGATTAACAGTTTGAAAATCATCTAGATTTTTAAGGAAAATTTCGCATTTGACTAATTGATGCCAATGACTTTCGGCTGCTAACAAAATCGCAGCAATATTATCCAATACACGGCTGACTTGTTTGTATATATCCGCTTCCACTAATTTTCCAGTGAGTGGATCCAAAGGCAATTGACCGGAAATAAAAAGGAAAGGCATTGACAAGATCGCTTGAGAATAAGGTCCAATGGCTTTGGGTGCATGTTCGGTTTCTATTTTTTTTATAAGATTCATGAAAGAGCTTGGGTTAGGAGAAAATGATAATATTTAAAAATTTAGGATAGTTAATACGATGATTAAATTCTATCATTTTACCCGATAGATTTTTCTAATTTTTCAAGGGAGTCCCTATTTTGCTTGATCGGAAAAGAGGAGCGAGTTAATTTAAAGTTTGATACTTCTGTGAACTCTTGAGCTCTTAGAAAAATGCGACTCACATTTCACTATAATATTTATCAGATCAGGAAAACCATGATGATGCCAACGTTGTTTGTTTCAAAGATTGTTGCAGGAATTTCAGATATCGATCCTCTGCTCAGTTTATATGCCATCATCGCTTTTGTTGTTATCGGTGTCGGGCTAACGGCATTAATCCTTTATACCAAAGCTCAGTTTGTCGGTTCGGAGATGTGTACGATCAAAATCAATACGGACGACTCCCTGACCATACACACTCCAGGAGGAGGAACCCTTTTAAATGCTTTAACCTCGAATGGAATACCGATTCCCAGCCCTTGTGGCGGAAAAGCAACTTGTAAACAGTGTAAAGTTCAAGTTTTACAAGGAGTCGGAGAAGCTTTACAAACAGACATCGACTCTTTTTCTAAAAAACAACTAAAAGAAGGCTGGCGTCTTTCCTGTCAGTCTAAGTTAAAAGGGGATTTGCATGTACACGTGGATGAACATGCTTTAGGGGTAAAAGAATGGGAAGCCACAGTGATTAGTAATGAAAATGTAGCGACTTTTATTAAGGAATTGGTGGTTGAAATTCCGGAGGGAGAAGAGGTTCCTTATCGCGCCGGAGGGTATTTACAATTCCATGTACCTTCTTTCAAGACGAATACAAGCGATTGGAAAACAACGATGGAGCCTAAGTATTTTTTTGATTGGGAAAAATATCATTTATTTGACAAGGAATTGGATTTTTCCTATTTATCCGCTTCTCCAAATGAAGTCATTCGAGCTTATTCTTTGGCTTCTCATCCTGCTGAAGGAAGAAAACTTCTCTTTAATATCCGAATTGCCACACCTCCCTTTGTCAATGGTCAATTACGAGATGATGTTCCTTGGGGGATTTGCTCAAGTTATTCTTTCGCATTGAAACCGGGGGATAAAATTCGTCTATCAGGTCCTTATGGGGAATCTTTTATGGTCGAAGATGATCGCGAAATCATTTTCTTAATTGGAGGTGCCGGCTCTTCTTTTGGTCGCAGCCATATCTTACATCTTTTTAATGTCAAGAAGACTAAGAGGAAATTGTCAATGTGGTATGGAGCTCGTTCGGTCAAAGAAAACATCTACCAAGCGGAATATGAAGAGATAGAAAAGCGCTTTGATAACTTCAAATATCATTTGGTTTTATCGGAACCTCTACCCGAAGATATAGAAGCGGGTTGGCCTGCCAAAGATCCGATTAAAACGAATTTCCTCTTTAGAGCTTTTGAAGAGGGACAATTAAAGCAAATGGAATACCCTGAAGAATGTCTATTTTATGTTTGCGGTCCTCCTTTGCATAACAAGAGCGTTTTAAAACTTCTCGATGATTATGGAGTTCCTAGAGAAAGCATCGTTCTTGATGATTTTGGGAGTTAATAGGCATGAAAATCTTAGCAGCACAAATTAATCCTATTATCGGAGATCTGGATTATAATACAGGCTTAATTTTGAAATACATTGAAAAAGGCAAGAACCTTCATGCGGATATTGTCCTTTTTCCTGAATTGGCTTTAACGGGTTATTCTCCACAAGATCTTTTATTGCTGCCTCACTTCGTGGAAGCTGTTTCGAAAAAGTTGGAGACGATCATTGCTTCTACCGATAATATCATTGCAGTCGTCGGACTGCCCCGTAGCAATCCTCGTCGTTTGGGAAAAAATCTTTATAATAGTGCCGCAGTCATACAAAATGGCCGATTGTTAGGTTATGTCGATAAAATTCTACTCCCTGCTTATGATGTATTTGATGAAAAAAGATACTTTGAGTCAGGTGAAACAGTGAGTTTCTGGAACATCGCCGATAAAAAAGTTTCGATTATTATTTGCGAAGATTTATGGCAGCATAGTGGTTTAGTATCCACAACGATTTATCGACGAGATCCCATTTTAGAGCTTCAAGAGATCCATCCTGACTTGGTCTTAAATTTATCTGCTTCTCCTTATAGCCATAAAAAATTTCCTGACCGTCTTAAAGCTTGCCTTAAGGCTTCTAAGACTTTGAATTGTCCTGTCATTTTATGTAATCAAATCGGAGCGAATGATAGTTTAATTTTTGATGGTTATAGCATTTATACAACCCCTGAAGGCTTGATAAGTTGTGGAAAAGGATTCGAGGAAGATGCGTTCTTGATCGATACCGGATCTAACCAGGACATTCTCAACCTGAAGCGTGACGAGTTAGCCGATCTTTATCAAGCCCTAGTTTTAGGCGTGCGAGATTACTTTGTTAAGCAGGGATTTAAAAAGGCTTGTTTAGGCTTATCGGGTGGAATTGATTCGGCTTTGGTGGCTTGCCTAGCTAAAGATGCCTTGGGGGCATCTAATGTTTTAGCTTTAGTTATGCCTTCGCGATTTTCTTCGATGGAAAGCGAAAGAGATGCAGTGATTCTATCAAAACATTTAGGAATCCATCATAAAATTTTGTCTATCGAGGCACCATTCGAGTGTTTACTTACGACTCTGCGTTCCGAATTTGAAGGCAAGCCTGTTGACAAAACCGAAGAGAATTTGCAAGCGCGCATTCGAGCCATTTTGCTAATGGCTTTTTCAAATAAATTCGGATATATCGTATTGAGTACGGGAAATAAAAGTGAATTAGCAATGGGGTACACAACGTTGTATGGGGATATGTGCGGAGGGCTCAGTGTCATTAATGATCTGACTAAAAGTCAAGTCTTTGAATTAGCCGAATGGATCAATCGAGAAAAAGAAGTCATCCCTTGGCATACGGTTAATCGCCCGCCCTCTGCAGAATTAAGGGATAATCAAAAAGATTCCGATTCTTTACCCGACTACGCATTATTGGATAAAATTTTGCTTGCTTATCTAGAAGATCACGATTCTCCTCAAAAAATTGCTGACGAGCTAAATTTACCGGTAGAGGAGATTATACAACTTGTGTTGCGTATTCATCAAAATGAATATAAGAGACGACAAGCTCCACCAGGATTACGTGTTTCCGAGAAAGCATTTACTGTGGGTCGGCATTACCCCATTGTTCAACGCTGGGTGACTTCGTAATCTCACCAAATTTTCCTTAATATTTTCTTAATTGCGTTTAACCTGTTAGATTTAATTTATATTTCATCAGATTACTTGTTTAATTATTAATTCAAACCAATTGACATTAACTGATATAAAATGGTACATTATGTTTAATGTAAATTATCGATAAGGAGATGGTAATGAATTCAGGATCTGCGTCTTTCTCGGCTGATAAAGGTCAAGAAAACATTTACCGACAATTGAATAATCCCCCTCCGGGATAGCTTAGCCGGAAAAGATGCATTTTATAATCAACGCGATTATTTGGAAGCTACTAAACGAGATTTTTCTCAGAAAAAACCATTACGTGTTAACTATACATGGAACACTGAAAGTAAAGTGATTAGAGTCGTAAAGTTAATATTTTCAATTGTCATTTTTCCGATAGGAATCTACAAACTTTTACATACCCTTGCAGGAAAAGTCGCTTTATTACCCGCCTCGACTCCAAGTCTGCTCGAATTTCCTAAAAACCATGCTAATAATTGCAGGTCAAGCATTTTATTAAAAAGTGAATGGAAGTATAAACGTATAACTGTTGAAGTTGATGGCTATAAGATAGATGCCGTAATTGTTGGGAAAGATTCCACCTTGGATAATGGAAGATGGGTTTTAGCTTCTAATGGAAATGGTGAATTTTATGAAGAAAAATTGTCTTCTGGCTTTGAGCTTAAAAACATCTTGAGTGCTGTTAAAGGTAATGCTATTGTTTTTAACTATCCTGGAGGGGAGCAAGTTCGGGTCTACCTAATAGACAAGCAATGGCAAAAGCCTATCGTGCTATGCTCAACTTCTTAGAAGATCAGGAAATGGGATCGGAGCTAAAGAAATTATCGGATATGGTCATTCTATCGGTGGAGGCGTACAAGGAGATGCATTAATAACTCATGAATTGAAAAGAGATGTTAAGTATGTGTTTGTTAAAAGCAGAACCTTTTCTAACTTAAGCACGACAGCCTCAATTCTTACTTGTAAACCATTAGGATTTTTGGTGAAAATTTTAGGATGGCGCATGGATCCTGTAGAACCTTCAAAAAAGTTGCAAGCTCCGGAAATCATTATGCAGACAGCAGACGTTAAAAAGTATGAAATCATCTCTGATACTTCAAAAATTATCCATGATGGAGTGATACCGGCCACTGCTTCATTAGCTAAAGCATTACTAGAAGATGATAAATGTCCAAAGGCAAATAAAGTGTTTATTGCGATGAAGGAAGGACATAATACTGAGCTAGCCGACCCTTCCTTTTTAGCAGTAATAATTGAAAAGTCGTTAAAAGCTTAATGTTTTTAAAAGAATATATAAACTTTTCTTTATCCATTTAGAGAAATGATGTGGGCGGGAGGCGATAAGGTACTCGTTTACTTGACTTAGCCCAAACTCTCGGTTTGAGCTAAGTCGTTTATTCATCAGACAAAATATTGCTCTTTTAACCATCTTAAAAGCTCTCCTGCGGGCCGACGGAGATCTTTTTATGAAATAGTTATTTTATACACAGGGTTCATTAAATGTCTAAACTAAGTTTTTTTACTCCCATCGATTATAAAATCCAACCCTTGTCTCTCCCATCATGTCTCATGCAGAAGGTCGATAATTATTTCTACGTAGGAGGGAAAAAAGCTCGTGTAATCCGGGGACGTACGAAGAATGGACAAGAAAAAGTCGTTCTTTTTGAGTCAAAGTCTTCATCGCTAGTAACTGTTGCAAAGCTACTTTCCTATTGTACCATTGGTATCCCAATTTTTATGCTAATTGCAAAGGCTGTTCTACGATTAACGCATAGATTCAAGCTCATCGATCCGAAGAGTAAACTCGAAAAGCGCATGGATATCTCTGAGGAGACTGTGGCTAAAATTCAGCAACTCATCCCAACAATCATTAAAATGGAAGATGATCCCGCTTTGGATTGGCTGGCTAAAGGGAATAATTTAGTTTTCAGAATAAAAGAAACTCCCGAAGTTGTTTACAAACTAGCGCGTCCAAGCGTTTCTGTTAAAAGGGAAGGTAAGTACCTAAATTCTAAAGAAATTAGAGATGAACGTTTTAATAATATGGTCAAAGCTAAGGAAGTGTGCTTAACTCATGAACTAGGTCTCCTAATTATTCCGCATGCAAAGAAAATTGATGTGAAAGCCGTTGGGGCAACATATGTTCTTATTGCTGAAGAAAGTCTCGACATCGAGTCTAATGAAAGCGCCGAAAACGAACATTATCATAAATATTCGCCGAAATTAAATGAAACAGTGCGTCAACTTGCTGTATTTGTTTCTAAAACAGGTTTTAATGACGTCACATGGCGGAATATTCCTATTATAAACGAGGCAGATGAGTTTCATGGTCCTAGGCGTGTTGCACTTATTGACTTGGAACACATGAATAGCAAAGTTAACGGTTTTATCGGTGACGAGAATGGAAGTTGTGGTCTGATAGGCTGCGTATCTGAAGAGCAGATCGACCTTGTTATTGAAGAAGCTCTTGAACAAGGCGTGATTATTAGCGGAAAACAGTCTCTGGATGCCAAAAATCGTCGTTTAACGGAGCTCGAGTCCAACAAAAATCTACGCGCGTTCTATGAAAAAAAAGGAATTATCACGGGTAAAGAGCCTATTCAAGTTGATATAGACTTTTTAGGCTTAGATTTAAACGAAAAAAGTCAAATTAATGTGACGGTAGGATTTGATCATGGAACCGGAGTTTCAATTACGGAGGAACAAACTTTCAATTTAAGAAAAGTCACCGAAGATATTATCGCAGAAATCAACAGGCTCATTCAAGATAGTTCTGATAAAGCATCAACTAGAGGTCAACGTTTTTTTGTTTTGAACACACATAACGATCCATTTAACGCGTATAGTATCCTTGGTCTTTCATCTACTGGTGGGGAGGGAGAAAAACAATTGTGGCTACATCGTATTATTTCGGCTCTTGTTGATAAAGGTCATATTTTCAAATTAGTTCAAGCGAACGGACACGGCTATTTTATCCAAGCATAAGAGCCTGTTTTCAAATTCAAGTGCCATCCGGATTGCGTCAAAGCCTCGTGAATGAAAAATTGCAGCCGGGTCAATATTAAAAATATGGACCCGGCTGCAATTTTCCATCCGCGAGAGCTTTCACCCGATCCATAGGGCGCTTCAATTTGAAAAACACCCTCTAAGCATTCCCCCAGTCCCAGGCTATCACGTTGGCTAAAGCGTTCTCTTTGTGTCGAAGCATCATCAGACGGTCAAATCCTACCGCTACACCGCAACAATCGGGAAGGCCTTTTTTTAAAGCTTGCAAGAAAAATTCGTCGAGCGGTAAAGCCTCTTTCCCTAACGCTTCGCGTAAAAGATTCGCCTCTATAAAGCGTTGCCGCTGCTCTTTTTCGTCGACAAGTTCATGATAACCGTTAGCTAATTCAATGCCTCGATAATAAATTTCGAAACGCTCTGCGACTTGTTCTTCACCATTCCATCGTTTTTTTGCTAACGCAGCTTGGCTCGCGGGATAATATGCTAAAACGTAAAGTTCCTCATTTCCTAATTGTGGTTCAACAAGAGCACCTAGAATAAGATTGAGAAGCGCATCTTTACCCTCTTCTTTGATTGCCGCGTAATGGGGAATGTTTTGAACTTGAATGAAATGGAATAACTCATCCGGGTTCATATTGACATGATCAATCCCGGTATAGTGGAGGAGTGTTCCACGATAACTTTCGATCCGAAAAGGAACTTTACCTAGGAATAAACAGATAAACTCTAACGTTTCTTTAATCATTTGCTCTAAATCAAAATCCAAACGGTACCACTCTGCCATTGTAAATTCAGGATTATGTTTAGTCCCATATTCCCCGTCGCGAAAAACGTGCGATAATTGGTAAATATTGCCGATCCCTTCAGCTAATAGTCGTTTCATTCCATACTCAGGCGAAGAATGCAAATACCGTTTTTCCTTGCCTTGATAGATGACGGGGATTAAGTCGATATGAGCATCGATCGGGGCTCCGAGTGTTATAATCGGGCAGTCCACTTCCACCACAAGTCGTTTGTCGAAAAAATGACGGGCTTGCTGAAGCATAAAGGCTCGATCACGTAGGTAATTAATTTTTTTTTGATTGATCATGTGAAGATAAGAAAGTTAGCCGTTAACGCGAGAAACATATTCACCCGTACGTGTGTCGACTTTAATTTTTTCATCTTGGTCAATGAAAATAGGAACTTGAATTTTAGCTCCGCTTTCAAGTATCGCCGCTTTCATCACTCTTCCTGAAGCCGTATCGCCGCGTGCACCGGGAGAGGTTTCAGTAATCTTCATGTCCATAAATGTAGGAGGCTCGACATTGACAGGTTCACCATTATAAAAAATAATTTCATAAAGATGGTCATCCAACATCCACTGGGATGTCTCTCCGATACTTTCATTAGAGATGGTAATCTGTTCAAAACTTTTTTCGTCCATGAACACATAACCGTCGCTCTCTTTGTAAAGAAGGCGCATTTGAGATTCGGATACGTCTGCCAGGTTTAGTTTGTCGCCGGATTTATAAGTGCGCTCCAGAACCCTTCCTGAAAGAAGGTGCTTCATTTTAATCCGATTAATTGCTTGCCCTTTACCCGGTTTTACAAATTCATTGATAATAATCGTATAAGGAGAACCTTCGATCTCTACTTTCATTCCAGGCTTAATTTCATTCGTGGTTGCTTGTGCCATAATGATCCTCATTTTAAAAATAATAAAAAATGATAGTGTAATTAAAATCAATCGAGAAGTCTAGAAATTTAGGTTAAAAGCCGCACTTTATTACCAATTGCCTGGGGCTGATTTTCGCCGAGCAACGCTCTTTCGGTAAGATACATGCAAAAATTTGCAAAGTCGAGACAATATAAGAAGGATTAAAATTACAATATCATTGCTTTACTTTAAAATAATCAAAACTCTTCATTTCTAAGAGGTTATAAAATTTAAATGTTAGCGATAAATAGAAATGTCTGGTACCTAAAATAAGTAGAAATGTCATCTTAACAGAAAAATGATTCGAAGTTAGAAAAAATTACAAATAATCGATATAAATTTCTCATCTTTAATTTTTTTATTTCAATTTCTAATTTTTTTTCTAAATTATTTTGTGGAATAGGAATTCAAAAATATAAATTCCAATCTAAAATTATTAATCTGAATAGATCTGGTATCGAGAAAAAAAATCTTGTCGAAGGAGAGCCTGAAAAGCCATCAACAAAATTACCTGAAAACGGACCGCTTGATAATTTAGAGCTGATCGAAGAAAAGGTTCCTGCGCAAGATGGAAAAATAGTTAAGTTTGTTAAAAGTTTAGAGAAAAATCCACAAGAAGATCCAGAAGAGGAAATCGATTCCGGTTTTAAGGATGAAAAGAATTTCCTTTCGGAGCAGGTAAATGATGAGGATGAAGGTGATGAATCATTAAGGAAAATAAACTCGACCCAATCCTTTGATTTACACGGAACCCGTTCGATTAATCAGATTGCCAATACAATTAATGATTTTTCGATAGGGCAAATTAACAACGAGACGATTGAAAATGAACCGGAAGAAATCGAAGGCAATTCCACATTGTTTGGTAATATAGAATTTTTGAAAACCGAGGTTGAAATTCCTGAGATTGAATTGACTTTTGGAGGTAAATATCAAGGAAACCAAAAAATTGTCGATTTGATTGAAACACTGCACATAGATCGTGTAGAAGTGCTTTCGGTTAAAGGACTTTCACACGAACAGGCTTTCTCTTTTTTAACACAAATGGCTCCTGCCATTTTCGTTGAATGGGAAGATTTAAATCAAAAGTACCAAAAAAATCCAGAAAACTTTTTACAGGATTTTGAGACCTTATATACTTTAAAGACGATTCGCAAAGCGATAAAATTCTGTTTTGACCAAGCGAAAAACGATGATCCATCTAAACCTTTTGCCAAACAATTAGACGAGTGGTTGGCAAAAATCCGTCGAGATAACTCTTATGTCATGTTGCGGAGTTCCAGTTTGGAAGATTTGCAAGAATTGGCAAATGCCGGAGGAAATAAAAACATTGCGTATGTCGAGTCGGAAAGGTCGGAGATTCTTTTCCCTTGCGGAAAAGTTGCGGCTTCCTACTTTAGCGTGCGTTCTTTGAAAAATTGCCTGGAATCGGGGATTAATCGATTTTCAAAAGCCCCCACTCTATCTGTTTTACTGCAAAAACTTATCGGTAAAACCGTGGGAGGAGAATCTGGTCGCGAGGATATCCCCGTTTCCTTGGTGATGTTTACAAGCGAACCTTCCTAATTTGAGGATGGATTTAAAATTTCAAAAATATGCGCTTCCTATGGACAAGGAAAAGGGATTGTTGAAGGCAATGAAGTGAGTTGCGATGTTGTTTTAGCGGTGAAATCAGAATCGGAAGGTCATTTTTCTCATCCGGCTCATATACATATTTCCTTCGATCACATTCCTTAATCTTCTCGACCCATTTTTCACAAGAGGCAAAAATTACCTGGTGAACTAGCGGAGCCATTTCGGGCGCTAAAAGAAGCTACTTCAAGTGAATGTGCCCACGAAGCTATCAAGAACTTAAAAGCGATCCCGTTGGTAGTTTCATTAAAAGGTAAAATTAAAGAGTTAAAAGAACAACAAAAGGAAGGTCAAACATCCGCAATAGCGCAGGATACTCTAACCATCCTCGCCCAATTAAAATCGCGCGTGAAATCTGCTTTCTCGGAGTTGGAAACTGCCGTTAACAACAAAATTTCCCGTTTGAAAAAATTGTTTCACGTCAAATCCCTTTCAACATTATTGTCTCAGATGGTGTTTAAAAAATCTTTAGAAGTATCTGAAGGCCTATTTTCACTTTTTTAATGATTTTTAGTCTATCTTAGAGGGTGTTATATGTTTTAAGCGCCAATTTGAGGGATTTTATTTTCTTGAATTTTCTCAAGATGCTTCAGCATAAGCGATGTCATTGCTAAATATATTCACGACTCGGTTGTCTTTAGTAGGCTTTCGTAATCTTTACTCATTCGACCGTTACGACTAATCCAAGCGAGAGTGCGTTCTACAATCGATCTCCAAGGCAGTACTTCAAATCCTTTCACATCATCACCCCTCTTGACTATCTCCAATCCTAAACAGTCGATCATAATGTGTCTTTTTCTGCCGTTGATCTTTTTACCTGCATCGTATCCTCGTGACCCTCGTTGTTCTGTTGTTTTTGCTGATTGACTATCTATAATAGCCGTAGAAAGACTTTTATTACGCTCAACAGATTTTCTTAATCTATCTCTCAGTATGTTATGAATTCGTTCTATAAAACCTGATCGACTCCATATTCTAAAATAACTGTATACAAGCTGCCATGAAGGAAGTTCATGAGGTAGAAAACGCCATGCACAACCAGTTTTCAGGACATAGAAAATA
>Ga0105047_10009163_pt1 | contig 16346 bp, 14 predicted proteins | sample MAT04_FD_78384 | JGI IMG/M metagenome (GOLD analysis project Ga0105047, IMG submission 78384) | Freshwater microbial communities from Lake Fryxell liftoff mats and glacier meltwater in Antarctica - MAT-04 (megahit assembly) | ecosystem: Environmental > Aquatic > Freshwater > Ice > Liftoff...
AATATATCTGTTACACCGGCACCGGCCTGACGGCAACGTTGAATAATCTGTTTCTTTTCATCACGGGTGACCTGACGGAGGGCAACCAGTGAGTCAACATAGAAACGATAGGCCTTTTCAGTCGGAATTCTTCCGGAAGATGTGTGCAGAGAAGTCAGGAGGCCAAGTTCCTCCAGATTTGCCATGACGTTCCTCACCGTTGCAGAAGAGAGAGTCAGGTCATGCCGACGGGCAACAGCACTGCTACAGACAGGCTCGGCAGTGGCGATATAGTCCTCGACGATTGCTTCAAGGATGTGTCTGCTTCTGGGAGAAAGTTCCACTTTCATGTCAGACCTCAAAAAAATAGCACTCGATGGATTAGAGTGCTAATTCTAGTTTTAAATCTAATCAGTGCCCCTGGCTTTGTCAAGGATAATTCAGCTGAAATTACTCTCATATAGATGGCTGTTTTTGCCTTAAATAGGCTTGCCAGAAGGTGAAGAATGAGTATATAGTTCACTATTGTAAACTTAATGTATGATTCCAAATTCCAAATCCAGATTCGGAATTAAAATAAGGGGAACTATATTGTCCTGGCAGGCAATTGGAATATTCGACTCAGGAGTTGGCGGACTGACAGTGTTGCGAGAAATAGTCAGAACAGTTCCTCAGGAAGACACAATTTATTTTGGCGATACGGCCAGGGTACCTTATGGCACAAAGTCTCCGGAAACCGTTGTCCGTTATGCCCATGAGATAACCTCTTTTCTGGTTAAGCGTGATATAAAATTACTTGTAGTAGCTTGCAATACAGTATCTGCCGTTGCCCTGAGCAGTCTGAAACGACAGTTCCCCATACCGGTTATAGGAACAATTGAACCAGGAGCAAAACGGGCGGTTGAAGTTACCCGCAATAACAAGATCGGTGTGATTGGTACGGCCGGAACTATCAAGAGCGGAGCATATACCCGGGCAATCAAACGGCTTTCTCCTGATACTGAGGTGCTGACAAAAGCTTGCCCTCTATTTGTGCCACTGGCAGAAGAGGGGTGGACAGACAATGAGGTGACTCGCCTTACTGCACAGCTATATCTGCAGGAATTGAAAAATGCCGGTATTGATACTTTGGTGCTTGGGTGTACTCACTATCCTCTGCTGAAGTCCATTATTGCAGAAGTAATGGGGCCGGATGTGGTGTTGGTTGATTCTGCCGAGGAAATTGCTCGTACGGTTTCTGTCATTTTAACTAAAAAGAAAATGTTGCGTCCGGCTGCTGAAAAAGGGCTGCAACATTACTTTGTCAGCGATATTCCTGCCGGATTTATTAGAGTCGGCAACCGGTTCCTGGGTGGTCGCCTTGGCGATGTTTATCAGGTTAATCTGGATGAAGAGAGTGGAGAGTAGCAATATGAAACCGGTTAAAAAGAAACGAACTACATTCAGCATTATAATTCCATTTATTATCATTGCACTTGTATTTTCATTACTTCTCTGGAGGAAATACCGTGCCAGCCTGCCGCAACCACAGGTGCCGCAAGTACAGCAACCTGCAGTCGCACAGTCGGCGATTCTGTTTTTTGTTGCTGATGGTAGCAGGTTGGGGCGTGAAGCCAGAGAAATTGAGCCATGTAAAGAGTCTTCTGAGTGCCTCAGGGATATTTTGGAAGAGCTTTTTAGCGGGCCGGTCGGGGATTTAAACGATGCACTGCCCGAAGGTGCCTTGTTTAACAGTGTGCTGATTGAAGGTGATAAAGTTACCGTAGATGTGAATAACAATTTTGTTGCCGAAATGCCGTCCGGCAGCTCAGCAGAGATGTTAGCCGTCTATTCTGTCGTTAATACGGTCTGTATTAATTTTCCACAGATAAAATTTGTAAAGTTGAATGTTGATGGGGAGAGCAAAGTGGCTTTGAAACACCTCGACCTGGCTGATCCAATACCTGCCGATTATTCTCTGGAACAAAAACCGGATTTGAAGCCGAAAACAAATGCAGTACCCAAAAAACAATAATAAATATTTTTACAGGGGAGATACATGCAAGCTTTTAAAGAAGCGATCCAGCAGAGAGTACTGATCCTTGACGGAGCTATGGGTACCATGCTGCAGGCCAGGGGATTAAAACCTGGACAGTCGCCGGAAGAACTTAATCTGACCATGCCGGAGGTTGTTGCCTCTGTTCATCGAGAATATATTGAAGCCGGTGCAGATATTATCATTACAAATACGTTTGGTGGAACACGCTTCAAACTGGCACATTACGGGCTGGAGGATCGCCTTGCTGAAATTAACAGCCGTGCAGTAGAAATTGCACGTCAGGAAGCAAAGGGTAGGGCCTATGTTGGTGCCTCCATCGGCCCAACCGGACAGTTTGTTGAGCCGTTGGGTGAGGTTTCTTTTGATGATATGAAAGCTGCTTTCCGTGAACAGGCCGAAGCGTTGATTGCAGCCGGTGCCGATCTGATAAGTTTGGAAACATTTCTGGATATCAAAGAATGTCGTGCCGCTGTAATCGGGATTCGCGAAGTTTCGGCCACCATACCTGTGATTGCCATGCTGACTTTTGATGATAATGGTCGTTCCGTGCTGGGTACTTCGCCGGAGGCTGCCGCTATTACGCTGTCCGTAGCCGGTGCTGATATTGTCGGATCCAACTGTGGTCTTGGCGTGGATGGTATTTATGAAATTCTTGCAAAGATGCGCTGTGTCACCAAGGCACCATTAATTTCTCAGGCCAATGCCGGACTGCCGATACTGGTAGATGGAAATACTGTTTTTCCAGGTACTCCGGAAGAGATGACCGCCTATCATGACAGGATGATCGCTCTGGGAGTACGGATTATCGGTGGCTGTTGCGGTACGACTCCAGCCCATATACGTTCTATGAAGGGTGCGCTTGTTAATCGCCAGCAGAGTTGGACTCCGGTATCGGAGCAGACCGGTGTTACGTTTCTGTCAAGTCGTGGTGGTTGGGCAGCCGTTGGTGCAGGCAATAAAACCGCCATTATCGGCGAACGTATCAATCCAACTGGTAAAAAATTATATTCACAGGAGTTACAGGAAGGAAAAGTCGCCTATATCCGTCGAGAAGCCATGGAACAGGTACAGATGGGGGCAACCCTGCTGGATGTTAATGTGGGGGCTCCTGGTATTGATGAACCGGCAGCCATGGAACGTGCTGTTTTCTGTGTCAGTGCGGCGGCTGGTGCACCGATAGTGCTGGATTCTTCAAGCCCGGCTGCCCTTGAGCGTGGTTTGAAGGCTGCAGATGGCAAGGTGCTGATCAATTCGGTTTCCGGTGAAGCCAAGAGTATGCGCCGGGTTCTGCCTTTGGCAAAAAAATACGGTGCTGCTATCATCGGTCTGACCCTGGATGCCAAAGGTATTCCGGAAACAGCTGAAGGGCGCCTGGCTATTGCACGTCGAATCAGGAACGCTGCCCGTCGGCATGGGATTCCTGATTGTGACATCATTATCGACTGTTTGACTCTTACCGTAAGCGCAGAACAGAAACGGGCGGTGGAAACTCTCAAAGCAATCAGGCTGGTGAAGGAAAAGCTGGGGCTTTCTACAGTATTGGGTGTCAGTAATATCTCGTTTGGTCTGCCGCAACGTCCAATTATCTCCGGAACATTCTTTGCTATGGCTATTGAGGCCGGCCTGGATGCAGCCATTATTAACCCGAAAGACAAGGCCATGATGGATGCCTGGCGTTCTGCCATGGTACTGTTGAATCGAGATCTGCAAGCGGCAGAATATATCGAAGCCTATCGAGGTGTGCAGGCTGATTCAGCAGCACCTGCGAAGGCATCAGACAAACTGCTGACTGTCCGTGAAAAACTTTCTCAGGCAGTTATTACTGGAGACCGCGACGGCATAGTTGCAATTGTAGAGGCCGCATTTGCAGAAGGAATGACGCCGATGCAGGTCAGCAATGAAGGCTTTCTGCCGGGCCTGGAGGAGGTGGGTAGGCGCTTTGAAAAAAACATCTTCTTCCTGCCGCAGGTTATGCAGTCGGCTGATACCATGCAGGCTGGTTTTGCAAGGCTGAAGCAAGAGATGCAAGGGGAGTCATTCAAGAGTCTTGGTCGTATTCTGATGGCCACGGTCGAGGGTGATATCCATGATATCGGCAAAAATATTGTCTGCACTCTGCTGGAAAATCATGGTTTTGAAGTCTTTGATATTGGCAAGAATGTTTCTGCCTCCACTATTCTTTTTAAAGCCAAAGAGCACAATGTGGATATCGTAGGGCTTTCAGCTCTAATGACAACAACCATGTCTGAGATGGAAAATGTCATCAAAAAACTCAGAGCAGCAGGTATCAAGACATTTAGCATGATTGGCGGAGCTGTTGTGACTCAGGAATATGCCGACCGCATCGGTGCTGATATCTATGCCAAAGATGCCATGGAGGCGGTCGCCAAGGTGAAGCGGATACTATGTGTTGAAGCTTGATCTGTAGTATGATATTTAAATATTTGTAACTGATCCTGGAAACAGCTAGTTTTTTGCAACAATTTCTCTTCAAGTAAAAGTCAAGGTTTATAGAGATGATCCTGGGATTTAACCACAATGTGAACTATAAAGGTGAGGTTTTTCATGTCCAGACTGAGGACAGTGGAATAGCCTTACCCAATATCACTACCCTGCTTTATAAGGGCGGAGTGATTCTATGTTCAAAAAAAACCAGCTATGCTGACATTCTCAAGATGAGTGATCTTGACACTGTTGTGGAAGAGCTGATGAAGGAACAGCACAAAGAGGTTATGAGGCGGCTCAAGTCCGGTGAATTTGATGAACGTGCTTTTCTGGTACCGGCCTCCACGTTTGAAAATATTGAAATACCAACCCTTCCGCCACTTGAAGAACCTGAGATTTCTCCTGTTACTACGGAGTCAGAGCAACAGCATGTATTATCCAAAAATGAAATTTCTAAAATCATTAAAGATTCTGTTCAAAAACATTCTATAAATCCTTCACATAAGCCCATACCTGCAAACGGATCAATTAGTCTTGATGATGCTTTAACCGCTTTCTTCGAGTCTAACAGTAAGGCAGATACATAACCGTCTAATCCGATAGTAAATATTTTAATACAATAAAACACCCCGCCAATACTCAATTTGGCGGGGTGTTTTATTGTTCAGTGTTTAGATAGTTACGAGAGAGTTTTTGCCTGTTCGTCAGTCGGGTCGCTTTCAACTCCGGCGGCATCGTAAACGGTAACTACGAAGTAGTAGGTTGTGTTGGCAGTCAGGTTTGGAACTGTGAAACTGGTCACATTGCCGACGTTCAGAACTGTAGTGTAGTTGCCTGATTCTGTTCCATAGTAGATTTTATACCCGCTAACAGTAAGACTAGTTGCGTCAACGTATGCCGTAGGTCCAGCCCACTGAAGGGTTATAGAGGGCGGCGGCACCGGGCTTTCACTGCCACCACCTCCGCTGCACGATATGCTTGTCAATGCGGCCAAAATTGTCAGCATCTTGAGAAATATTGTTTTCATATCCATTCTCCTGGAGGTCTATGGTGCAAACAGTAAAAACTTAGCTGGACGCTTGCCGGTTCTGAAACCCACGCTGCTACCGTATCGCGTACCGACGAAATTGGTGGCGAAGGCTCTGACAAAATACAGAGTGTTGGTGGTCAGGCCGCTGAGGGTGCCGGTAAAGCTGCCCGTACCGCTACCGCTTTGCTGGCAGGTAGCACCAGCGCCACCTAAAGCCGGAGTGGTTAAGGTACCCCAGCAAAGCCCCCTGGCTGTGACAGTATCTCCGCCGTCGGAAACCACATTGCCGCTGCCGGAAGCGGATGTTGTTGTTCTGGAGGAAACCACGTTGCCCGTAGTGATTGTGGGAATAGTTGCAGCTGCCAAAGTGGTGAAAGTCAGGTCGCTGCCGTATGCAGTTACATTGTTTATATCGGTGGCGTAGGCCCTGACATGGTAGGACGTTCCCACCGTTAGCCCGGCAATGCTACTTTTGAATTGGCCGGTGCCGGTGCCGTCCGTTGTGCAATTTTCTGTTGTTGCTGGGTTAACGGTTATACTCCAGCAGACGCCTCTGGCAGTTATAGTTGCGCCTCCTCCCAGGATGACATTACCGCCACCGACTGCCGAAGTGTTTGTTACAAGAGTTGGTGCAGCAGTCAGAATTGTTGGTGGCGCAGAGGATGTGCTGAAATTCTGTTCAAGTCCGTATGCCGTTCCAATGGCATTTGTTGCGTAGGCTCTGACATGATAAGTTCTGCCGACAGTCAGACCGCTGATCGGGCTGCTGAAAGTACCGGAACCAGCGCCGTTGGATGAACAGGTGGCAGCTGTTGTTGGATTGGCAGTCGTACCCCAGCATACCCCCCTGACTGTGACCGGAGCGCCGCCATCAGGCGAAACGCTGCCGCCACTGACGGCAGTTGTAGGGAGAATATCACTGGTTACTGCAGTTGTAATTTTCGGCAGAAACTGGTCCGATGATGTGAAAAAGGTTCTTTCGTTTCCGTACGTGGTGCCGGAGGTATTGGTGGCGTAGGCCCTGAGAAAGTAGGTGGTGTTGGCGGTCAGGCCGGTAATGGAGCTGGTAAATGTTCCCGGCCCGGTTCCGTTCTGCGTGCATGTATCGACTAATGTCGGATTGCTGGCTGTACTCCAGCAGACACCTCTAGCGGTTACTGGCGAGCCACCCTCTGAGGTGGTGGTGCCGCCGCTACTTGCTGTCGTACCGCTGATAGATGTAACGACGTTAGTGGAAATTATAGGTCGATCCACACTGGCAACAGCCGCTGCTGCGTCAATGATGCCGGCGCCGCAGAGCGAGGTTGTACAATCGCCGCCGAGCGAAGCAGTATTGACGGGAAATTTTCTGGCAGTGGACTGGAGAAGGGTCAGGATCTGATCAGGTGTTAGTGACGGTTTCAGCGACAGCATCAGGGAGACAATGCCGGCCACATGAGGCGTTGCCATGCTGGTACCCTGATAATAGGCATAGGTGTCGCCAACGGGGCTAGCGACAGGTGTCGTGAGCCCGTTATTTATAGTCGACCGAACGCCTCTAGTCAATCCGGTAGACTGGTCTCCGCCCGGTGCGGCGATGGTGACGCCAGAACCGAAATTGCTGTAGTGGGCTCGTCCGCCGGACTGGCCTACTGCGGCTACACTGATTACTCCGATGCAGTTGGCAGGACTGGCGTTGGCGATATTTGTATCTTCATTCCCCGCAGCTACTATGACGTTTACACCTGTTGCAACTACATCATTTACTGCGGTTTGGAAGGTAATCCCACAGGATCCGGTTCCACCCAGACTCAGGTTGATAACCCGGGCGGGATTGGCATTAGCCGGTACTCCGGTGACTGTCAGTCCGGCAGCCCAGCGCATGCCGTCGGCGATGTCGGAGACAAAACCGCCGCATTTGCCCAAGGCACGCACTGGCAATACAGGTGAAACCCAGTTGACGCCGGCGACACCGATGCCGTTATTGGTGTTCGCACCGATGGTGCCGGATACATGGGTGCCGTGCCAGCTGCTGTTTTCTGGAGGTGAACCAGAACCACATGCACCAGCAACAACCCAGTCACCGAGGTCTGATGAATCCGCACTGCGACCAACTCCGTTTCCTGCAGTGAAACCATCGCTGATAAAATTGTACCCAGCCAAGGTTCGTCCGGTAATGTCGGCATGGTTGGGTAGAATGCCGGTGTCAATCACGGCTACAACAATGCTGATAGAACCGGTGGTGATGTCCCAGGCAGCTGGCAGATTGGCGCCTCCGGCAAATGCCGAGGGAGCGGCATAGTGCCACTGGCTGGAAAACAACGGATCATTGGGTATCAACATTGGCCGCATGCGACGGTCAGGCTCTGCGTACTCCACCTCTGGGTTCTGCCGTAGTTTCTCAGCTATTGATTCAGCTTCTGCCAGGGTTATTCGGCCAGGCAGTTTGACAACCTGCCCGTTGCCGGACATGAACCGGTGATGAACCAGGTTGATTCCAGCGGAAAGGTTCAATACGTTCAGTCGCTCGGACAACGCTGACTGCGCCTTTACCATGCCGTCGGCTGCACTGCGAACCAGGGTGCCGTCTTTGTAGCGGATGATCATCTGATCCGTGTATTCGCCATAGGTCGCCGTTTTGGGTTCGGCCGCTTTCCGGCTAATAGCCTGCACGGATTCGGGAGAAGCTAGTGCCATGATTATGGTTGCTGAAAAAACTGTTAAAATGAAACGCCGCTTCCATAATGATGATTTTCTCAAGTTTGCCCCCTTGGTTGTATCTTGCTGGATTGTTCGAGATAAATTATCGATGTTTCATGATCAAGTCTTGTTCGACATATTTCACATCTGCCCTTCCAGAAAGTCTGCGAATAATGGTGTTGATGGAAGAACTGGTAGCGATCACGTCAATCGAAAAAATATGCGAGTTACCCGACATGGGACGAAGGTATGATATGGTTGCACCGGCATCACGTGAAAGGTCCTCAACAAAAGCTGGTTGCTGCGGGTCAATATTAATGTTATTGAACTTGATGATAATGCGGTATCTTGAGGAATCTTGGCGGACCGCCGGATCTGTCCGCTTCTCGGTCGTAATGCGTCCATCGGTTGAAGCGCATCCGACGGTCATAGCCAAACTGAATGATGAAATTATAAGTATCGTCAGCAATTTAATTAATTGATTTTCCATCGCCGCCTATTCTTGTTAAGCGTTTCATATGATTTAACGTTGAAAAAACGACCAGCGTGAAAAATCTCAGGCTGGTCTTTTGGAGTTGTGAGTCAATATCTGTTCCAGCTATTTCATTAAAACTTCAATTTTAGCATTCTTACGTGCTTCTTCCAGATAAGCATTTATTGCTTCATTGACTTTCTGCCCTTTCAGGTAATCATCAATTCTTGGTTTTGCATCCTTGAAGGCGACTGCTTCGGCACTTTTCTTGTCAGTAACCTTGATGATGTGATAGCCAAACTGTGTTTCCACTACTTCACTAATATCACCTTTTTTCATTGTAAAGGCGGCCTTTTCGAAGGCTGGAACCATCTGGCCTTTACCAAAGAATCCCAGGTCTCCACCTTGCTGACTGCTGGGGCAGGTCGAGTTGATTTTTGCTACGGTGGCGAAATCAGCTCCATCGGCAAATTCCTTGCGCAGCTTGTCTGCTTTTTCTTTGGCTTTCTTCTTGTCTGCATCGGAAGCCTTTGCATCAACTCCGATTAGTATGTGACTAGCCTTAACTGTTTCTTCCTGCTTGAACTTATCGATATTCTGGTCATAAAACTTTTTGCTCTCTTCTTCGCTGACCACTATTTTTGAAACAATCGTTTGCTGGATGAAGTTGGAGATGAGCAGGTCGCGACGAGTATATTCGCGCATTTCTGCTGGATTAATATCCAATGCCTTGATTGCCTTTTCAAATTCCTGTTCGGTGGAAAAACGTTTTTTGCCTTGTGCTATTTTGGCATCGATCTGGCTTTCAATATCCTTGATTTCAAACTTTTGGGCAGCCTGATAGAGCAGTTCGGCAGAAATAAGCTGATTCAAGGCATGTTTTTCAGCTTCTTTCTTTTTCTCCGCCGGGATTTGGGCGCCGGGTTGACCTGGAATCATTACTTTTTGAGCTCTTACTAACTCAGTTGCATAAATGTTTTTGCCATTAACAATTGCAATGGCCTCATTTACGGCAATAATTGCAGATATAGGTGCGTCAGGTTTGGCCGTTTTTTCTGTTTCCGCTGCTTGAACAACTGTACTCAGACAAAGAAGTGATGCGGCCAGAATAACCGGCGCGCGCATGAAAAATCTGTTTGTGTGCATTATTCGTCTCCTCAGTAGATTTTAAATATTTAGATGTTTATAACATATCTGGATAATAGTGAAAAGCTAAACATAGTTTTGACTTTTAATCTTGATTCAGTTACATTTTTCGTGTGTTTACTTGTTTCAAGACGTTTAGCGCCGGTTTGTTATTGCAAGGGAGGTAGTACGGATGAAAAGAGTACTATTGGTAGATGACAGTCTGACTGTTGCCCGCCAGCTGCAAAAGATAATCGAAGGTTCGGGAGATTTTGTCTCGGTTGGCCATGCCAGAAACGGTGCAGAGGCGATCAAGATGAACCATTCCGAAAATCCTGAAATTATCTGCATGGACATGAATATGCCGGGGATGGACGGCCTGACTGCATTACGCAGCCTGATGGTAATTGATAAAGATGTTAAAGTCGTTATGGTTACTTCTCTTGGCGGGGTGGGTGATAAATATACAGAAGCCATTAAGTTGGGGGCCAAATGTGTTATTTCCAAGCCTTTTGAAGCCGAGAATGTTCTTAAAATATTACGTGAACTTTAGATCTTCCTAGCAGGTAAGGGGAAAATGATGGCAGTGAAATTTTTTGGTCAGTTTCTGATTGAAAACGGGATTGTTACCCGTGAAAACCTCCTTCAGGCCATGGAGTTACAGGAAAGAAAAAATCTCAAGCTTGGCGAGATGACTCTGCAATTAGGGTATGTCTCCCAGGTTGATATAACGCGGGCTCATAATGCACAGCTCTCCAAGGATATGCGTTTAGGCGATTTGCTTGTTGAAATGGGCATGCTTAGTCAGGAACAGTTAAGTGATGTAATAACCCGTCAAAAAAATAGTCATCTTTTTATCGGTGAAGCACTTGTATTGGTAAATGCCATGACAAGTGGTCAGTTGCAGAAACAACTTGAGGCCTTCAAGGCTGACCAGTCAGATTTTGTCTCTGATGTGGTTGAGCTTCCGGTAAAAGTCGCAAACAATGAAATATGGCAGATGGCTGTTGATCTTACTTTCAAATTGATAACCCGCATACTTAACATTCAGTTCCGTTCCGGCAAAGCTCATGTTGTAAACGTAATTCCTGCAAATTTCATGATAGCTGCCATGGATTTCAGCGGTGATGTAGAGGGTTGCTATATGCTGTCTGTAAATGAGAAGTTGCAAAAAACAATCGCAAAGGCAATATTGCGAGAGGAAAGTGTCGAGGATGAGCCGTCTGAAGTTCTTGAAGACACTGTTATGGAGTTTGTTAACATCGTCTGTGGTAATATTGCTGCCAAGGCTTCACAGATGGGTAAAATTATGGAGATAAGTCCACCAACTACAATTATTCCTGCTGAAAACGGAATTCCTGTGGTGGAAGGGCATGTTGTACTCTGTTTTCCGATTCATGTAGGTGATTATGGCAAGATGGAATTGTTAATTCAGATTCCAAATTAAAATGAATGTTAACAGTCTTTTGAAAGGCGCTTTTACGAGCGCCTTTTTTGTTTTGAACTGCTTTACAATTGGAAAAACCGTTCTATAGTTTAATCAGCTTTATATTCTGCAGTCTTTTCTTAACGGATGAAAGGGGGAAAAATGTACAAAGTAATAATCAAAAGAACGGTACCTCCAGGTAAGGAGAAGGAGTTGAATGAGCTGATTGCACAACTGCGTGTTGCTGTTTCCGGACAGAGTGGTTATATCTCTGGAGAAACTCTGCGCAACACGGAAAAAACGGATGAATACCTGGTAATAAGCATCTGGGACAGAGACGTTGACTGGAAATTATGGTTTGATAGTGATGAGAGAAAGGAAATTCAAGGGAAAATTGATAAAATGCTCGGCAAGCCAACTGTATATGAAACCTATCAATATCCTCATAAAACTCATACAGAATAATTTTGTCAGGTATCTGTCATGAACAGAAAACCTCGCTAAGGCGGGGTTTTCTGCTTTTATATAATGTAGAGAGCTTTTTAAAGGCCCGTTTTGATATGTTTAGATGTTTTTTGTGCTCATCAGTCCATTTATATTTCGAGCATCAGTCCAGCAGTGTGTCAGCATTTATATATTCATAACCAAGGGCTGTTGCAACAGCCTCATAGGTGACCTTGCCCTGGGCAACGTTGAGGCCGTTTTTGAGATGTAAATTATCCTTGAAAGCTTTCTTCCACCCCTTGTCAGCCAGTGCCAGTGCATGGCCGATGGTGGCGTTGTTCAGTGCAAAGGTGGATGTACGGGCAACTGCACCAGGCATATTGGCCACGCAGTAATGGACAACACCGTCAACCACAAAAGTCGGATCAGCGTGGGTCGTAGCATGGGATGTTTCAAAACAACCACCCTGGTCGATTGCAACGTCCACAACAACGGCGCCCGGTTTCATGCGTTTTATCATGTCTGCTGTAACCAGCTTAGGAGCTGCCGCGCCCGGAATCAATACACCACCGATAACCAGATCTGCATCCAGTACAGCCTCTTCAATGCTAAGAGAATTGGAAAACTTGGTGTTGATACGATTACCGAAAATAACATCGAGCTGGCGCAGGCGATCAACACTCTTGTCGATGACGGTAACCCTTGCACCTGCGCCTACGGCCATTTGCAGTGCGTTAGTGCCGACAATCCCTGCGCCAATAATGACAACATGACTGGCAGCAACACCTGGAACGCCGCCAAGAAGAATTCCCATACCACCCTTGGATTTTTCAAGGTGAGCCGCACCAGCCTGAATTGCCATGCGGCCAGCAACTTCACTCATCGGTGCCAGCAGAGGCAGGCCGCCGCCGGGTCCGGTGATGGTTTCATAGGCGATGCAGATGGCACCGGATTTGATCAGTGCAGCAGTCTGCTCCGGATCTGGAGCAAGGTGCAGGTAGGTGTATAATATCTGGTCAGGACGAAGCATGGCGCATTCCGCGGTTTGAGGCTCCTTGACCTTTACAACCATTTCACACGTGGCAAAAATAGTCGCCGCATCAAGAGCTATCTCAGCACCTGCAGCAATATACTGCTCGTTTTGCAGGCCGATGGATTCGCCTGCACCTGTCTCCACAAGTACAGTGTGGCCATGACTTGTCAATTCCCGTACGCTGGCCGGCGTCAGGCCGACTCGATATTCATGATTCTTGATCTCTTTCAAGACTCCTACGATCATTTTGTCTCTCCTTGCTAATCATTTGTCCGGAAGCCCGGGCAGGTGAATCGGATTATAAATATCAAGCCTTTGCCGACATCATTTGTAGTGTATTAAATATGTATCACAGTTCGTTTGATTTTAACTTGCAAATATTTGAATAAAACCAGTTTATTTAGCAGATTATTGCAATATTTAATAAAATAATGGCATGTTATGGCTAAATGCTAAACTATACTGGTTGATAAGCCTAAAATTGGTAGGCCATTGGCGGGATTGTCTGCAAGTTGTAGATGTTATATGCCTCAGGAGGCATTAACACTTTAGTATTGGAAAGTGATTGGCAGTGGGGGATTTGCCGTTTTAAAACCATATTCGTGGATATCAAATTTTATCAATCTGGAAGCCAGAGCATAAAGCAGGATGCTGATATCTATCGCTGTGTCTGCCATAAAATCCTGCTTGCTTCTGCAGTGTAAACACCTTCGTTTTTATAGATAAATAAAGGTGGCAATACCTGCGTTTCTCCCTTGCGTCCTTTGGCCAACTTGACAAGAAATATCCTGGCTGCCGCATCCTGACTGCCGTGGACCATTCTCAACTGTAACAGTGACAGCTTCAGTTCACCGGCGGTTTGAATAAAATCAGCCAGACGGTCAGGGTGGTAAACAAAACAGATTCTGCCAGTCGGTTTTACCAGGTATTTGGCTGCTGCTAGAAAATCGTGGAGAGTGGCAGTAGACTCGTGCCGAGCCGTATCACGTCCTTGTTTGGGGCTGATTTTACCGCTACTGGGCGTTCGGTAAGGCGGGTTGGATGTGACCAGATCAAAGGATGATACGGGAAAGCGGCTGCGCAGATTAAGCAGGTCGTCATCGATGATTTCAATTTGTTCTTCAAGACCGTTTGACAGGATATTCTGCGTTGCCAACTGCGCCATCTCCAGGTTGTTTTCGATGCCTGTTATGCTGATGTCCTTATGCTGACTGGCCAGCAGCAGGGGGATGATACCGCATCCAGTACCGAGATCAATTGCTCTGGCTCCGACAGGCGGACAGGTAAAATCAGCCAGCAGCAGTGGATCAATTGAGAAACGGTAGCCGTTCTGCGGCTGCTCGATCTTCAGCTCGAACCGTTTGATTTGATCACCTGTTGTCTGTTTATGTTTCATGGCTGAAAGAAGGCCTTTGCTGTTCCCTGGTCCCGGATTTCTGCTTCCTGCCTGACCATTCCCGCCACAGCATCACTGCAAACAGAGTAAAAGATGTCAGCGTCAGATATTTGCCGATCTTGAAGGGTAGTGGATCAAAGCGGAATTCGACCACATGTTTGCCCGGTGTCAGGTAGACACCGCGCAGGATGTGGTTGACCGGGACGATTTGCGTTTTTACTCCATCCACATAAGCCAGCCAGCCATTATTGTATTTTTCTCCGCTAATCATCAGCGCATTTTTGAAAACTTCTGCCTCAATTATAATCTGCTCACCGGTATATTTTTTAACCCCCACCCAGCCGGCTTTGGCGGTTGACTGAATGTCTCCGTCCAGTTGAATAGGTGGCGGAGTTTCAATTAATGCAGTGTTTGCAGGATCAAAGGCTGGGTGTTGAAGGATTTCAATGGTTTTAGATGCGTTGGCAACAATGGCGGATGAGACTAACCAAGCCTTAGGCAGGACGCCTCTGTTTTCCAGAATTAATTGTTTTTGGTCCGGTGTTACGAAAACAGGTCTGTATTTTTCAAATAACTGTAATTTGTCCTGCGTATACTGGGTTGTGCTGTAGGTCAGGTATTTTACATTCAGCATGTCAGGTAGTCGGGAGTTCAAATTGAAGATGTTAAGGAAATTTTGCCAACGCTGTTGCTGAACAGCATTGGAAGTGAACATGACCGGAATTCCGTTTGAGACAAACATCATGGGATCGCTGCCGTCAACCGGAAGCGTGCGATACTGATTGGAGTCGCGTGCAATAAAACCAACAACAGGATTGTTTGCGGTGATCTCTCTTTTTGGAGGATCGACCAGAAACAGGAACTTGCTGTTGACCCGCCAGGAATCAGCCAGAAAGATGCCAATCAGCAGCAGAGGAATAATTGCCGCATTGCGCAGTTTGTTACCGAAAATAATAAGCCAGGCGCAGATTGCTGCCAGTACAGCGGCTATGCTAGTTTCAAGAAGGATATTGTTCCAGCGCTGCTCGATCAGATATGCTCCCTGCTCGTATCTGGTTGGGCTGGATAAAAAGTCATGGAACATGTTCACCCAGGTGTTCTGGCCCACATGCAACATACCAAGAAATGCCAGCAGTAAAATCGGTACAGCGGTAATGCCGGTCAGATAGAGCCGAAAGTTTTTGGTCTCCCTGATTTCTTTGTTTACTAACAGGTCCAGGCCTCGTGCGGAAAGAATTCCAAGTCCGATTACCGGGATGAACATCATCATCTTCGGTACCCGGAAACGGTTGATGCCTGGGAAATAGTCAAACAAGAAATTGTAAAACGGGGTGTATTTGCCCATGGAAAAAAGAATGCCTGCAACAATGCCGATCAGGGCCAACTTTGTATATTTGTCCCGCCTGTAGATCAGAGGCAGCGGTATCAGCAGCCAAGGAATCAGCCCCATATAGCTGGCTGTCTGGGTGAAAACCATCCTGCCCCAGTAATAGCTGATAATGTTGTCAGGATTAAGTCCGGCTTCCTGACGGGAAAAGCCGAAAAAGCCAGGAATGATGAATGCAGCAGTCTCTTCCGGCGGCAGTGACCAGGACATGGCCTCATCCCGGTCGAGCCCTCCCTTGCCTTGATTCGCCCCGCTCTGAACGCCACGGTTGGTGTCTTTGGACCAGTTGGCCAGCGGCGCCAGAGATATTGAGACAGTTGTCAGGAAAAAAATCAGTACAGCAATATTGCAGGCAGCCAGCCGTTTTATCGAAAATTTTTCCTGCTCTGCAGGACTCAGGATGATGCCGATGCTGCGAAGCACTCCGTACAGACCAACGCAGAGACAGGTGTAAAATGCAATCTGCCAGTGGGTGTTGAAAAACTGGAAGGACAGCACCATTGCAGTTGCCATGAACCAGAACAGGCGTCTACGGAGAAAACCCTTTTCCAGGCAGTAGAATGCCCAGGGTGCATAGGCTATTGTTGCTATTTTCATGACATGGCCGGCATTGATCAATGAAGCATTTTCCGTGGCCAGTGCAAAGATCAGGGCACCTAGCAGGGCTGCGATGCGGCTGGTGCCGATCAATCTGCAGTAACAGTAAACACCGCAGGCTCCGAAGAAGAGGTGCAATACAATGAACCAGGCCACCGAGGCCGGTGCAGGGATAAAATGCAGGATCAGCGGCAGGTACAGCAGAAACTGTATCGACGTCATGCCACCTTCATTGGTGTGGCCGCTGTTGATTAATAGGTCCCAGGTTGCCTTCAGGTTGAGTGAGTATAGTTCG
>Ga0105047_10009165_pt1 | contig 16344 bp, 17 predicted proteins | sample MAT04_FD_78384 | JGI IMG/M metagenome (GOLD analysis project Ga0105047, IMG submission 78384) | Freshwater microbial communities from Lake Fryxell liftoff mats and glacier meltwater in Antarctica - MAT-04 (megahit assembly) | ecosystem: Environmental > Aquatic > Freshwater > Ice > Liftoff...
CCGAGTCGCCCCGCCATCCAGGAGGTCATGTTTTGTCGCTGAGAGCGTCCACCCGGAATGAAAGGTCGGATGAGCGCGAACTCCGGATCAGGCTCACCCGGCAGCGTCATCGTGACGTAGTACCCCTCCATCCGCTGGCTTACCCCGCCAACCTGTTCCTGCGGAACTTCCCATTGATCCTCACCGTTGTAGAAGGCCGTGGCATCGTTGACATGGAATGTCGAGAAGATCTCAGACTGAATTTCGAAAAGTTGCTCGGGGTATCTGAAGTGGACTGCAATCGACGAGGGAGCCTCGGTGATAGGACGAAAGAGATCGCCGTAAAGCCTGCTGTATGCGTCGGCGATTGGATCGGCCTCACTGGTTCGATAGTACGTTACAGTACCGTCGTAGGCGTCTATAACCACTTTGACACTGTTTCGCAGATAGTTGATGCCGTTAATCCGGGTTGCGTGCGGGTAAAGATTGGTGGATGTGTAGGCATCGATTATCCAGTAGAGCTTGCCATCGGCGATCACCATGTAGGGATCGGCGTCGTAATCGAGGAACGGCGCGATCAACTCAACGCGATCGATGATGTTTCGGTGGAGCATTACGCGGGTATCGGAGGTTATGTTTCCACTCAGCAGCAGATTGCGATCGCCCAGATTCGCGGCTACCAGCAACTTTTTGAAATAGTTGCTTAGTGTTATCGATCCCTTTCCCAGACCGCTATACCCGGGTTCCTCTGTCGGGTCGGTGTTATCGATCAATCCGGAAAACTCGGCCTGTCCAGTGTTGACCGCGACCCAATCCAGTTTTGCCTCTCCGAAATAGATCTCCGGTTGCGTGATTGCATAGATGCCTTCGCCGCTGGGAGGAATTCTCTCAACCAGAAATGTGGGAAGGCCCTGGCGGGAGACTTCGCCGACCGGACTAACCACGGCGCCATAGCCATGCGTGTAAACCAGTCGCTCATTGGTCCAGGTTTGCGCCGTGGCCGGGAGACCTCCCTGATCAAGTTCACGGGCTGAGATAAGAACCTGCTGATACTTGTCTCCCACGAGATATCGATCAACGTCGACATCGTAGAAGACGTAATAGGGAACAAAGGACTGCAGTTGCTGGAAGGTGCCGCGAATGATCCGATAATCCCAGAGGCGTATGTTCGTCAATGTTTGCGGGTATTCATTCAGTTTTTCGGTGGTGATCGGTTCCTGACCGGAGAGTTCGCGCATATCGACCTGATCGAGGGCATAAGCGTTTCTCGTCATTGCGATATTGTTTTCGATGTACTCCATTTCGCGTTTGAGTTCGCTCGGTTCGACGACTGTCTGCTGGACTGCGGTCGGAACAAGAATTCCCAGCACGACATACAAAACGCCCCAGAGCGCCATTGCGCCAACAAGGTATTTGATTCGCTGCACGAACCCGTTGGCGACCAGCAAACCTCCGATAACCAGTGCCATGATCGCCAAAATCCAATTGGCCGGGCGTTGCACATGGACATCCGTGTATCCCGCACCGAAGGCTGAACCGCGAGTCGAGTACGCCAGATCGAAGTTCGCGAGCAAATGAGTTGCGGCCAGCAATACGAAGATGAAACCCGAGAGCGCCAGCACATGAACCCGCATGAGCGAAGGGACACTTCTGAACTTTCGAAGATCGACGCCGAGTCGAAGTGTATAGACCACAATCACCGCCGCAAGCGATGCCAGCGTGAGAAGCATCAAAATATCGACCGTTTGGTGCATTGCGGGAACGGCGAAGACGAAGAAGCCGATGTCACGATTGAAGACCGGATCATTCACTCCAAATGGTTCGCTATACCACCAGAGCAACCAGGCGTCCCAACGCGATGATGCTGCCAAACCAACGATGATCGAAAGAACGAGTGCGCTGCCGACCGCAAGAATGACAACCAATCGATCAGCAATGCTTGTCAAACGCCCGGTTTTGTCAGTCGCCTCCCGGGAGCGCCGGAGCGCGATTGACACATTCACGAGAAAAACGACAGCCGCGATGATCCCGGCAATCGCGAAGACCACACTCTGACCCACGTATCGGCGCATCAATACCGAGCTGTAACCCAAACTGTCGAACCACCACCACTGAACCCAAAATGCGGCGGTGGCGAAGATCAACACGATCGCACCGAGAATGATCGCGGCGGTGATCAACATGCGTTTGGTCGATGGTGAGATCGAAAAGGCTGGTTTCCCGGAGACTGGACGTGCTTTTTGGCTGGCGCCGGGAGTAGGCGCTTTTGACTTCTGTCCGCCTATACCACTAAACACGAGATGGGCCTTTCTGGTTCCGGGTGGGAACGTCGCTACGCTGTGGGCATTGTCCGCAAGTGATCGTACCATTGCAGGGTTGCGCGCGACGAAAGATCGCCAGCCAGTCGCTCCTTCGTATGGCGGTATTCATGATTGTTCAGAGTTTTTGCAGTGGAAGTTCCGGAAATTCGACGATCGTCCGCGCAGCCGGAACAACTATTCTGATTGACTGCGGAATCGGCCCGCGCATTCTTCAGAAGATGCTGCATCCACACGAATCATCGCTGCACACAATTGACGCTGTTCTGGTCACGCACGAGCATGATGATCATGTTCGCGGAATCGAAGCGGTCACCAGGCACGGTTTGGCCGTGCATGCGACCCGCGGCACCGCGGAAGCTCTGGGGATCGGTGGAAGCTCTGGTAGCGGACCCATCACCTATGGTGACGAATTCGCCGTTGGTGGAGTCACCATCACGACTTTGCAAACGTCTCACGATGCAGCGGAACCATGTGGATTCAGTCTGTTTGACGGTACGTCCAGGTTCACGCTGCTGACTGATCTAGGAGTAACTGACGATCGATGTCTGGAAATTGTGGCCGAATCCGATCTTATAGTTATCGAAGCGAATCACGATATCCATATGTTGAAGAGCGGTCCTTACCCCGCTCACCTCAAGCGGCGCGTGCTCTCAGAACGCGGACATCTCTCAAATGCCGATTGCGGGCAGTTTCTGTCCCACGCACTCGACGGTTCGCGCAAGACGCGATCAATCTGGCTCGCCCACCTTTCCGCGACGAACAACCGCCCGGAAATAGCTGAACGTACAGTTTCGGAGGCACTGATTCGACTTCCAGTACGGCATTCAATCATTGCGTTGCCGCGAAGAGAACCTGGGCCGGTCTGGTGTCCCGGATCGAATCCAGTAGCGACCGAGCAACTCTCGCTCTTCACCTGAATCGTGATATTCAGGTTCTGCTGCTCAAAGTCGGCAAACAATTCCGTGTGAATGGCTATACTCGGAGCGGGATTCATGACCCGGTTCTGACAAGGAGTCTGCCCTGTCCACAATACTGTTGATGCACGATCGAATGGCAACCACGGTCATGCTGTTCATGTTCGCGGTAGGTTTTTGGGGGCTCTTTTCGTTCGCCCGGGGTGAGGTGCTCTCCGGAAGCATTCAGGGTGCACTGGCGATCGGTCAGATCCTGGTAATGATCCAGGCGGGGCTCGGAGTTGTTCTTTACGCTGATGGCATTCGGGCGATTACATCGGTTCATTACCTGTATGGCATCACCGCCATTATTGTTCTCCCATTCGTTTGGTCCTATTTAAAGGACAGAAGTCCCCGCCAGGCATTACTTTTTTATAGCCTGATTGCGCTTTTCGTTGCCGGGTTGGCAATACGTGGAATGACCACCGGATCCTGAGTTATCCGCGTACATACGCGGGAATGTGACTGACACGACATATTATCCGCAAGTTCATACATCTTAATTTGCAAATTGACCGTTTAACTCTATTGACAGAAAGACACCCTTTGTTCGGTTATTTGGCGTACCGGGACTCTCATCCCAAGGTAAATATCATTTTTTGGACGTCGAATCGATGTTGACGGGCTCGTACTGTGAGCGTACAATCCGACCGTACAGTGTGAACATCTCTGTTGCGGCAAGGTCGAGTGGGAAAGGAAGCTTTGTGGAGACCGAGCCCCTGGATTACCAGGAAGTAATTGATCAGGCGTTGCAGTTGGTGTACAGCCATCATCATCGCCTGGTTTCGCAGCTTTATCCCGCCGCATTTCAGTCGCTGACCATGGAGCAACTTCGGACCGGCCCCCTGGGTCGTGATCTTGGAAGACTCGCTGGCTTGGCACGAGGCCAGGCGCGCGAATCGAAAGATCACGTTCTTCAGGCGATCGATTCCGTTGTGCAGTTGCTCTTTTGGCCCGCCGCCGCAGACGACTATACCGTTCCGCGTTCCTTTTGGGACACGGAACTCGGACGAATGATGGCTCTGGCGAAGTACAGAGCGTTCGAACCCAATGAACTGGTCTCCATCGGCAATGCGGCGCAGCAACTCAATGTCACCCGGCCAACGATTTATCGCTGGATGGATGACCGAACGCTCAACTACGTGCGAGACGACATGAGCGGGCGGACGTTTGTCGTTCGCCGCGATATTGACAATCTCAAGCGAGTCGCTATGGAACTTGGTGCACAGGACTAAACGCTCCCTATCCCAGATTCCCCACTCGGCAAGTGAATAAGGGCCGTCCGACGCGGACGGCCCTTATTCATTGGTCCGAAAGGCTCCAGACACTACCCGGTGACCGGAAAGGTCCGACAGTGACGTTACATTTCCTTTTCGCAGGTAGAAACGCGGTACCCGATGGGCAATTCGAGTCGCGATCTCGTAACTGATGGTTCCGGTCAGTTCCGCGATCGTATCGAACGACATCACGTGTTCCGAGTGCCAGGCACCTGAAACCATAACCGGATCGCCCACATTGACATCCAAAACGTCTGGCAAACCGATGATGGTCTGATCCATGCAGATCCGACCGAGAACGGGACATTCAACATCATGTACGTACATTTTGGCGCGATTTGAAAGTGCTCGCGGATATCCGTCCGCATAGCCAATCGGAATAAGAGCGGCGCGGGTTCTTTTGATAGCACGGAATGTTGCACCGTAACTGACGGCGTCCCCAGTTTGTAGTTCCGATATGCGGGCAACCCGACTGATAATTGTCATTGCCGGCCGCATGCCTTCAAGCAGATGAATATCCGATGACGGATTCAAACCGTACATCGCGATGCCGATGCGCACGAGGCTCCGGTCAAACGAACGTGAGCGAATGACCGCGGCGCTATTCGATTGATGCACGAGTTCCGGGCGAATGCCGAGCACCGCCAGGTTATCGACGAAGCTCGCCAACTTGTCAGCTTGCGATTGCGTTGGCGATACGTCGATTTCGTCGGATTGCGCGAAGTGCGTGAACACACCCCGCAATCGAAGCAAAGGATGTCCTTCCACGAACTGGGCGATTGCGAGTGCTTCCTCGAAATATGAACCAAACCGGTGCATGCCAGTATCCAGTTTTACGTGGATACGGACTGGAGACGTGACCTCGAATTGTTCGGCGGCTCGTCCGACAGCCCGGGCGAAGTCGAGACTCCCAATCGAGAGTTCGATCGAATGTCCAATAGCAAGATCAATTTCGGAATAATCCATGGGGCCGAGGATCAGGATTGGAGCCTGGATCGACGCCATCCTAAGCTGGATCGCTTCATCGACTGTTGCCACGGCCAGATGTTCTGCGCCCGCCGCAAGTGCCGAGGTGGCGACTGGTATTGCCCCGTGGCCGTACGCATTGGCTTTGACAATCGCCATGAGACCGACGCCGGATCCGGTGGCTCCACGCAAGGTGCGCAGGTTCGTCGTAATCGCATCGAGGTCCACGATTGCTCTGGTTGAGCGACCGGGATAACGAAGAACTTCCCTGACGAGTTCAGCGTTCACAGTTCAGGCCGCTCGTTGCTAAACCTCTTCCAATTTGGACGATTCGACATCTGCGCCGGCAAATTCATCTGAGGGCGCGGATTCCAGCCGGGCAATGACCCGAACCAGATCGGCTCTCGAAACGATACCGACGAGTTGCAGATCGTCATCGAGAACAGGCACCGGGTTCACCCGCTCATCGAGAATCACGGTCGCAAGCTGCTGCAAGGTTGCGCTCTGCTTTATGTTAACCACAGGACTTGTCATCAGCTCGCGCGCGGTAACAGCCAGGACGTGGCGAAGATCCTCCTTGAAGTCGCGACCTGCATCCAGGCGAAAAATCGCGTCGAGGAAGGGCACAAGCGTCGGGAAAGTCACGTCCGCTTCGCGCGCAATGATGTCGGACTCACCGATAATCCCGATGATCTCGCCATTCTCGACCACCGGCACACCGGGGAGCCCGGAGACCGCGATTAGCCGAGCGACCGTTGCAATCGAGTCCTCTGGTGAGACAACGGGAACATCCGTCCTCATGATTTCGGCAACAATCGGTTCAGCCACGGGATCCATCTCGCTTTCGTTCGATCTCTGCAATCGATTCCGCAATCGCCTGGGGAAGATCGCTCGCGACCAGTCCCAGGACACCGAATCGGTGTTCAACAGTTTTGGTCGCCTGTCCGCCGACATACATCGCCAGACCGGCGGCATCCAGTGCTGCAACTCCCTGGGCCAGGAACGCGCCAAGCGAACCGGCAAAGACATCACCGGAACCGGCAGTCGCGAGTGAAGACAGAGCATCCTCGGCAAGGATTGCCGTAGAACCGTCCGTCGCGATCGTATGGCCGTACTTGAGCACGACCACCTGTTGCCATTTGGTCGCGGCTGTTTTCGCACTCTTTGCCGGGTCGGCCAGGATCTCTTCCGTCGTTTCACCCGTGAGGCGGCTCATTTCACCGATATGCGGTGTGAGAACGAGACTGAAGGGTTTGACCGTCGTCCACCAATCCGTCTGTTTTGCCAGCCAGTTAAGACCGTCAGCATCGATCACCGCGGGTTTATCTCCGCCAATCAAGGTGGAAGTTCCGGAATCGGACGATGCGGCCGGTTTTGACTCTTCGTGCTTATGGAATCCGAGTCCTGAGGTTCTCCTGGCAGTTGACTTGCCGAACAGGGCGACGAGCAGCGCGTTCACGTAATCGTCGTCACCAAGACCCGGTCCGATCACGAGCGCCTTACAGCGGTCGAGCTTCTTCTCGATCGATTCACGAGCTCGCCGGGCCGAAGCCTCGAGATCGCCCTCACCGAGCGGGATGAATACGGCCTCTGGCACAAGCGTGGCCACCGGACCGATCGATCCGCGTGAAATGGCGATGTTGACGATGCCAGCACCAGAACGAGCAGCGCTCATCGCGGCCAGGGCAGCCGCGCCGATATAGCCAGGTCCGCCGGCGATGAGCACAAGACCGCCGACACCCCACTTGTGCGCGCCGAATGTTCGCTTTGGCAGCGCGGCAAGTGCAAAGGCTTCGTCGGCGAATCGATCGCCTACTCCGAGTACTGGTGGGTTGTCCGGCGTTCCGGTCACGTTTACCTCCGATATTGGTGCATGCGCACCCTACGCATCGATCTCTTCAATCGACGGGGTTTCACCCTGAAAGGCGATCACGAAAGCCATGGCGTCCGTTCGTGAATGGGTCAAAGAGACAGTGAAATCGGTGAATCCCAGGAGTTTCGCCCGCTCTGCTGCGGATCCATGAAGAATAAGGACTGGTTTGCCGCGTCGATTCGGGAGGACTTCCATCTCACGCCACCGGATGCCGACGATGCCGGTACCCAGAGCCTTTGAGGTTGCCTCTTTCGCAGCGAACCGAGCCGCCAGTTCGGAGACGCGATTTCGATAGCGGTCTCGTTCCCGTTCCGTGTAGACGCGGTTCAGAAAACGCTCGCCAAAGTCGTCGAGCGAACGTTTGATCCGCGCAATCTCGATGAGATCGACTCCGACAGCAACCCGGCCGGACTTCTCTGGGTCAAATTCCGGGACGTACACACCTGAGACTTTCACTCGCGACTCGTTCGCCGCCTGTCACGAATCCTGATTGTAGTGTGGTTCGGTTCGCGACCGCCAAATCAGACCGGTGCTTCCTGTTTCACGACTGGCCGATAGGTTGCCATGAAACGACCCATTTCGGCCGTGAAGCTGGAATCCTCGATGGACTTTCTGATGACCTCCATCGTTTTCGCCAGAAATCGGAGGTTATGGACAGATGCAAGACGCAATCCTAGAACCTCCTCGGCTCGGAAGAGATGATGAACGTAGGCGGCGGTGAATGTCGTGCACGTGGCGCAGTCGCACGTAGGGTCAATTGGGGCGTGATGATTGCGAAATCGACTGTTGCGAATGCTGACCCTTCCTTCCGGTGTGAAGACGGCAGCATTTCGGGCGATGCGGGTCGGGAGAACGCAATCGAACATATCGATTCCGCGGGCGACACCGTTCCAGAGATCTTCAGGGGAGCCGACGCCCATCAGATAGCGCGGTTTGTATGTTGGCAGTTCAGGAGTCGTTTGTTCGAGCATGTCGAGCATCATCTCTTTGGGTTCGCCGACGCTCAAACCGCCTACAGCGCAACCGGCAACGTCCGCTTCAGCGACGATCCGCGCGCTCTCTTTACGCGTCTCGGCATCCATGCCGCCTTGCGAAATACCAAAGAGAAACGAACCTCGTTCGGCCGCACCCAATCGTGCGTGTTCATCAATGCAGCGCTGAAGCCAACGACCCGAGCGCAACATTGCATCGTAATACTTCTTCTGGGGGGCTGGATACCCGATGACATGGTCGAGTTGCATCATGATGTCGGAGCCGTATCCGAGTTGGAGTTGAACAGCCCGTTCAGGGGTCAACAGATGCTGGCTGCCATCGATGTGCGATCGAAATGACGCGCCTTCTTCCGTTACTTTGACTTGCGAGGCGAGGCTGAAAACCTGGAACCCGCCACTGTCGGTCAGGATTGGACCGTGCCAACCCATGAATTGATGAAGTCCACCAGCCGCCTCGATAACCTCGACGCCCGGGCGCAGCATCAGGTGATACGTGTTAGAGAGAATGATTTGCGCGCCTGTGGCGGCGACCTCGGTTGGATGAAGTGTCTTCACCGTCGCCTGGGTACCGACGGGCATGAAAACTGGAGTTTCGATGACACCATGGGCGGTGGTGAGTCGACCCCGGCGGGCGCTCGATTTCTCTTCTGTGTTCAAGAGACTGAATTCGAACAGACCGTTGGGTTGCGGTGGCGAAACCTGCATTAGTGATGGTCCAGTCGATATTCAGGGTAAGCGACTATAGGGGGAGAGACGAACTAGCCTTTCCGAGCAATCGTGAATCGCTCTGGGTGCCAATCGATCAGGATGATGTCCGGTTGTATCCGGCTGCATGCCTGCGCTGCCGTGCTCGACCCAGTGCATCCAGGTTTGCCGGAACGGCGGCGGCGGTTTGTGCCATCACGGTCGTCTCCGCGTTCGAGGAGGGCAATGTGGTGATCTTCACCCCATTGGTGGCGGCAGCCACCGGTTTGGCGACGACCACATCCTCAAAAAACGAAACGTCAGCGAGCGGGTCTTTCTTTGACGCGACTGGCTTGGGTGCTGGTGTCGGTTTTGCCGTAGATGAGGTCGTGGTAACAGCCTTGGCGGTGGTCTTCGGTGTCGTCGAAGCAGATGAGACTGAGGTCGATTTCGCGGCGGTCGCGGTCTTGGCGGCGGTTGTCGCTGAGTTCACCGAACTCTTGACTGACGACGACGCACCGGAAACCGTTTTGTTCACGCCCGACGTCGCACCTTCGAGTGAACCCTTTATCCCCGCCAGTTCACTCTGGACCGCTTTCTTAATATCTCCGACGCCAGCGTTGCGCTCGAGTTCACCAGTAAGATCACCGGTCATCTTGCGCAAATCACGTACGAACTTGCCGATTTGACCCGCGACTTCTGGAAGGCGATCCGGACCGAAAATAAGAAGGGCGCCGACCAGGATGATCATCATCTCCTGCCAGCCCATACCCATAATGTTCATATTGTCATGTCCTCGTAACGACTCGACCGCGCCGATCTGGCGCTTCTCATGGCAAAATCGGTTCTCGTCAATAGTAACTGGCTGGCGGGAGTGCTGGCGAGGGGTGTCGGTCCTACCTGGGAGTCAACGCAAAGATGAAGGTAATCGTCGGTCTCGGCAATCCCGGAAAAGAGTATTCCCGAACCCGTCACAACATTGGTTTCATGGTGCTCGATGCATTTCGTCGCGAACTCTCCTTACCGGTCGAGCGCAATCGCTTTCACGCGGTCATGACCGAAGGACGGCTCAACAGCGAAAAGATCGTACTGGTTGCGCCACAAACATTCATGAATCTGAGTGGGACGTCGGTACGAGAAGTTCGGTCCTGGTACAAAATTGAAGAAGCGCACATGATTGTTGTGCTCGACGACATGGATCTCCCGTTTGGAACGCTCAGGATGCGCGGTAACGGTTCTGCGGGCGGACACAACGGATTGCACTCGATCATCGAACAACTTGGCACTTCCAACATTCCGCGATTAAAAATTGGGATCGGACGTCCACAATCTGCCGCGGTGAACCATGTGCTCTCGCGTTTTTCGACAGAAGAAGAGGCCGCTCTGCCTGACCTGATTCAGCGCTCGGAGGACGCCATCAAGCTCTGGATTTCTCAGGGATTGATCATCTCCATGAATGAGGTGAATCGCAAGGCCGAATGATGCGGTACCATCGAACACAGCATTCGATTTTGATGGAAGGGTTGAAATTCGTGACTGGGAAGTAGCGACGATGACTCAGCGAATATCGGTAGTCGGTGGTGGAACGATGGGCAACGGGATCGTTCAGGTGATGGCGCAAGCTGGTCATGCGGTCACCTTGATCGAACGATCGAACGCCGACGCCGAGCGCGCTGTGGCAATGATCCGCACCAATCTTGGACGTCTTGTCTCGAAAGGGAAAATCGATAAGATTCAGGCGGATGCAATCCATGGTCGGGTAACCTCTGCTGATTCCTATGGCGCCGCCGCAGAATCTGATTTCGTAATCGAGGCGGTTTTTGAGAATCTTGCGTTGAAACAGGAAATCGCCAGGGCCATAACACCAACGTTGAACGAAGGAGCGATCTTTGCGAGCAACACCTCGTCGATCTCGCTGACAGCAATCGCGGCTGCCTCCCATCGACCGGGTCAGGTCGCCGGAATGCACTTCTTCAATCCGGTGCCGGTACTGCAGTTGGTAGAGGTCGTTCGTGCCGAGCAGACGACGGATGAAACGGTCGATCGGGTTTGCGCCCTTGCAACACAGATCGGGAAATCGCCGGTCGTAGTGAACGATTTTCCGGGTTTCATCTCAAACCGCGTCTTGCTGCCGATGATCAATGAGTCGATCTTCTGTCTCGGCGAAGGCGTTGCAACCAAAGAGGCGATCGATGATGTTATGAAGCTCGGGATGGCTCATCCGATGGGGCCGATCGCGCTGGCAGATCTGATCGGACTGGATGTCTGTCTGGCGATTCTCGAAGTGCTTCAGCGTGATCTGGGAGAGGACAAGTATCGTCCGGCACCTTTGCTGCGAAAGATGGTCGCGGCCGGGAAACTCGGGCGAAAGAGTGGAGAGGGGTTTTACTCCTATGGCTCTTGAAACTGCCGCGGTGGAGACCGCGAAGCATGAACGCGAGACCCCGATTCGAGTGTTGGTCGCGAAGCCGGGGCTGGATGGACATGATCGTGGCGCCAAGGTAATGGTGCGCGCGCTCCGCGACGCAGGAATGGAAGTGATCTACACCGGTCTCTTCCAAACGCCTGATATGATCGCGGAAGCCGCCTTACAGGAAGATGTCGACGTGATCGGTCTGAGTATTCTCTCCGGGGCACATCTGGCGATCTTTCCCCGGATCATGGAGACGCTTCGCACGCGAGGACTTGACGACGTGCTCGTGATCGCTGGGGGGACAATTCCGGAAGACGATATTGATGAGGTCAAGCGACTCGGTGTGGCCGCTGTGTTCGGACCAGGAACGTCACTTCGCGAAGCGGTCGCCTTTATCCGGGCAAACGCGCCGATTCGACACGACGCTGCCTGAATGGGGTTAGTCGACGACGCGCTTGGCGGCAGTGTGCGCGCGTTGGCGCGCCTTGCGACACATATCGAGAACGAAACTAACGTCGCACACGCGGCGCTCGCGCGGCTCTATCCCCTGTCCGGCCGTGCTCACACGATTGGGATCACGGGGCCACCGGGTGCTGGCAAGAGCTCCCTTGTCAATCGAATCGTTGCCAGGTACCGGACGGCCGGCAAACGAGTCGCTGTGATCGCGGTCGATCCGACCAGTCCGTTGACTGGCGGAGCGACGCTCGGTGACCGAATCCGGATGCTCGACCTGCAAGGGGATGCAGGTGTTTTCATCCGAAGCACTGCAAGTCGCGGTCGTACCGGTGGACTCGCCCCCACAACATCGGGACTGATTCACCTTTTCGATGCAGTCGGATTCGATGTGGTCATTGTCGAAACGGTTGGAATTGGTCAGGAAGAGATCGATGTAGTTCATTATGTAGAGTCAGTCGTCCTCGTGCAGGTGCCCGGACTTGGCGATGGAATACAGGCGCTCAAAGCCGGAGTACTTGAGATTGCCGATATTTACGCGGTAAACAAGATCGATCTTCCGGGAGCGCACGGCACGGTGCGTGAACTCCAGACCCTGCTGGGTTTGTCAGAGCACATCTCTTCATGGTCCCCACCTGTCGTTGGCGTCTCCGCGAGTGAAGCGGTCGGGATCGATGAGCTGGTCGATGCGCTCAATCGACAGCGAGCCTGGCTGGACGAGAGCGGAAGTCTCAGGACTCGCCGCAGAGCGATCGCAGCGATGGAGATTTCGCAGCAGGTGCAGCGGCTATTCGAGCGAAAGATCGCGTTGCAGGGCCGATCGTGGGCAACGGATGAGTTGATATCGAACGTTGCTGAGCGAACTGAGACCCCCGCCAATGCGGCCGATTCTATCCTTGCACATTGGTCGAACGTCACCTGAAATCGTTGTAAAACGGGTTGTTGACTCAGCGTGTGTTGGCCGCGGCGACGTTCGCGATCTTGGCTGCAGCCGAACCGGCGCCGACTCCGTTGTCGATGTTGACCACGACCAGTCCGGGTGCGCATGACTGGAGCATTGTCGTCATGGCTCCGACCCCAGCGCCGCCGAAGCCGTATCCAACCGAAGTTGGCAATCCGATCACAGGAACGGGGACCAGTCCGGCAACAACACTGGGTAGCGCGCCGTCCATTCCTGCTGCAACGATGATGACGTGTACGTCAAGTTCACCCAACCGCTCCAGGGGACGTACAAGCCGATGCAGACCTGCGACACCGACATCTCGGACTTCATGCACCTCACATCCCATTTCGCGCGCGATCAGAGCGGCTTCCGCGGCAATCGGGATGTCTGACGAACCGGCGGTCACGATGCCGATCCGGCCGCCGGTGACGGGTCGCTCTATTCCAGGTCGGGAGACCGTGATCGCCCGCGCCTCTGAACCGAGTTCGACAACGTACCCGGCTTCTTCAAGTCTCAGGGGAATCATTTGCATCTGCACATCCGTGCAACGTGAGGCGGTCGCTCGTCCGATCGCATCGGCAAGACGGATCAGACTCGCGGTCACCTCGTCGGTTGATTTGCTGCCGGCGAGGATGATCTCGGGCACCCCGGTTCGAAGCGACCGATCTGGATCGAGTCGAACATGGTCGTCAACACCGGCAGTGTCAGTCCGTAGGAGTTCCTTTCGCACCGCGTCGAACGGTCGTGTCTTCCAGGTCATTCCGTTGTTACCACCCTGTCAATCACTTCAACAACTGTTTCTGTTTCGGAACCGTTTTCCTGGCTGGTTGTGAAATGGCCAAGGAATTCAACATTGCCTGACGGTCCGAGCAGTGGCGAGCGGACGAGACCTGACACGCGAAAACCATTTGCGATAGCGTATCCACAGACTTCGGCCAGAACGCGGCGATGGACTTCGGGATTCCGAACTACGCCGCCCTTTCCAACATCCTTTCGCCCTGCCTCGAACTGCGGCTTGATCAGCGGAACACAGGTACCGCCGGGTTTCAGGAGCCGTATGGCAACCGGAAGAATCAATGCAAGGGAAATGAAAGAGACATCAATCACCACCAGATCGACCAGTTCCGGGAGACTATTGAGATAGCGTGCATTGATGCGCTCCATCACCACAACGCGAACATCATCGCGGAGCGATTGGTCGATTTGACCGTACCCGACATCGACCGCATAGATTCTGGACGCGCCACGTTGTCGCAGGCAATCGGTGAAACCACCCGTGCTCGCCCCGAGGTCGGCACAAACGATCCCGCTCGCGTCAACCGCAAAAACTTCAAGCGCGTGCTCGAGTTTCTCCCCACCACGGCTCACGAAGCGAGGCCGTGACTTGATTGCGATCTCATCACGAAACCTGACGAGCGTGCCCGCATGCATCGCAGGGGCGCCGTTCAGCATGATGTCCCCGGCCAGGATCAGTGCCCGGGCGCGAGATCGGGTATCGCACAAACCTCGTTCCACGACTGCGAGATCGAGGCGAAGTTTCTGATCAGTCGATGAATCGAGCGTCACCACGAAGGAGAACCTGTCCGTTCCGCGAAGGCCGCCCGCTGAGTATGGCAAAGGGCAACCGCAAGCGCGTCCGCGGCGTCATCGGGCGTTGGCACAAACTTCATCCCGAGAATGATGCGAACCATCTCTTGAATCTGGGATTTATCCGCTTTGCCATATCCGGTGACCGCGTGTTTAACCTCCGAAGGACTGTACTCGGCGATCGCAATACCACCACGGGCCGCGGCCAGCAGAACCACGCCGCGCGCCTGCCCGACAGTGATCGCGGTCGTGACATTCCTCGCAAAAATGAGCTGCTCGACCGCAAGAACATCGGGATGATGGGTTGAGATCAAGGTCGTGACAGCATCATATAAACCAGACAGCCGGGACGGCATATCGACCGACGCGGCTGTTTCGATGACTCCAAAATCAATCAGAATCGGGTCGGTGGCGGCTTCGACCAGACCGTAGCCAAGTCGCGCCGTGCCAGGGTCGATTCCGAGCGTGATCAATGCGACTCCCTGTTAGCTCACCTGAGCCAGAACGTCGTCAGTCAGATTCAAGTTGGTGTAGACCGTTTGTACATCGTCCAGGTCTTCCAGGCGCTCGACCAGGCGAATCACCTTAATGGCGAGATCCGTTTCGGGGGTAACCGGGTCCTTTGGTTTCATAATCAATTCGGAGGACTCAAGGGTAAGACCCGCGGCCACAAGCTGCTCGCCCACTTTGTGGAGATCCTGCGACTCGGTGTAGACCAGCACTGTTTCATCATCGAGTTCAAACTCGGTGGCGCCGGCGTCGATTGCGGTCATGGCGACCTCTTCGGGGTCGAGTTTGCCGGGGTTGACCACGATTTCACCGACGTAATCGAACATCCAGGCAACAGCGCCATCGGTTCCAAGCGTGCCGCCACCTCGGGTGAATGCCGCGCGAACTTCTCCGACTGTGCGATTTCGGTTGTCAGTCATCGCCTGGATCATGAAGGCGACGCCACCTGGACCATAACCCTCGTAATAGAGTTCATCGAGGGATTCGCCGCCCGTACCGCCTTTGGCACGCTCGATCGCGCGGTCGATATTGTCTTTGGGCATATTCTCGGAGCGCGCCTTCTGGACGGCGATTCTGAGTCGTGCATTGGAATCGGGATCCGGCACGCCGGTTCGCGCGGCAACCGTTATTTCGCGTGCCAGCTTGGTAAAGAGCTGACCACGCTTCGCATCAAGTGCACCCTTCGCACGCTTGATTGTTGACCATTTTGAATGCCCGGACATTGGTATTCACTCCAAAGTACAACCATATTCCTCACTTCCGTGAGTATACCATCGGGTTTTCGTCACTTGACACGAAATCGGAATCATGTAAGCAAGTCACAAAAACTTGAAATGTCCGGAAATATCGATTAACGTTCTTCTACAGTTGTCGGCAGGAATCAACAGAGAGCAGGGGAAATGACAGCCCAGAGGCCCCATGCCCCACCGGTGACAGCAAAGCGCACATGATGCCCCTGGCTGGCTGCCTGGGGTTTTTGTTTGCCGAATGTTGCCGTGATGACGTTTGAAAAAGTGCCAATGCGCATTCAACATCAGGTGGTGTAGCGATCCATGGTCACCAGCCTCCTCGAAAAGGGAAAAGATCAAGGCTACCTCCTTTCCGATGAGATCATCGCCCTCTTCCCAAATGCTGAAGAGCAACTCGAAAACCTCGATGATCTCTACTCCTGGCTCGTCTCCGAGGGCATCGAGGTTCTCGATCAAGCCCCGAACCAGACTCAAGATCAAACGAAAGAAATCGCTCAACCCGAGCGCACCGATCCGACCGAAGCGATGGGGCTGGCGGTTGGCGATTCCGTTCGACTCTACCTCCAGGAAATCGGCGAAACCGATCTCCTGACGATGGCCGAAGAGGTCTGGTTGTCGAAGCGGATGGAACGCGGCAAGATCGC
>Ga0105047_10009166_pt1 | contig 16342 bp, 16 predicted proteins | sample MAT04_FD_78384 | JGI IMG/M metagenome (GOLD analysis project Ga0105047, IMG submission 78384) | Freshwater microbial communities from Lake Fryxell liftoff mats and glacier meltwater in Antarctica - MAT-04 (megahit assembly) | ecosystem: Environmental > Aquatic > Freshwater > Ice > Liftoff...
CATCATTGCCCACAAACATGGAATCTGTACCCAGATCGGCGTTGCCCGGGCCGTTGGGTATGGTCAGATTGCCGGGAAAGGTATAAACGTTGCCGCTGCTGCTGAACTGCCCTCGCGCCGGCAGCGCCAGCAACAGCAACGCCGCCGTCGACAGCGCGAGCGTGAGGGGGCGTAACAGATATGAGGTTCGACGATCGCAACGCATTTTCATGTTGTTCTCCTGGGCGGGGATCGAATCCGTGCATTCCTTGCGGCGCGGCCGCAATGGATGATCACTTTCCTCCCGGCCTTGAGTAAAGTCAATCGGGTTGCGGGGTTTTGGCTGCTATCCCCCCTGATCGGGTGGGTCGGTCGGCAATCGTCATCTAAGGGTATTGACAACTTCGAACGAGCATGGCGCGTAGCCTCAGACACCATGCTCGATTGCCGGCGCTACACTCTTTTTCAACTTGACTCAACCTGACTTCTGAAACCAACATGAATAAAGTCCAGCTCGGTCACAGTGACCTGCATGTCACGCCCATCTGTCTGGGCACCATGACCTTCGGAGAACAGGTGACGGAGACCGATGCCCATGCGATCATGGACCGTGCGGTCGAGCGCGGCATCAACTTCCTGGACACCGCCGAGATGTATGCGGTACCGACACGGGCCGAGACCTATGGCGCCACCGAGGCCATCATCGGTCGATGGCTGGCGGCCCGGCCGGGCTTGCGCGAAAAACTGGTGCTCGCAACCAAGGTTGCCGGTCCGGCGCGCGGCATGCCCTGGGTTCGCGACGGCGAGGGCATGACGCCCGCCGACATTCAGCGCTCCTGCGAGAAGAGCCTGCAGCGGCTGCAGACCGATGTCATCGATCTGTACCAGATCCACTGGCCGGAGCGCCATGTGCCGCTGTTCGGCTCGACCTACTACGACCCGGGCAAGGAACGAAGCGCCACCTCCATCCATGATCAGCTCGAAGCCTTGACGGGGCTGATCAAGGCGGGCAAGGTACGCCATATCGGCCTGTCCAACGAAACGCCTTATGGTGTGCACGAATTTGTGCGACTGGCCGAGCAACACGGCCTGGCGCGGATGGTGTCCATCCAGAACCCGTATTGCCTGATCAACCGCAGTTATGACAACGGCACTGATGAGACCTGCCATCGCCTGGGGGTGTCGCTGCTCGCCTATTCGCCGCTCGGATTCGGGCTGCTGACCGGCAAATACGATGGCAGCGGCATCGATGGTCCGGCTGCACCGAAGGGCGCGCGCATTTCCAGTTACGAGTCGGTGCGCAAGCAGCGCTGGGGCCGGCCCGGGTCGCTGGCTGGAGCGCGCCGCTACAACGCACTGGCAGCAGCGCACGGCCTGAGCCCGACCCGGTTGGCGCTGGCCTTTTGTTATACCAACTGGCGCGTCGCCAGCACCATCATCGGTGTCACCAGTAGCGCGCAGCTGGAGGAATGCCTGGATGCCTGGGGTACGCCACTGCCGACCGAGTTGCTGACCCAGATCGACGCCATACGCTGGGAACTGCGCGATCCGGCGCAATAGATCGCCAACCACCAGGTCGGGGAAAGATCGAGATGGCCAGGCGCGAGCATGTGTCCGAGACACCGGCCACAAGGTTTCTGCGCGCCCACCAGGTGGAATTCACAGAACATGTCTATGAATATGTCGAGCATGGTGGCGCCACGCACAGCGCCGAGGCACTGGGCTTTGACCCGTATGCGGTAGTGAAGACGCTGGTAATGCAGGATGAACGGGCGCGTCCCCTGCTGGTGCTCATGCACGGCAACCGCAAGGTCAGTACGCGTAACCTGGCGCGGCAGATCGGTGTCAAGTCGGTCGAACCTTGCGCGCCGGAGGTGGCCAATAAACACAGTGGTTACCTGGTGGGTGGCACCTCACCGTTCGCTAACCGGCGCGAGATGCCGGTTTACATCGAGCGGACCATTCTGGATCTGCCGCGCATCCTGATCAATGGTGGCCGGCGGGGTTACCTGGTCGGGTTGGCACCCGCGGTATGCGTGCAACTGCTGTCGGCCCGGCCGGTATCCTGCGCGCTGGCAGAATAGCGCCCATGACAGCGCCACCCATGGCGCGACGGAGACTTCAGACCCATGGACGCGTCCAACCCCTTTCTGCCCTTGCTGGCCGTCGTACTCGCCTATCTGGTGGGATCCCTGTCGTTTGCCGTGATCGTCAGCCGGGTCATGGGCCTGAACGATCCGCGCACCTATGGCAGCAAGAATCCGGGCGCGACCAATGTGTTGCGCTCGGGCAGCAAGAGCGCGGCGGTAGTGACACTGCTGCTTGACGGCGCCAAGGGCTGGCTGCCGGTGATGCTGGTCGCACGGTACGGTGCGGCCTACGGCCTGCACGAGGGTACGATGGCGATGGCCGGGCTGGCGGCTTTTCTCGGCCATCTGTTCCCCATATTCTTTCGCTTTCAGGGAGGCAAGGGTGTGGCCACGGCGTTGGGCGTGATGCTCGGATTCAGCTGGATCCTGGGACTGGCCGTCGCCGCGAGCTGGCTCATCATGGCCGTGTTCTTTCGCTATTCGTCGTTGGCATCGCTGGTGGCAGCCGTGTTCGCGCCGGTTTATTACGTTTTCGGCGACGGCGTGGCCTGGTACATGGACAAGAGCGTGCTGCTGGCCCTGGGCGTAATGGCCTTGCTGCTGGTCTGGCGCCATGCCAAGAATATCAATCGGCTGATCAAGGGCACTGAGTCCCGGCTGGGCGCCAAAAAGAACGCCTGAACCGCCTGGCTCAGGACTGCTGTGCTGCGTAGGCGCCCAGGCGCAGGATCAGGTGGTGGTTGAGCCGCACGCGCACCATGGCTGCCGCCAGGGCGGCGCGGATCTGGGGACTGCCATGGGCCGTGCGATGCAAGCGCGGCTGACCCGACAGCTGACCGTCTTCGTTGAGCACGATCGCCACGTGCGGATGGTTGGGCTTGGCCGAGCGGCGCATCACCACCGCCACTTGTTCATTGTCCAGGCGCACGAAGGTGCCGGGTGGGCACAGGCCGACGGCACGGATCATCGCGTTGCCAATTTCATCTGAATGCTCGCCACTGTCCTGGATGATCGATCGCACCGAGTCGGTCGCGCTGCGCCCTGCGCGCGACTTGCGCGGGCTGATCATGGCGCCGTAGCGGTCGACCGTGCGCACAATACGCGCCAGCCGGTCGGCCGGCTCCAGTGCGGCCAGCGGGCGGTCGTCGGCGAGCTCGTCGTGGTGGTGGCCGACGATGTCGAGCCACAAACGGTCGGTGATACCCCGATCAACCAGCATCTGGCGGCTCTGTTCCATATGTGCGCGTATGCCTTGCTGCTGCTCGGGGCTCGGTTTTTCCAGCTGAACAGCCAGTTCGTCCTGCAACGCGGTCATGCCGATGTTCATCGTCAGTGCGGCGTACACCATGCTGGTGCGCTCGGCGGGGTCGATACCAAGCTCGACGGCGATCAGGTGGGCCAGCACGGCGCACACCAGCGCGTGCGAGGCGCTGTAGCCGACGGGTGAATTTGCCGCCAGCTGAAACAGCAGATACAGGCCGGTGTCGGTGTCGCGCTTGAGCAGCGCCTGCATCCAGCGGTCGTACTGACCGACGCGTTGCTCGAACTCCTGCACGCTGGCCGGACTGCCCAGGAGGACGGCCAGGCCAGCCTCCAGGTCGGCCCACAGGCTCAGCAGGTCTTCGTATTCGGTTTCGCTTTCGACGTTCAGGGTCACGTTGTGTGGCAGCAAGGGTGATCGGTCGCGGGTCGCGCGGCTTGTTCAGTAACGCTTTTCCAGCACCAGCTGCTCGTTATTGCGGGTCATCTGAAAGCGGGTGAGGTAGCTGTTGCCCAGCAGCACGAACGGCATGGAGATCGGGGTGATGACGGCTTCGATATCGCGCACCTCCACGTCGCTCAGACGCACCGACGACAGCCGGATCTTCCAACCCGGCACGATGCCATTGGCGGTGGATACTTGTACGGCCTGGCCTTGCTTGTACTGCAGGCCGATGCGGTCGGCGTCGCCGACGCTCATGCCAATCGTGGTGGCGCCGGTGTCGACCAAGAACTGGACCGGCCGGGAGTTGACCAGACCTTGCGTAAAGAAGTGACCCTGCGAATCGGCTGACAACACGATGCGGCTGCCCTTGCCCTGGACGATGGGCTGGCCCACGCTGACCGGCGATTCGCCGACCCGCAGCGTCTGGCGCCGGCCTGCCACCTCGAGCACGGCGATGTCGCCCTGCGTCGATATCACCCGTACACCCTTGAACGTCTCGCCCGGCGCAACACTCTTGGGCTCGCCGCCGTCGACCACCAGCAGGGCCTTGTTGCCGAGCATGCCGGACAGGGTGACTGGCTGCGCCAACGCCGTTGAACCGAGCATTGCGCCAGCGGCCAGCACCAAAGCAAAACGCAAGATCCGGTGTCTGGCCAGCGCAGACATGGCGCTAGTCCCGGAAGTTGTTGAAACTCAGCGGCAGGTCCGGGATGTCCTTGCGGATCAGGGCCATCGCAGCCTGCAGGTCGTCGCGTTTGGCGCCGGTGATCCGCACCGCATCGCCCTGGATCGCGGCCTGCACCTTGAGCTTGCTGTCCTTGATCATGCGCTGGATTTTCTTGGACACGTCCGATTCGATGCCGTTGCGCACCTTGATCACCTGCTTGACCTTGTCGCCGCCCATTTTTTGGACGTCGCCGCGGTCAAGGAAACGGATGTCGACGTTGCGCTTGGTGAGTTTGTTGCGCAGCACATCCTCGATCTGGCCGAGCTGGAAATCGGCGTCGCCGATCAGCGTGATGTCTTTTTCCTTGAGTTCGATGGCAGCAGCGGTTCCCTTGAAGTCGAACCGGGTGCCGATTTCCTTCACCGTGTTGTCCACGGCGTTGCGTACTTCGACGAGATCGGCCTCGCAAACCGTATCGAAAGAGGGCATGAGATTACCAATAGGAGTTCAAAACACATCGAGGGCCGATGCGACAATCCTGTCATGTTAGTCGAGAACAACGTCCCGCTCCAGTCCTGCAACACCTTTCACATCGTGGCGAAAGCGCATGCACTGGTACGTATCGCCAGCGAGCAGGACCTGCAGGACGTGATCGGCAACCCGGATCTGGCGCGCCTGCCCAAGTTCATTCTCGGTGGCGGCAGCAACATCGTGCTCACTGGCGACGTCAAGCCGCTGGTGCTCAAGATCGAGGTCAAGGGCAGGCGCCTGGTCCAGGAAACCGACAAGGCGTATGTGTTGGAAGCCGGCGCTGGCGAGAACTGGCACGAACTGGTGGCCTGGTCGCTGGCGCAGGGATACCCGGGGCTGGAAAACCTGGCGATGATCCCCGGCACCGTCGGCGCTTCACCGGTGCAGAACATCGGTGCCTACGGTGTCGAGTTGCAGGACCGTTTTCATTCGCTTGACATGGTGGATCTGCGCAACGGCACGCGTCATACGCTCGATGCCGCGCAATGTGGTTTTGGCTACCGTGATTCGGTTTTCAAGCACACGGCGCCCGCGGGTGTACTCTCGCTGACCAATACCGCTACCGCTACCGGTACCAAGGCGGTGGCCTCCGCGGGTTTCGGATTGCGCGACCGGGTGGTCATCACGCACGTGCGCTTCTTGCTGCCCAAACCCTGGAAGCCCGAACTCGGTTATGCCGATCTCGAGCGCAAGATCCATGAATCCGGCATCCGGTCGCCCGACCCTCTGCAGATTTTTGACTGGGTCTGCGCGATCCGCAGCGCCAAGCTGCCCGATCCCGCGGTGCTGGGCAATGCCGGCAGCTTCTTCAAGAACCCGACCGTCACGCGTGAGCAGTGTGACGACATCATCCAGCGCGAACCGCGCATCGTGCATTACCCGATGGACAACGGAGCGATCAAGCTGGCGGCCGGCTGGCTGATCGACGCCTGCGGCTGGAAGGGCAAGTCGGTCGGCAACGCGGCGGTGTACGAACGCCAGGCCCTGGTGCTGGTGAACCGGGGACACGCTACCGGTGGCGAGGTGATGACGCTCGCCGGCGCGATCCAGACCAGCGTCTACGAGCGCTTTGGCATCATGCTCGAACCCGAACCGGTGGTGGTCTGACCAGGCTCAGGGTTTGCGGTCGCCCGTCAGGCTGAGCAGGTCGGCACTGTCATCCATGGTCAATAGACCGGACTTGGCATAAATGGCCAGCTTGCTGCGGGTGTCGATGATGTCCAGATTGCGCATCGTGAGCTGACCAATGCGGTCCTGCGGCGAGAACGCGGACTCGCCTTTTTCCATCGTCAACCGTTCGGGGTGGTAGGTCAGGTTGGGCGATTCAGTGTTGAGCAGCGAGTAGTCGTTGCCGCGGCGCAACTCCAGTGTGACCTCGCCGGTGACGGCCCGCGCGACCCAGCGCTGGGCGGTTTCGCGCAGCATGATGGCCTGCGGGTCGAACCAGCGCCCCTGGTAGAGCAAACGGCCGAGCTTGCGGCCATGGTCGCGGTACTGCTCGATGGTGTCTTCGTTGTGAATGCCGGTGACCAGGCGCTCGTAGGCGATGAACAGCAGCGCCAGGCCGGGGGCCTCGTAGATGCCGCGGCTCTTGGCCTCGATGATGCGGTTTTCGATCTGGTCGCTCATGCCCAGGCCGTGGCGTCCGCCAATACGGTTGGCTTCCAGAACCAGTTCGACCAGTGAGTCGTATTGCACACCGTTGAGTGCGACCGGCTGGCCTTCCTCGAAGCGCACCGACACCTGCTCGCGCTTGACCTCGACGTCATCGCGCCAGAACGCCACGCCCATGATCGGTTGGACGATCTGCATTCCGGTATTCAGGTGCTCCAGATCTTTCGCCTCGTGGGTTGCGCCCAGCATGTTGGAGTCGGTGGAGTAGGCTTTTTCGGCCGACATCTTGTAGCCGAAACCGGCCTGGGTCATGAACGCCGACATCTCGGCGCGTCCGCCCAGTTCGTCAATGAAGGCCTGATCGAGCCAGGGTTTGTAGATCTTCAGGCTGGGGTTGGTCAAGAGGCCGTAGCGGTAAAAGCGCTCGATATCGTTGCCCTTGAAGGTGCTGCCATCGCCCCAGATGTTGACGTCGTCTTCCTTCATGGCGGACACCAGCATGGTGCCGGTGACGGCACGCCCCAGTGGCGTGGTGTTGAAATAGGTCACGCCGGCAGTGGTGACGTGGAAGGCGCCGGCCTGCAGCGCGGCGATGCCTTCATGGGCCAGTTGCTCGCGGCAGTCGATCAGGCGGGCCTTTTCGGCGCCATATTGCATCGCCTTGCGCGGAATTTCGTCGTAGTCGGGTTCATCGGGCTGGCCCAGATTCGCCGTGTAGGCGTAAGGAACCGCGCCCTTGTTGCGCATCCAGTGCAGTGCAGCACTGGTATCGAGACCGCCGGAGAAGGCGATGCCGACTTTCTGGTTCAGCGGAAGGTCTTGCAGAATCGTGGCCATGAACGGTGCTCCTGAAATCAAGCGTAGTGGCAGATGTAGTGGTAGGGCTCAGTGACGCGAATGTCGAACCGACTGTTGGCGGCGATCTGGAACGAATCGCCAGCCGCCGAACGTACCCATGCGTCGGTGCCGGCGAGCCGGTACTCGCAGGCGCCCGCGACACACTCCATGATCTCGGCGGCGGCAGTGGAGAAGGTCAGCTCGGCGGGCAGCACCACGCCGACCGACTTTTTCGTGCCGTCGGCCAGCGTGAGTGCATGGCTGACACATTTGCCGTTGAAGTAGACGCTGGCCTTGGTCGTGACGGACACGCCGTCGAGTTGGTCGGTGATCATGAAAGGCGGGTTTTCCTGGTTTTGGAAGCGGTGATGATGGTCGAATCTGCGCCCAAGGCGCTAGTCGGCGGCGGCCACTGCGCCGAGCCAGTGAGCCTGGCGCAAGCCGCAGATTTTAGGTTACGGGCTGCGCCGCCATGGCCGGCGGCGCATGGTTCAGGCCTGGCGCCGCGGGCCTGCGCGCTTGGCGTGGATCAGCGACCCGTGTCGAGGCGGGCCTGCCAGTCGTCGGGATTGAAGCCGACGGTCACGCCGCCGTGCTCGGCCTCGCTCCATTCGACCACCGGGCGCTTGATCACGCTGGCATGTTCGAGCATCAGCTGGCGCGCACCGTCGGCGTCGTTGGCGCCGGTCTGAAGTGACGGGTCGAGCCGGCGCCAGGTGGTGCCCTTGCGGTTGAGCAGGGTTTCCCAGCCGGGTTTGTGCAGCCAGTGGTCAAGCCTGGCCGCAGGAACTCCCTGGGTCTTGAAGTCATGGAAGGTGTATGCCAGCTGGTGATCGTCCAGCCACTGGCGCGCCTTTTTGACGGTATCGCAGTTGCGAATGCCGTACAAGGTGATGGGTTGGGTAGGCATGGCGCCATCATGCCGCAAACAGGTACGCGACAATATCGACCGCATGAAAACACTCCAGGACTGGCTCGACCATTGCGAGCGGCTGCATCCCAAGAACATCGACATGGGGCTCGATCGCGTGCGCGCGGTGGCCGAGCGCATGGGTATCCACTTCACCTGCCCGGTGATCACCGTGGCGGGCACCAACGGCAAGGGTTCGACCTGCGCCATGCTCGAGGCGATTCTGGGGCAAAGTGGTTACAAGACCGGTGTCTATACCTCGCCACATCTGGTGCATTTCGAAGAGCGCTTGCGTCTGCATGGTGAACCGGTCAAGGTGGACCCGCTGGTACTGGCGTTCGAGCGGGTCGAGCGGGCCCGCTGCCATCAGCCGCCCGACGTGTCGCTGACCTATTTCGAGTTCTCCACGCTGGCCATTCTGGACCTGATGTCGCAGGCCGACCTGGATGTCGCCATTCTGGAGGTGGGGCTGGGCGGGCGGCTCGATGCGGTGAACATCGTCGACGCGGATTGCGCGATCATTACCAGCGTTGATCTCGATCACATGGAGTTTCTCGGACCGGACCGCGAATCCATCGGCCGCGAGAAAGCGGGCGTCATGCGCACCGGGCGACCCGTCATCGTCAGCGACCCGCTACCTCCCCAAAGTGTGCTTGACCACGCAATGGAGATCGGTGCCGACCTGTGGCGCCTGGGTGTGGATTTCAACTTCTCCGGCGACAAGCAGCAATGGGCATGGGCGGGCCGCGATCGGCGTTATGCCGGCATGGCTTACCCGGCTTTGCGCGGGGCCAATCAATTGCTCAATGCCAGCGGCGTGCTGGCGGCCTTGACGGCGCTGCGCGAGCGCCTGCCGGTGACCGCACAGGCGGTGCGCAACGGCCTGGCCATGGTGGCCTTGCCCGGTCGCTTCCAGATCGTGCCAGGAGAGCCGACGCTGGTGCTCGATGTGGCGCACAACCCGCATGCGGCTGCCGCCCTTGCGGTCAATCTGGATGCCATGGGCTTCTTTCCCACGACCCACGCGGTGTTTGGCGCCATGGCCGACAAGGACTTGCCGCCGATGTTCGAGCGGCTTAATCCGATCATCGATCGCTGGTACTTCACCGATCTGCCGATTGCCCGGGCGGAGACCGGCGCCCGGCTGACGACACGCTGGCAGGCAACGAATACCCGTACCGATGCCTCGGCGCAGGCCTTTGCCGACCCGGTCCAGGCGCTGCAGGCGGCAGTCGCCCAGGCGAAGCCGGCTGATAGAATCGTCGTCTTTGGATCGTTCCACACTGTGGGTGGCGTGCTGAAGGAGGGCGTACCGCGCCTTTCCGCCAGACACTTGAGCCCTTAATCCCCTCATGGCATTGTTCAAGTTCCGCAAAGGCCGCGATGAGCAGCCGGCGTCGGTCGCTCCGCCGCAGACCGTCGAAGCCGTACGCAGACGCGCCATGCACCGCCTGATCGGCGCCGCGGTGCTGGTGCTGGCGGGTGTCATCGGCTTCCCGATGATCTTTGACAACCAGCCGCGCCCGATACCGGTCGACCTGCCGATCAACATCGTAGACAAGAATAAGGCCAAGCCCCTGGTTCTGCCGCCAGCCGCAGCGAATACTGCCGCAGTAGGGGCCCCTGCCTCCACTGCTGCGCCATCGGTGGTCACGGCCGATTCGGTCGCGCCAGCCCAGCCCCCCAGGACTGTCGGTCCCGAAGCCAGGTCCGCGCCTGTTGCCGCACCTGCACAGGCGGTGACTACCGTGCCTGCCGAGAAAGCGCCACCTGGCGCGGCCGAACTGGCAGAGGCCAAGGCGATCGAGGCCAGGAAGGCGCGTGCATTGCTCGAAGGCCGGCCTGTGGCGGGCAGCAGCAAGATGCCGGTCGCCGCCGCGGCCAGTGGACCGGCTCCAGCTGGCACAAAGCCGGCAGCAGCGTCGGATGAACGTTATGTGGTGCAGGTCGGCGCATTTGCCGATGCGGCCAAGGTGCGCGAAGTCCGCCGCAAGGTTGAATCGACCGGACTCAAGACCTACACGCAAGTGGTGCAAACGTCCGAGGGCGAACGTACGCGGGTGCGCGTGGGTCCGTTCGACGACAAGGCGGAGGCCGCCAAGGCTGCCGACAAGATCCGCAAGCTGAGCCTGTCGGTCGCCATCCTGACCTTGTAGATCGGTACGGGCCCATGGTTGCGCTGGACTGGATCTTTCTTTCGATTTTGCTGCTGTCATTGCTCATCGGTGCCTGGCGCGGCCTGGTGTATGAGGTGTTGTCCCTTGCCACCTGGTTTGCCGCCTTCTTGCTGGCGCAGTGGTTTGCACCGACCGCAGCGCATTACCTGCCGATGGCGGGGTCGAGCGAGACGATTCGTTATGCGGCCGGATTTGTGCTGGTGTTCATCGGGGCGGTGTTTGCGGGGTCTATCGTGACATGGCTGATCAGCCGCCTGTTCCAGGCTGCCGGGCTGCGGCCGGCCGACCGGGTGTTGGGGGCGGTATTCGGTCTCATGCGCGGCTTCATCGTGTTGCTGGCAGTGGCGGTGATGGTAAGCATGACGCCGCTACAGGCCGACGCCTGGTGGAACGAGTCGGTGGGCGCGCATTGGGCCACAGCCACGGTCAAGGGGCTCAAGCCCGTGCTGCCGCAGGAATTTGTCAGGTATCTGCCCTAGGAACCTGTCGGGGTTTTGAAGCGCTGGCGGTATGGTTATCGCCCAGCAGGTCAGTTTCCAGCGGGATCAAACTATGTGCGGAATTGTTGGTGTTGTCAGTAGCACCCCGGTCAATCAATTGCTGTATGACGCGCTGCTGCTTTTGCAGCACCGGGGGCAGGATGCAGCGGGTATCGTGACGCAACAGGAGCGCAAGTTTTTCATGCACAAGGCCAAGGGTCTGGTGCGTGATGTGTTTCGCACGCGCAATATGCGGGCCTTGCCTGGCACCTGTGGCCTGGGCCAGGTGCGATATCCGACGGCCGGCAATGCCTACAGCGAGGAAGAGGCGCAGCCGTTTTACGTGAATGCGCCTTTCGGCATCGTGCTGGTGCACAACGGCAACCTGACCAATGCGCAGGTGCTCAAGTCCGAGTTGTTCATGACCGACCACCGGCACATCAACACCGAGAGCGACTCCGAGGTGCTGCTCAATGTGCTGGCGCACGAGATCGAGACCGTCACGCGTGGCTTGCCGCTGCAGCCGTCCGATCTGTTTGCGGCGGTGCGCAATGTGCATCGGCGGGTGCGGGGCTCCTATGCCGTGATCGCGCTGATCGCAGGGCATGGTGTGCTGGCCTTCCGCGACCCCTATGGCATCCGTCCGTTGTGCCTGGGTCAGGGTGACGACACCACCATGGTGGCCAGCGAGTCCGTGGCACTGGAAGGCACGGGCCACAAGTTCGTGCGCAATATCGATCCGGGCGAAGCCGTGTTCATCGACCTCAAGGGCACGCTGTACGCGCAGCAGTGCGCCGAAAAAACGCAGCTCTCGCCGTGTATCTTCGAGTTCGTCTATCTGGCCCGACCTGACTCCGTGATGGATGGCATCTCGGTTTACCAGGCCCGGCTGAATCTGGGCTCTTCGCTGGCCAAGCGGGTGGTGTCGACCGTGCCGCCAAGCGATATCGATGTGGTGATTCCGATTCCCGAATCGAGCCGACCCAGCGCTGCCCAGCTCGCGCAGTTGCTGGGGCTGCCGTACCGCGAGGCCTTCGTCAAGAACCGCTATGTGGGGCGCACCTTCATCATGCCGGGGCAGGCGGTGCGCAAGAAGTCGGTGCGCCAGAAGCTCAATGTGATCCCGAGCGAATTCAAGGGGCGCAACGTGTTGCTGGTGGACGACTCCATCGTCCGCGGCACCACCAGCCGCGAGATCGTGCAGATGGCGCGTGACGCTGGCGCGCGCAAGGTCTACCTGGCCAGCGCTGCGCCGCCGGTACGGTATCCGAACGTCTACGGCATCGACATGCCCACCAGCGATGAACTGGTGGCACATAACCGAACCGTGGCCGAGATTCAGCAGATCATCGGCTGTGACGCGTTGATCTACCAGGATGTCAATGCCATGAAAAGTGCCATCGGCAGCCTGAACAAAAGCGTACTGGACTTTGACGCCTCGTGTTTCGACGGCGTGTATGTCACCGGTGACATCACCGCCGAGGACATCGCGCGCATGAGTGCGAGTCGCGTGGAATCCGGCGAAGACGACGGCGATGACGATGATCACCGTCCCGCAGCACGCACCAGACAGGGGGCCAACCCATGACCCACAAGCAAATGCCCGCAAACCTGCATCGGGACACACTGGCCGTGCACGCGGCCGTGGACCGTAGCCAGTTCGGCGAGAACTCGGAGGCGCTGTACCTGACCAGCGGCTATGTGCAGCCCGACGCCGAAACTGCCGCACGCCGATTCGCTGGCCAAGAGCAGGGCTATACCTACAGCCGGCTTGGCAACCCGACCGTGACCAGCATGGAGATGCGCCTGGCCGCGCTCGAAGGCACCGAGGCTGCGATTGCCACTGCCAGCGGCATGTCGGCGATTCTGTTGATGTGCATGGGTCTGCTCAAGGCGGGCGACCATGTGGTTTGTTCACATTCGATGTTCGGCTCCACGATCAAGCTCATCGGCAGCGAATTTGCCAAGTTCGGCGTGCAAAGCACCTTCGTGTCGCAGACCGATGTGGCGCAGTGGAAGGCCGCCGTCAAACCTAATACCCGGCTGCTGTTTGCCGAGACACCGACCAATCCACTGACCGATGTCTGCGACATCCGCGCACTGGCCGACATCGCGCACGAGGCTGGCGCCTTGCTCGCGGTGGATAACTGCTTTTGCACACCGGCACTGCAGCGTCCGGTGGAGCTGGGCGCCGACCTGATCGTGCATTCGGGTACCAAGTACCTGGACGGCCAGGGCCGGGTGATGGCCGGTGCCCTGTGTGGCAGCCACCAGATGATCAACGAGGTGCTGCTGCCGGTTTTGCGCAGCGCCGGCATGACCTTGTCGCCGTTCAACGCCTGGGTGATTCTCAAGGGCCTGGAAACGCTGGGCATCCGCATGCAGGCGCAGTGCCAGCGGACACTGGAACTGGCCACCTGGCTGGAGCAGCAGCCCCAGGTATCGCGCGTCTATTACCCTGGCCTGCCAAGCCATCCACAGCACGCGCTGGCCATGGCGCAGCAGTCGGGCCAAGGTGGTGCGGTGGTGTCATTCGATTTGCGCGCGGATGATCCGCAACAAGCACGCGTGCGCGCTTTCAGGTTGCTCGATACCACCGGGGTCATCGGCCTGTGCACCAATCTTGGCGACGTGAAGTCGCTGCTTTCGCATCCGGCCAGCACATCGCATGGCCGACTGACCGAGGCCCAGCGCCAGATCGCCGGTATTGGCCAGGGCCTGGTGCGGTTGGCGGTCGGGCTGGAGCATGTCGGCGACCTCAAGGCGGACCTGCAGCAGGCGTTCGCCGGACCATGAGCAATGTGAACCCATGACACGCAAGATTCGCACCCGCATCGCTCCATCGCCCACCGGCTTCCTGCATCTGGGGACGGCCCGTACGGCATTGTTCTCGTGGGCATTTGCCCGCCATTTTGGCGGCGACTTCATCCTGCGCATCGAGGACACCGATGTCGCGCGTTCGACCCAGGAGGCGGTGGACCAGATCATCGCCGCCATGCGCTGGCTCGACCTGGGATATGAAGAGGGCCCGTACTACCAGATGCAGCGGCTGGAGCGTTACCGCGCTGTGATCGCGCAGATGCTCGAGGCCGGCACGGCCTACCACTGCTATTGCCAGCCCGACGAACTCGATGCGATGCGCGAGGCGCAACGCGCCCGCGGGGACAAGCCGCGGTATGACGGGCGCTGGCGTCCGGAGCCGGGCAAGACACTGCCCGAGCCGCCGCTTGGCTTGGTGCCGGTGGTGCGCTTTCGCAATCCGGCCGATGGCGACGTGAGCTGGGACGATCTGGTCAAGGGCACCATCACCATCAGCAACCGCGAACTCGACGACCTGATCATTGCGCGGCCGGACGGCACACCGACGTACAACTTCTGTGTGGTGGTGGACGACTGGGACATGCAGATCAGCCACGTTTTGCGCGGCGACGACCATGTGAACAATACTCCGCGCCAGATCAACATTCTGCGGGCCCTTGGCGCGGAGTTGCCGGTGTACGGCCATGTGCCAATGATCCTGGGCCCGGACGGCGACAAGCTTTCCAAGCGCCATGGTGCAGTGAGCGTGATGCAGTACGAAGAGGCGGGCTACTTGCCCGAGGCCATGATCAACTATCTGTCGCGCCTGGGCTGGAGCCATGGCGACGACGAATTGTTCGACCGTGCCAGCATGGTGCAGTGGTTCGATGGTGCACACCTTGCCAAGAGCCCGGCGCAGTGGGACGCCGCCAAATTGAACTGGGTCAACGCGCAATACATCAAGGCCATGGCCGATGAAACGTTGGCACCCCTGGTGGCGGCGCAGATGGCGCGACTCGGTGTGCAAGTCATCGACGGGCGGATGGTTGCGATCTGCGCCTTGTTCAAGGATCGTTGCGAGACCACGGTGGCGCTGGCTCAATGGGCTTGCGGGTTTTATGCGCCGATCAAGGTCGAGCAGGGCGAGCGCGAACGACTGGTCACCGATGCCGTGCGCCCCGCCTTGACGCTGTTGTCAGACAAGCTCGCGACCTGTGAATGGACCCGTGCCGCAATTGCGGCGGCGATCAAGGAAGTGTTGGCGGAAAGTGGTCTCAAGATGCCGCCACTGGCGATGGCTGCGCGCGTGTTGCTGCTCGGAACCAGCCAGACGCCATCGCTCGATGCAGTGATGGAATTGTTTCTTAGAGAGACTGCCGTGGAGCGCCTCAGAACGGCCTGATTTTGTGGCTATAATTCGGGGCTCGGAAGATGACGACGCAGTTGAATGCATCGGAAGTCAGGGGGTATAGCTCAGCTGGGAGAGCGCTTGCATGGCATGCAAGAGGTCAGCGGTTCGATCCCGCTTACCTCCACCACCATCTTCCTCGCTGACCGGTGAAACGGTTTGCAAAAGAAAAAAATTGAGAGAGCTTCAAACGGAGTTCCAAGGCTTTGACCCCATCGTCTAGAGGCCTAGGACACTACCCTTTCACGGTAGGTACCGGGGTTCGAATCCCCGTGGGGTCGCCAGATTCACCGCAAGGGGAAAAAGGCACAAGTCATTGACGGCTTGCTCTCAAGAGCAGGTGACTTGACTCGCAAGAGGATACGTCAGCTACCAGGAGTGGTAGTTCAGTTGGTTAGAATACCGGCCTGTCACGCCGGGGGTCGCGGGTTCGAGTCCCGTCCACTCCGCCAAAGTTACGTTTTATACCGTCCGATACGGTACGAAAGAAACCCCTGAAAGCCCCTATCCACGGGGCTTTTTTGCTTTCTGCCGTCCAAAGAGTCCTATTGCAAGCCGATGCCTGTCGGGGGTATTCTCGGGGGTACTCGTCTGGGCGTATTCCTTGAAATCGCCGATTTCGGGAGATCTCATGCCGTTGACAGACATCACCATCAAGAAGGCAAGACCCGGATCCAAGCCGGTCAAACTCGCCGATGGCAAGGGGCTCTACCTCCTTGAGAATCCGGTCGGGTCCAAGCTGTGGCGTTGCAAGTACCGAGTACTTGGCAAAGAGAAGGTCTTGTCGCTGGGTGCTTATCCGGATGTCTCGCTGGCCCAGGCTCGCGAAGGTGTCGACAAGGCACGCAAGGTGCTCGCTACGGGGGGCGACCCTATGGCCATCAGGAAGGCCGACAAGGTTGCCAGTCGGATTGCCGCCGACAATTCCTTCGAGTCCATGGCGCGCGCTTGGTGGGCTCAATGGAAACAAGCCCGCAGCGAACAGCATGCCGGCCAGGTCATGCGCCGCTTTGAAGCGAACGTGTTCCCGCACATCGGTGCGCGGCCGGTTTCAGAAGTCCAAGCCCCCGAGTTGGTGGCCATGCTCAAGGCCATCGAGGCCCGCGGCGTGAACGACCTGGCCAAGCGCGCTTTGCAGACGTCGAG
>Ga0105047_10009167_pt1 | contig 16342 bp, 9 predicted proteins | sample MAT04_FD_78384 | JGI IMG/M metagenome (GOLD analysis project Ga0105047, IMG submission 78384) | Freshwater microbial communities from Lake Fryxell liftoff mats and glacier meltwater in Antarctica - MAT-04 (megahit assembly) | ecosystem: Environmental > Aquatic > Freshwater > Ice > Liftoff...
AATTCAAGACGATGTTGGAGACAGGCGCGACGCCTGTCCCACGACATTGGCCGCGGGCACCTTCGTGGACTTGAACCTCAGCGTCTCGCCCTAGCCATGACTGCCCGATCACTGCCACCGCCGGAAGCACGCCCAGCCGCGTGGGACAGGCGTCGCGCCTGTCTCCAATTATATTCTCTCCTGCCGTTGAAGGCTGACTCTCGCTCAAGCCGTGAAACGCCAAGGAGAACCAATTCAAGACGATGTTGGAGACAGGCGCGACGCCTGTCCCACGACTTTGCCTCACCCTAACCATGCCGGTCATCATCCAGGAATTTGAAGCCGTCACGACGCCTGCGCCGGAACCCCGCGCCAGCGAAGCCGCTGCGTCCGCGTCCATGCCGCTCGCCCCGCGTGAACTTCAGGAACTCCTCTGCGCTCTTGCCGAGCGCGAACTCCGCATCGCCGCCGACTGAACCATGCCGCCCCGTCCCCAACTTGTCTCCGCGCGCCCGGTTCTGCGGGTGGACGGCCAGGACTATCCCGCGTTGAGCGAAACGCTGCTCGCGCTGGAAGTGCTGGAGGACACCGCCGGCCTGTATCGCTGCGAGGCGCGCTTCACGAACTGGGGTCGGCAGCGCGGCGGGCCGGGCTTTCTCTACTTCTCCCGCCAGACCCTCGATTTCGGCAAGGCGCTCGTGATTGCATGGGGGGACCAGACCTTTTTCACCGGACGCATCACCGCGCTCGAGGCGCGCTTCCCGGACGCGGCCGCACCGGAGTTCGCCGTGCTGGCGGAGGATGCCTTCCAGGAATTCCGCCAGACGCGCCGCACCCGCGTGTTCAACGACCAGTCCGACGCCGATGTGTTCCAGCGCCTCGCGCAAGACCACGGCCTCCAGGCGGAAGTGGATCTGTCCGGCCCGACCCATCGCGTGCTCGCGCAAGTCAATCAAAGCGACCTCGCCTTCCTGCGTGACCGCGCCCGCGCCCTCGGCACCGAACTCTGGATTGCCGAAGGCCGCTTGCACGCCACGACCCGCCCGCAGCGCCGCGACGGCGCGCCCATCGAACTCAACTACGGCGCGAATCTGCGCGCGTTCACTGTGCTCGCGGACCTCGCGCACCAGCGGACGAAGTTCGTGGTCTCCGGCTGGAACGTGAGCGGCAAATCCCCGCTCAAGGCCGAAGCCACCGACGCGGCGCTCAGCAACGAAACCAGTGGCGGCGACAGCGGGGCGCGCATCTTGCAGCAGGCTTTCGGCGAGCGCGTCGAGACGCTGGCCCACACGGTCCCGGTCACCGCCGACGAAGCGCAATCGGTGGCCGAGACCGCGGCGCGGTGGGCTGGGCGCCGCTTCGTGACGGGCCAGGGCGAATGTGATCCCGCCGCCAGTTTGCGAGTGGGCCGGCGCGTGCAATTGAGCCAGGTCGGGCCGCTGTTCGGCGGCGAGCACTACGTCACCGAAGTCCGCCACACCTTCGACTCGACCAAGGGCCTGCGAACTTTTTTCCGCACTGAGTCCGCCGTGCTGCGGCCCGCGAACTGACCTTCCCCATGAAGCCTTCCACCCTTGATCCCCAGCACGATCCGCGCGGTCCCTTCGGCCAGCATGGCCGCTGGCAAGGCGTCTTCCCCGCGCTCGTCACGGACATCAAGGATCCCGACAGCCAGGGCCGCGTGAAAGTGTCGCTCCCGTGGTCGCCAGACTCCGGCTCCGAGCACTACGAGGCCTGGGCGCGGGTGGCGACGTTGATGGGCGGCAACAATCGCGGGAGTTGGTTCATCCCCGACGTGAACGACGAAGTGCTGATTGCTTTCGAGGCGGGCGACCCGCGGCGGCCCTTCGTGCTAGGCGGACTTTGGAATGGCCAGGACGCGCCGCCCGCTGCCATGGACGGGGCGGGGAACAACTACGAAAAAGTTCTCCGCTCGCGCAACGGCGTGAAGGTCACGCTCGACGATCACGACGGGCAGGAGAAGTTCATCGTCGAGACCCCCGGCGGCCAAAAGCTGACGCTGAAAGATGGCCCCGGCGCAGTCGAAATCGAGGACAGCAACGGCAACTCGATCAAGCTGGAATCCAGCGGCATCACGGTGAATGCGTCCGCGAAAGTCACGATCAACGCCGGCGGCCAGGTCGAGGTCAGCGCCGGCATGGTCAGCGTGAACGCCGGCATGTCAAAGTTCAGCGGCGTCGTGCAGTGCGACACGCTCATCAGCAACTCCGTCGTCAGCGCCAGCTACACGCCGGGCGCCGGCAACATCTGGTGACCATGAGCGCGCATCCCATCACCTGGCTCGGCCCGGCCATGCTCTGGCCGGACCCGCAGGACCGCAGCGCCGATGCCAACGCGCAGCGCGGTGGCCCGGCGATTCTGCGCTTCGCCAGCGATGATTTCATGACCGAGTTGTTCGCGCTGCTGGCCACCGAACCGCGCCGGCTGCAGGAGTTCCGCGCCCGCTGGGAGACGTGGCGCGAAGCCCGCCCCGCGCCGGCGGTGAAGACTCCGGCGCCGCTTTTCCAACAAGCCGGCCAGCGCAAGCACCTTGCCGCCGCCGCGCCGGAACACGCGCCCGCCCTGCCCGCGCGCCCGCTCAAGCTCTACCAACCGGCGCACCAGCGTTACTACCTCGTGGCCGCGTCGCTGGTGTGCCAGTTGCCGGGCCTGCCGGATCGCAAGGTGGACCCGGCCCATCAGGAGCGCGCCGGGTTCGTCGTGCGCCGCCTGCTGCCGCGCGACCCGCAAGCAGACACCGCCGTGCCGGCCCCAACCGCCGACTGGCTGGAACACGCCTGGCTCAACGGCGCCTGGCAGCCGCGCGAACCCACCGCCAGCGACGCGCTCGCCCCAGGCGAAGACTTGCTGCCGCTCTTCGCCGTGAACTTCGCCGAGGCCGATGGCCGCACGCGCCGGTTGCACGCGGGCCTGATTCCCGTGGGCAAGCGAGAAGCCTACCTCGGTGGCGAACGCCTCCGCCCGGACGGCAAGTCCACCACCGACGCCGCCGCCAAGACCGCGCGCAAAGTCCTGCTGCGCGCGACGGTCATCGAACCGTGGAAACGGCTCCGTGCCGCCGCTGCGGCTGTGACCCAGTCCACCACCGCCACCACCAACGACCTCAGCGACGGCGAGAAGACCAAGGCGGGCGCAGCCACGGCAGCCGCGATCCGAGCGCAGCGCGCGCCGCTGCAACTCTCCTCGTGGCTCGTGCTGCTTGATCTCGCGCGGTTTCTGCAAGTGCATCTGGGCGACGTTTGGAAAGCCCTCGAGCACCCGGCCGGGCACACTTTGAAATCCGAGCCGCAGGATCGTTTGCGTCAGGCGCTGTTGACGACGCGCCTCGGCAAACCCCTCGTCAACACGCTGACGAGCCTCGGGGTGAAGGCGGGCCAAATCCCGGAGTCGCTCGCCGAAGCCCTCCTGGCCATTGGCAACCCAGCGGAAACCGGCCAGCAGTTGGAGGCGGCGAAAGCAGAGTTCACCTCCTTCGCCCAACTCGGCAAGGAGGGCTTTCCCGACTTCGCCTTCCCCCTCGCCGACGCCGATCCCGCGCTGGCACCGCACGCCGCCGTGCCACCGGTGACGCTCACCGCCAAAGACGAGGAACCGGACGCCGCGCCCGACCCGGGCGGCGGCAGCGACGCACTGGACAAGTTCGCCGCGCTGCTCGTCACCGCGCTCGATCCTCATGACCAAGCACCCGCGCCCGCCGTGCCCGCTGCCGCGCGGACGCCCGCCGATCCGCTCCACGGCTGGTTCGTCCTGCGCTGCGCCTACCTGCGCCCTGAGTGCGGCACGGCGCACCGCGACGTCATCAGCGCCGCCACCGTGCCGTTTCAGATGGCAGGCTTCTTCGATCCCGACGCCCCGGCGCGGCCGATCCGCATCGGCCTGCCCGTGGACACCACGCCCGCCGGCCTGCGCAAGTTTGACAAGAACACGCTGCTCGTGATGTCCGACACGCTCTGCGGCCAGGTGAAGCGCTTCCAGGGCGTCACCCTCGGCGACCTCGTGCGCTCCGTGCTGCCGTGGCCGCTGCACAAGGATCTCCCGTCCGGCGGCGGCGCTTGCACACAAGGCGGCGTGCCTTTCGGCACCATCTGTTCCATCTCGATTCCGATCATCACGATCTGCGCGCTGATTCTGCTGATGATCATGGTGAGCCTGCTCGACTTCGTGTTCCGGTGGCTGCCTTACTTCATCCTTTGCTTCCCAGTGCCGAAGCTGAACGCCAAGCCACCTTCACCGCCCGCCACGCCATGAATGCTGCCGACCTTTTTGGAACAGGGATTTCCTTCCCGCCGCGCGTGGAGAACGGCGCCCTCGCGTTGTCCGCCGGCGAACGCAATGTCCGCGAGTCCATCACCGTCATCCTGCGCACGCAACTGGGCGAGCGCCTGCGCCGGCCGACCTTCGGCTCCGGCCTCGCAACCTATCTCTTCGAGCCGAACACCCTCAGCACCCGCCACGCGGTGCAGATGGAAATCGAGCGCGCGCTCGCCCACTGGGAACCGCGCATCAAGGTGGAATCGGTGACCGTCGAACCGGTCGCCACCGACGCCCAGGCCGCCCTGGCCACGGTCGTGTATCAACTCGTCGCCACCCAGGCCCGCGAGCGCGTGAGCCTCTCCCTGCAACTGGCCGCCTGAACCGCCACCAACAGACTCAACCACGAACCGACACCGATGAACACGAATGAAAGCCAATGCCTGCGGAGCGGTTCGCTGCGCCTGGCGGTCACGCGGGCTTCCGTCCGCGCGCCAACTGCTGCCGCCGCGAGTGTCCCTCCCCATCCGTGTCCATGCGTGTCCATTCGTGGTTAACCCGCACCCGCCATGCCTCTCTCCCCACCTCCTCTCGACGCGCGTCGCCACGCCGACCTCGTGGCGCAGGCGCTCGCGCGCATCCCGGTTCACACGCCCGAATGGACCCACCTCAATCCGTCCGATCCCGGCGTGGCGCTGGTGGACGTCTTCGCGTTTCTCACCGAGACGCTGCTCTATCGCCTCAATCAAGTGCCCGAGGCGAACCGGCGGAAGTTTCTTTCCCTGCTCGGCATTCCGCTGCGGGCCGCGGTGTCCGCCCGCGGACTCGTGGCGTTCACCAACGAATTGCCCGACGCCAAAACCGTGACGCTGCCCCGCGACCTGGAACTTGGCGCCGGCCCGGTGAAATACCGCACGGCGCTCGGCCTCGACGTGTTGCCGGTCGAGGCGCAAGCCCTGGCCAAGCTGCGCGTGGCGAATCCGCGCCCCGAGCTGAAGGCCCGTTACCGCGACCTCTACGCTTCCTTCCTGGGCGCCAACGCAGAGGCCGAGCCGGACCTTTACGAAACCACGCCGCTCGCCGCCGACGGCCCGCCCATCGATCTCGACGCAACCGTGGACGACTCGCTTTGGATCGCCTTGCTGCTTCGCGCCACCGACCGTCCGACTGAGAACAAACCCAGCGCCTGGGCTGCCCTGCGCACGGCCCGTCGCGCTGAACTCGCCGGCAAGACGCTCACGCTCGGCCTGCTGCCGGTGTTGCGCGACGCCAGCCAGGTGCTCGGCCCGGCCCCAACCGGCGCGGCATCAACGCGGAACAAGCTCGAGTTCCAGATGCCGCAAGTGCCGCCCAATGCGTTGCTGCCCGACGCGGCGGCGCAGCGCGGCGCAACGTATCGCACGTTGGAATCGCTCAACGCCGACGACCTGCTGGCGCGGCCCGGCATCGTGCAACTCCGTCTGCCGGACCAGGCCGACGATCTGCGCTTGTGGGAAAACCTGGAACCGCTGGAGGCCGGCGCGGATGAATTTCCGCCCGCGCTCCTCGACCCCGCGCAGGAGCAGCGCGTCGTCACCTGGCTGCGCGTGCGCACGGCGCCGAATGTGCCCGCCGCTTTCCAATGGGCCGGCATCAACGCCGCGCTCGTCGAGCAGCGGGCGCGCATCACGGACGAAGCCCTGCCCAACGGCAACGGCGAGCCCGACCAGACTTGCCGCCTCCAACACGCGCCGCTCATCGCCGAGTCGGTGCGCATCCGCGTCCACACCGCCGCCGACGTTTCGAGTTGGCTGCCCGTGGACGACCTCCTTGCCGCCGGCGCGGAAGTGACCGTCGCGGATTCGCAGACGCCGCCGGGCACGCCGCCCGCGAAGCCCGCACCCAGCGAACGCTTCACGGTGGAGGCCGAGTCGGGCGAAGTCCGTTTCGGCGACGGTTTCCATGGACGCCGTCCGCCCCGCAGTGCCTTGCTGCGCGCCGAGTACGACGCCACCGCCGGCCGCGAAGGCAATGTGCCCGCCGGCGCGATCAAGCAGGGCAACCTGCCCGCCGGCTTGAAGGTCACCAACCCCGTCCGCACCTGGGGCGGCGCCGAAGCCGAGACCGAGGCCGAGGCGGAGTTGACCATCCCGCGCCAACTCCGCCATCGCGACCGGCTCGTGAGTGCGGAAGATTTTCGCGACGTCGCCTGGCGCGCGCCGGGCATCGAACTGGGCCGCGCCGAAGTCCTGTCCGCGTGGCGTCCGACCGCCAGCAACGATGAACCCGGAGCGGAGGCTGGGGCGGTCACGCTGCTGGTCATTCCCCGCCGCGACTCCGAGCAGCCGGACGCGCCGCGACCGGACCGGCTCTTTCTCGAAACGCTCTGCCGCCACCTCGAACCGCGCCGGCTCGTGACCACGGAACTGTGCGTGCGCGGCCCGGAATACGTCGGCATCTGGATTTCCGTCGGGCTGAGCGTGGTGCCCGGCGCGAGTTCCGCCACGGCGCGTGAAGCTGTAAAACAGGCGCTGCTCGAACACTTGTCGCCGCTTCCTCCCCCCGTCGCTGATCCGGCCGCGCCCCTCCCTGCCGGTGGTTGGCCGCTCCGCAAACCGGTGGTGGACCGCGAACTTCTGGCCGTGGTGGCCCGCGTCGCGAACGTGCTGGCCGTGAACGAACTCCTGCTGGCGCGCGATGGCGGCACCGTCGCGCAAGCCACGCTGCCGATGAAGCGGCTGCAACTGCCCCGCGTGCTCGGCATCGCCGTCACGGAAGGCTCCGCCACGCCGCTCGCCGCCTTGCAGGGTCGCGGCCCGGCGGCAACTGGCGGCGGACGCCCGCCCCGCTTTGTCCCCGTGCCCGTCCTGCCCCGGGAATGTTGATATGGACACCAACGGCACCCGCTTCCATCTCCTGCTCGACGCCGCCGACTGGCGCGGTTGCGCGGGTCTGGCGCGGGACGCCGTCGCCGGCCTCGCGTGGAACGAAGAGGCGAAGGCCGTGACGCTGCCGTGGGAACTCAGCCTTTTCCTCGCCGGCAAAGGCGACCGCACTTTCACGCCCGCGAATCGCCGGGGCGCGGCGGCGGATCGCCACGGAAACATCTACTGGATCGCGAACGACGAGCGACGCTTGCTCGTGCGCTCGGCGGCCACCGGCAGGACCGCGGGGTACTGGAATCCCTCAAACACACCGCCCGCCGCGGCCAGCGATTTCGCGCCCACGGAAACCCCTCCCGCTGCCGAGCGCCGGCTCGCGGGCCTCGCGGTCACGGAAGATCACTTGCTCGTCGTCGGCGTGTTCGCGCCCGCCGGCTTGCTCGTGTTCGATCTGCATTCGTCGTCGCCGCCGCGGGAAATTCGCTGGCCGGCGCAACTTATCTTCCGTCCCTTCGACCTGGCAGCGCGCGCGGGCGGCGGCGTGTGGGTGCTGGATCGCGAAGACCAACGCGTCTGGGAACTCGACGCTGCGCTCGGAGTCGTGCGTAACGCGGCCACGCCTGCGGCCACGCCGGTGTTCCATGTCGAGGGCGAGGCCGGGCCAACGGCGTCAGCGGCGATCTCCGCGGAAGACGCCTGGCCCATTGGCGGCGGCGACCCGATTGCGGTCGAGGGCTTGCCGGATGGCTCCGTGCTCGTGCTGGATTACGCGCGGGCGTTTGCAGAAATCCGCCGTTACCGCCGCGAGGCCGGCGTGCCGGCGCTGGCCGGACAGGCGAGCCTGGAAGCCTTCGCTGCGCATCTCGCCGACGAGCGCCCGGAAGGCTGGCAGTTGCGCGGCCACGATTTCGCTTTCGTCCCGGCGCTCGGCGCGGCGACGGGCAGCGTGCAGGGTCGTTTGCTCATCGTGACGACGGAGGGCAACCAGGCTTTTGCGCTGCGTCTCGCCGCGGACGCGCAAGGTTTCCACGCCGACGCGGAAGCGGGCTTCTATCCGCTGCGCCTTTGCGAAGGGCAGGCGCTCGTCGCCACGCCGCGGCAGGCGCGCTATCGCGGCGCAGGCGACTGGTTCCCGCTGGTCGAGCAACCGCGCGCGGAATTCGAGCGCCGCGGCTCGCTCACGACGCCGGTGCTCGATGGCCGCGAGGCGGGCTGCGTCTGGCATCGTTTGATGCTCGACGCCTGTCTTCCGCCCGGCACGCGCCTGGAAGTGGAAAGCCGCGCGGCTGATGCCAAAACTGATTTGCAGGCCGCGCCGTGGTGTCCGCAGCCCACGCCGGTCGCGCGGACCGATGGCAGCGAACTGCCGTTCACGCCCAGCGGCGGGCCGGGCTTCCTCACCCACGAATTGCTCTTCCAACCCGAGAACGAAGCGTTGGCGACGGGCAACTATGACGAGCGCCGAGCGCACGCCGAGCGCGGTCGCTTCCTGCAACTGCGCCTCACGCTCCACGGCACGGGCCGGGCGTCGCCGCGCGTGCGGGCACTGCGGGCGTGGTATCCGCGCTTCTCGTACCTGCACGAATACCTCCCAGCGGTCTTCCGCGAAGAGGACGCGGTGATGCGGGCGGGTGCGGGCGTCGCCGCGCCGGGCCGCTTCCTGGAGCGTTTCCTCGCGCTGTTTGAAGGCTCGTTCACGAACCTCGAAGATCGCCTCGACGCGATGCGCGCGCTGTTTGATCCGCGCACTGTCCCGGCGGAGGCGCTGGACTGGCTGGCCGGGTGGATGGGCATCGTCTTCAACCCCGGCTGGGAGGAGCGGCGGCGCCGGCTGTTCCTCCGCCACGCGAGCGAATTCTTCGTCGCCCGCGGCACGCCGCGCGGTCTGCAAATGGCCTTGCGGCTGGCGTTCGATCCCGAACCGTCCGCCCAGATTTTCCGCGATTGCACCGGGGCTGCGGAGCGCGCCGGCGGCTTCCGGATCGTGGAGGGCTTCCGCCAAACGGGCAGCGACCCGGCAGCGAAACAGTCCGCGGCGCATCGCTTCACCGTGCTGCTGCCGGCGCCGGCTCGAAGCACGAGCGACGACCCAGAACTGCTCGCGCGCCGTGAATTCGTCCGCCGCATCGTGGACCTCGAAAAGCCCGCGCACACGGTCTTTGAAGTCCGCTTTGACCGGACCCTGTTCCGCGTGGACCACGCGCGGCTCGGGCCGGACACGGTGTTGGGTCCAGGCAGCCACGCGCCGGACTTCCTCGCGCCGCTGATTCTGGATCAGGGTTTTCTCGGGACCGATTTTCTCGCCCCCGATCGGCCGGCGGATTCGCCGGGCCGGCACACGGTGGGCGATCCTTTTGCCTGAAGTTTCCTCCCCTCAACCTCCATTGCCGCATCCACCATGAGCACATTCAAGACCTCCATCCCGCCCCTCGAAGCTGGCGCCGATCCCGCCAAGCACGTCCGCTATAGCTCCGGCATGGTGCTGGGCGTGTCGGACTTCGTGCAGGAATTCGCCTGGCATAACCACCGCCACGACTGGCTCGCGCGCGACCTCGCCGGCTACGGCGTCGTGTCCGGCCTGCACGTCCAAGGCGAGCAGGGAGAAATCGTCGTGCAACCCGGCTCCGCGGTCACGCCACGCGGGCATCTCGTGCGCGTGCCGTTGCGGCAGTGTGCCGATCCGGCGGCGTGGTTGAACCGCCTCGACGACGCCGGCCAGGCGCGCGTAAAAGCCCTGCTGGGCGCGGGCGGCAGCGGCGACGTGCCGGTGTTCGTGGTGCTGAGTCCGCGTGAAGCGGCGACCGACGAGCAATTGATTCCCGGCGACGCCTGCCGCAGCGAAGATGAGTCCCGCGCCGCCACGCGCTGGCAGGATTGTTTCTCCCTGGAGTTGCGGCTCGAGGCGCCGGAGCAGCGCGAGGAGGACGCGCTGCGGCTCTTCGTGGACGTGCTCAACGCGGTGGGCGTCGGCACCCCCGGTACCGCTGGCGTGGCGACCGATCCACAAGCGTTTGCCGACGCTTTGGAGGAAAGCTTCGCGGCGGTCTGGCAGCCGAAGCCCGGCGAAGCGCCCCCGCCCGCGCCACCGAAAATTCCCAAGGACCAGACGGAGCCTTACTTGCGCACGGCATTTCATCTGTGGATTTCCAAGTTCCGTCCGCGGGCGCAAACCAACTGGCAAGGGCAACTGCCCGCCGGTGTTTCGAGCGAAGCCCCGGCGCCGGTGACCGCGCCCGAGGAAGGGCTTTTGTTGGGCCAGGTTTCGTTGCCCGTCACGTTGACGGGAACGACCTTCGCGCTCAGCCGCGATTTCACCGCGGATGATTGCAAGCAGACGGATCGCCCGTGGCTGCTCTCCACGCGGATGCTTCAGGAGTGGCTGCTGGGCCGCATCCGCACCGGCACCGGCGGCGGCCAGGTCGGCGCGCAGGGACCGAAGGGCGATCCCGGCCCGCAAGGCCCAGTCGGCCCCGCTGGCGAGGCCGGTCCCGCTGGGCCGCAGGGCGATCCGGGCGCGGCGGGCGGACCCGGTCCGAAAGGCGATCCCGGGGCGCGCGGCGACACCGGCCCCGTGGGTCCCGCGGGCGCGAAAGGCGATCCGGGTCCGCGCGGCGACGCTGGCCCCATTGGCCCGGCAGGCGGGCCAGGTTTGAAGGGCGACCCCGGGGCCGCCGGGCCGCAAGGGCCGAAAGGCGACCCGGGCGCGCGCGGTGATGGCGGGCCGCAGGGAGCGCAAGGTCTGGTCGGTCCCGCAGGTGCAACCGGCGCGAAAGGTGATCCCGGTGCGCCCGGCGCGGCGGGCGCGAAGGGCGACAAAGGCGATCTCGGAGATCGTGGTCCCGCCGGAGCGCAAGGCCTGCCGGGCGTCGCCGGACTCCGCGGCGAAAAGGGTGAACCAGGAGCCACGGGACCGGCGGGGCCGCCCGGCTCGGGTGGGGGCATTTCCGTCGTGGCGGCCGGACAGTTCAGCGGCAGCGGGGCAGCGGTATTCTCGGTCGGCATGAACGGCGACATCCTGGCTGAGGGCGCGCTGACCGCCCGTCCCCTGGCCGCCTCCACCGCCTTTGGGCCGGGCCTGTATCTGCTGGCTTTCCCGGACTTCGCCAAGCTCAGAGACAACGGCGCGCGCTTGCTGGTCAAAGGCTCGGCCGTCGGGCAAACGGGCCAATTGCCAGCGGTCTTCGAAGTCCAGGATGCCGACACGGCGGAGTTGAAGGTGCTTTCCCAGCGCGGCCTGCTGGTGCGGGTTTTGTTTGCGAACCGCGAAGCGTCACGGGCCGGGTTCGTGGTGGAGATCACCCGCTACTGAGGAGCCGCCATGCAACCCCACCGACTCACCGAGCAAATGCTGGATCCCGGCCAGCGCCTCGCCCACTACTTCAACGGCCGCCTGCTCTCGTCCGAAGACCTCGGCTTGGAGCGCACCGCCACCCGCCAGCACCTGCGCCGTCTCGGTCAGGCGCTGGGAGAAGGCGTGGCCAACGGCCTCGAGGTCAGCGTCGTCAGCAAGCAGCCCGCGATCGTCCGCGTCACGCCGGGCTTCGCCTTCGCGCGCGATGGCACGGCGCTCGAAATCCCCGCCGAGGCCGGCGCGGTGGAAGTGGAACTGGCCCTGCCCGCCGCGGTGACGACGCCGCGCAACGGCGAGGGCAAATTCGGCAATTGCACGCCGCTGACGAGTCCAGGCTTTACCGGCCAGGACGGCTTTTATCTGCTCACGCTCTCGCCGACGCAAGGGCCGGAAGGGCTGGCGCGCGTCATGGGTTTGCCGGGCGAAACCGTGCGCTGCAGCACGCGCTACGAAGTGCCGGGCGTCGTGTTCGACCTGCTTCAACTCAACGTCGCGGGCCTCACGCCAGGCGAGGCGAAGACCCAGAGCCGGCTCGCCGCCCGCTGCTTCGGCCTGCCGCCAGTGACGCTGCGTGGCGACGGCACGCAACGCACCGACACGCTGCTCGACTCGCTCCGCCCGCACTTGCTGCCGGCGTGCAGCGCGCCGCTCGCCGTCGTGTATCTCACCGCGATCGGCCTGAAGTTCCTCGATGTCTGGGCGGCCCGGCGAAGGCTCGCCGCGGCCAGCGATCTGGCCGGTTGGTCGCCGTTGCTGGGTGCCCGGCGCGCGGCCGAACTCGAAGCGATGACCCTCCAGTTCGCCGCGCAACTCGCGGCGCGCCTGGCGCAGCCCGGCACCGCTGCGGCCGCACTGAAGGCGGAGCAAGACTTTGCCTGGCTGCCACCCGCGGGCCTCCTGCCGGCGGCGGTGGACTGGAAGGAATTTCTCGGCCCGCACGCGCCGCGGGCTGCGACTGCGCTGCGGGCGGACCTGGTGCGCGCGAAGTTTCTCGAAGCCCTCGCCCGCGAACCATTTCCCGTCGCGGACTTCACCACGGGCCAGGCGCGCAGCGAGGCGCCGCCCGTGCCGGTGGAGGTGTTTGCGCCGGAGCCTGGCGCAGGCTTGGTGCTGTTCGTGCGTTCGGGGCTGGGGCGCGTCCGCGTATTCGGCGCGCCGGCGGATGAGTTTCAGCAAGCGGACCATCACTTCACCGCCTCGCTCCGCGGCGCGCGCGGCTGGACTCTCGGCGAGCTGAGTTCCACCGCGGCCCTGCTGCAATTCGATGCCGTGCCCGCGGACGCCGGCACGCTGGCGCTCGCGGCGGACGGCTATCGCCAGCCGGCGGAGATTCCCGTCGGCGTCGTGGAGGGCCAGACGACCGATGTCCTCGTCGCGTTCGAGCCGCTGCCCAAGGGCGCGTTGCTTGTCAGTGTGCGTGATCCCGAAGGCCAGCCCGCCGGCACGCGCGTCTCCCGCGTCACCGCGACGCGCACCGGCGGCGGCAGCACCGACGGCCTGCGCCTCGGCGACGGCACGTGGCAGGTGGCCGAACTCGAAGACGGTCAATACTCGCTGAGCGTCGTGGCCGCGGGTTTTCGCGAAGGCACGGCGAGCGGGGTGGAGGTGAAACGCGGATTCACGACGCAGGTCATGGTGGACCTTGTCGCCGTGCCGCGCACCGATCCTTCGACCTGCTTCAAAGTGCTTTGGCAGTCCCGCGAACGGCTGGCGGCGCGCGTGTGCCTGTTGCCCAAGCTGATTCATTTGCCGCGACTCGTGCTGAACTGGCCGGTGGAATACGTCGCCAACTCCAAGGTGAAATGGCCGGCCTACGATTACCGCCGCATTCAGAGCGGTGACACGCTGGTGGAGATCGAAGTTGAAACCGCCGCGTTCAAGGCGCGCGGCGTGGAGGAGGCCGTCGCCGAAGCCAGCGCGGCGACCCCTCAATTCTTGCGGCTGAGCAAGCGTCAGTTCGGCGTGGCGGAGTTGCAGAAGAAGCTCAAGCTCCAGCCCGCCGAGCCGGCGCCGTGGCGCAACTTCACCCCGCTGAATCTGCGCGAATTGGCGCGCAATGCCGCCGCCGTGGAGCGTTGGCTCGGTCAGTGGCGCGACACGCTGGCCGCCGACCATCCAGGTTACGGCATCGAACGCGCGACCCCGGCCCTGTTCTTCGGAGTCGAGCAAAGGAGCCTGGCCGTGCGCCGGGTTGCGCCGACGAAGCCGGAGGCTTGGGCGGTGTTCGGCAGCGTCGGCGTGCCTCTCATCGTGACGCCGGAAAATGAAATCCTGCCGCTGCCGGTCCGGCCCGAGGAAGTGTTGCCGGCGCGCCCATGGTTCTTCTACGACAAGCTGAGGGACTTGGGCATCGAGCTGGCCGACCAGGTGCCGCAGCTCTGGACCGAGTTGTTCGACCAGATTCAATTCACCGATCCCGCGCCGGAGTTTGCGCCGGAGATCCTGCACGACGCCCGCGATGCCGTGACCAAGATTCAGGAGGGCCGCCTCTATTTTCCCGGCGTGAAGGGCGACGACATGGCCCGGCTCCGGGACACGCCGTTCGGCACCGATGTCGGACTGGCCAACGCGTCCGTGACCGATGTGGCGGCGGTCCTGGGCGGCAACGCCGCGCTCGCCCGCCAGCTCATCAGCAATGCCCGGCTCGCGGTCAACCAGGACTCGTGGTCCTTGCGCGGTCTGGCGGGACTCGGCGCCGGCGAACTGGCCGGCTTGCGGGCGCAGGGCGTGCATTCGCTGGGTCAGCTCACCGCGTTTGCCCAGACCGACCCCGGCCGGGCCGCGTTCACGGCGCTGGGCGTGGGCAGCAGCCAGGTGAGTCAATGGGTCGCGGGCGCGGAGGCCACGATCACGGCGGGCGTGCGCGGCGAGTTCGTGCGCACGGGCTTCAACCGCATTGCCGGTGACGCCGCGACGGCGGAACTGCTGGGCCGCGCCGGTTTTTCCGCGGAAGGCCTGACGGACGCCAAGCCGGCGGAGGTCGCCGCGAAGACCGGCCTCACCGAAGCGCAGTCCGCGGAGATCATCAGCAAGGCGCAGCAGGGTGGCGCGCAAAACGCCGCCATCGGCGCGGCCATGCCAACGTTGAGCGCGCAGGAGGTCAAGTCGCTGGAAACTGCCGGCGTCAGAACGGTCGCTGACATGAACAAGCTGCCGACCCTCAAACTCCAGGAATTGCTCGGCGGCAGCGCCGGCCGGGCAACGATCCTGCGGAACAACTTCGGCCTGCGCTAAGCCGTGACTGCTCGACCCCAGCCCGCCGCGTGGGACAGGCGTCGCGCCTGTCTCCAAATTCATTCCCCGCCCGCACCAAGCCGTAACGATGGAGTCGGAGCGCGGCTGTCTCAGCCGCAGCAGCGTTCGCAAACCGGTGGCGCAGGGCTTCGCAACCGCGCCTGCGGGCGCGTTCGCGCTCACTTTCTGGTGCTCGTGGGCACCCGGCGGAGAAGCTGGTCTGGCCCTTGTTTTCCGCGGCTGCGGCTGAGCCAGCCGCGCTCCGCCACTGCATGGATTCGGCTAAGATGCGATTGTCGCCCAAGCTCGGGAAGGCGGAGCAGCGTGTGTTTCAGACGCTTTCATACCCCCTGCCGCTCGAGACTACACCCTTCGCTGCCGACGCTTCTCCCTCTCCCCATCGGATGGGGAGAGGGCCGGGGTGAGGGGTTGGCAAAGCTTTGGCAAGGTGCATTTCCAAGTCGTAGATGGGATCAGAGACAGGCGCGACGCCTGTCCCACGACACCGGCAGGGCGGACGCGCCATGACTTTCGCCACTCCCAGCCTGACGGTCCGGCGGCTGCGCGCCACGGCGTGCGGCGGCGACCGGTTGGCGGCCCGACGGGACTGGGAGCGCGCCTTCGCGGCGGCGGATGCGGTGCCGCCGGAACTCGACGCGGAAGGCATCCTCCTGCTGCGCCACGTCGCCTGGCGGACGGGCCGGCGCGAACTGCCGGGCCTGCGGCGCTTGCTGTCCGCGGCGCGGCAGCGGGCGGTGTGTCCGGCGGAAGTCTCACCCGCAGCGAACGCGGATGCGGTGTGGTTTCACGACGAAGCGGAGCTGCTGTTCTGTCTCGCCCGCGACTGGACCACGGGCGCGCTGGGCGGATGCTGGTGGTGGACGGTGTTAGGTCTGGCGTCGCCCGGAGACGTCGTGCAGCGCTGGCTCGCGGCGCCCCGCGCGACCCCGGCGGCCATCGAGCGACTCACACGGGCAGGGCCAGCGGGGGAGTTTCTGGCGAGCCTGAGTTTGGGCGAAGTGCGGAAGCTTGCGCTCGCGGTGGGCGAGGCGTTCGCGTTGCCCCTGCTTGGCGAGGGTTGGGAAGCAGCGGCAGACTTGCGGAAGGCGCCTGAGCCGATGCCGCGGCGGCTGCGGGAACTGGTCCCGGAAACCTGTCCGGACATGCCGGCACCTGCGCTCGCGCTCTGGGTTGCCAGCGTCTTGCTCGTGCGCCACCCGGCCCACGCGCGGTCGCTCAACGTGGAATCAACCATGCGGGAATGGCTCCGACCAACGGCCGCGCCACAGCCCGGCGACTCCGGTCCGGCGGCCGTTTCTACGAAGTCGGAAGCCGTGGTGGAACCGATGACCGATGCCCGCGCGGCGCTGCCAGCCAGGCAGGCCCAACCGAGAGCCGCCCGGCCTGCGGGGGACACGCGAATCGCAGCGCTGCCCACTAACCAAGCTCACGCCGCGAAGACCAGCGAGTCGCCGCCTCGGCCAGGGGACCGGGCTGACGCCGATGAGCCTGCGGACCTGGCGCGCGGGCGCCCCCGCCCGCAGCCACGTCGCTCGCCGGCACACGTTGCTGCGGACGAGGGCGTCCGCGCGCCGGCTGTGGGATTGGCCGCGCAGTGGGAACCTGGCCTCGCCGCTGCCGATGC
>Ga0105047_10009168_pt1 | contig 16341 bp, 12 predicted proteins | sample MAT04_FD_78384 | JGI IMG/M metagenome (GOLD analysis project Ga0105047, IMG submission 78384) | Freshwater microbial communities from Lake Fryxell liftoff mats and glacier meltwater in Antarctica - MAT-04 (megahit assembly) | ecosystem: Environmental > Aquatic > Freshwater > Ice > Liftoff...
GATCTATGCCGCTTGCCAGTCATCTGTCAGCGAGGTCCCGCAAGCCGAGAGATTCGCAAGCCGGTATCGGTGACCCACGCCAAATCAGGCCGTCGGCGGGGTGATGCTCGAGCCACCCCAGACCCGGGCCACGCGCGTGGCCTTCAGCAGCGACGGCGAGGAGCGGAACCCTAGAGGCCTGACTCGCCCATCACTGCTCGGTCAAGAATCCCCGATAGCGTGCCCTGCTCGCGAAGGACCTTCGCGACGTTGTGGCCACCGGCGTGGGAATGAACTGACGTGTGGTTGATTCCGACGAGATGTCGGGCATGAACAAGGTCCAGGTGGTTGGCACCGACATGGACCTCATACTGCGTTCCGTTCGTCTTGCGCATCGGTGGAGCGACGTCCAAGACTTTCTTAGATTTTCGAACTCCGACGTGCATGCGGAATGTAATCCCCAACCACCGAGCATCGGCATGCCGGGCGCGTTGAGTCGGTCCGAGAAAGGTTTGTGGACCGAACGCCAGAACATGGTCGACCTCGAGCATGGCTCCGAACAGCAGTGCAGCGAAGCCCCCCGCCGATGTACCGAGTGTCACTACTCGCTGATATGGCCGAGTCTCCACCATTGCGCGGAGCCATTGGGCTGTGGTGGCCACATCGGTGCTGCATCCCTCGACGCCCCGCTGGTACCAGGATTGGCGGAGATCACGTACAAATAGCTTGTCGACTTCCGGAGAACGAAGCATCCGCAGGAACTCGAACGGCGGCATTGCCCCGATGCTGTTCGCCAGGCCCCCGAAGGCCACCACCAGCACCGGACTTCCGGTGAACTCACGGACGTAGCCTGGATGCTCGCTCTCAACTTGGTGGGCATGGTTAGCCGGTTGCACGCGGGGATGGTAACGCTGATCTGGCCTGGGATCCGCCGGTGCGCCTGACAGGGGAACAAGGGCGAGTTCAAGTGGGCAGTGCAACACGGTGATGGAGATGTCCTGGGCGGACGACCAGTCGATGCTGCGACGGGGCATGGTGTTGAGGCGGTGTTCGATCAGGCGGAGCCGGATGTTGGGGACGCTGAACCACGAAGTGAGGACTTCTTGTTCGGTGCCCAACTTCGAAGGGCGCGTCTGCCGTTGTCTCGATTTGGGTATGGCAATCGCACGGCCCGTCAGTGGTCCCCGTCGTGCTGAGTCGCGAGGGGCGTGCCCACGCACAGGACCGAGAGCGACCGAGCAGAGCGAGGACGGATGGCAGCACAAACGATCGGCAAGCGACTTCTTGGTCTGCTCGGGCGGCGTCCCGATGGCCCGCGCGCCGTTGAGAAGACCGACGGCGAGTGGCGTGCTCAGCTGGCCGATGAGACATACAGGGTCCTGCGGCATAGTGCGACCGAGCGGCCGTTCACCGGCAGCTACGTCCACCCCGGTCACGACGGGGTTTACCGGTGTGCGGGCTGCGACTCACCGCTGTTCGGGGCCGACGCCCAGTTCGATTCCGGCTCCGGTTGGCCGAGCTTCACCGCCGTCGTTCCCGAGAGCGTCGAGCTCCGCCGCGACTTCTCCGGTGGCATCCCTCGCACCGAGGCGCTGTGCCGAACCTGCGGCGGTCACCTCGGTCACCTCTTCCGAGACGGACCGGGACCAGATCGAAGCAGGTACTGCATCAACTCCTGCGCGTTGACGCTTGAGGACGCCGATGCCTCCGCGCCCGATCCGGGCCGGTCGCCGTAGATGTTGTCCGGTGACGATACGGGCGGCAGTGGCGGCTCGGCGCGTCGGTAGCCGCCGATCGCCGACTACGGCTTCCTGTCCGATTGCCAGTCGGCTGCACTCGTCGACCGGTCCGGTTCGATTGACTGGTGGTGCCCCGCCCGCTTCGACGCACCGTCGGTGTTCGCCCGTCTCCTCGACCCTGACGCCGGCCACTGGTCGATGCGGCCCGCCGACGAGTTCGAGACGACGCGCTCGTACGAAGACGGGACGCTGGTGCTCCGCACGGTGTTCCGCACCGCGGAAGGAGAGGTGGTCCTCAGCGACGCCGCCGCGCTCGCACCCGACTTGCGCGGCCACGACATCGGCCTGCGCGTTCCGCACCTGCTCATCCACCGGGTCGAGGGCCTGCGGCGCTCGATCGAGATGACGACCATCTTCGCCCCGAGGATGGAGTACGGCCGCACCGAGCCGCTGTGGACGCCGACTCCGACCGGCGTCGTCGCCCAAGGAGGTCCTGCCCGCCTCGCGCTCACGAGCCCGGTGCAGCTCGCCCTGCACGACGGGATCGCCGATGCCGACTTCGTCGTGGCTGCCGGCGACACCCTGGAGTTCCGGCTTCACTTCACGCCGACATTCGGTGACGGTCCGGCTCCCGACGACACCGGAGCGACGATTGAGGCGACGGTGTCGGCGTGGCGATCCTGGACGTCGCTGCACGGCTACTCCGGCCGCTTCGCCGACGAGGTCACGCGGAGCTCGATCGTGCTCCAGGGGCTCACCTACCGACCGTCGGGCGCGATCGTCGCCGCCGCCACGACGTCGTTACCGGAACGCATGGGCGGCGAGCTCAACTTCGACTACCGCTACGCGTGGCTCCGCGACCTCAGCCTCACGATCCGGTCGCTTTGGATCGCGGCTTGCCCGGACGAACCGCAGCGTCTGCTTGAGTGGTTCGCGAACGCGGCAGGTCGGGTCGGCCCCGAGCTGTTCCAGATCATGTACGGCGTCGCCGGCGAGCGTGATCTCCACGAGCACAAGCTCGAACACCTCGCGGGCTACCACAACAGCCGTTCAGTCCGCGTGGGCAACGAGGCGTGGACCCAGGTGCAGCTCGACGTGCTCGGTGAGGTGCTCGACGCCGCGTACCTGCTCAGGGACTCGCTCGACCTCAGTGAGAGGCTCGGCGAACTGCTCGTGGTGCTCGCCGACCGTGCCGCGGACGGCTGGGCCGCGCCCGACGCCGGAATGTGGGAGGCGCGGGATCGCCAGCGTCACTACGTGTCGTCGAAGGTGATGTGCTGGGTGGCGCTCGACCGTGCCATCCGCCTAGCCGACCGCCTCGACGCCGACGCCCACGTCGACCGGTGGGTGACGGCACGCGACGAGGTCCGTGCCACCGTGCTCGAGCACCCATGGAGCGCCACCGCCGGTGCGTACGCGGGGTCGCTTGCCTCCGACGACCTCGACGCATCGGTGCTGCTGCTGCCCATCGTCGGGTTCCTCCCCGCGAACGACGAACGGATGTGGGCCACCATCAAAGCGGTCGAGCAGAAGCTCGGCGACGGCGGGCTCGTGCGCCGCTGGCGCGACGACCCGGCCGGGTTCCTCATCTGCACCTTCTGGCTCGTCGAGTGCCTGGCGCTCGGTGGGGCGGCCGACCGGGCCGAAGCGTGGTTCGGCGCCGCCGTCGGCCATGCCAACGACCTCGGGTTGCTGTCGGAGGAAGCCGATCTCAGCGACGGCAGCCTCCTCGGCAACTTCCCGCAGGCCTTCTCCCACGTCGGGCTGATCAACGCGGCATGGCGCCTCACGCGCGCCATCGCACCCGACGATCCACAAGCCAACAAGCTCGAAGGAGCACAACCATGACCATCGCAGGACTGGACGACAAGGTCTGAACCGCCCTGGCTTTGATGGAGGCTCGGAGGCTTGGTCTTCTGTCCCCGAGTTCGGGTGGGTGTGGCGATTCCGGGCAACGGGTCACCGGGTGTCGGTTTACCGGGTCGCGGTGATCCCCTTGAAGCGGCTGGGTTCCTCGCATGGGTTGCGGTCGCCGATGCCGGTAGCCATCGGGGTCGCGTTCGATGACGTGGCCGCTGTGGTGGACGGGGCCGCCGCTGCTCATGGGTGGGGTCCTTCTATCGGCGAGTCGACAGGTCGGGGTGCCGAGGTTGGAGGGCCCCGACATCGGCGGATCGCCAGGGCAGAGGCAACCACCGGATGCATCGCGCTGGCGCTCGGCTTTTCACATCGTGGCGAGAACCACGTTCCGAGGGCAGAACGCTCCCATCAGTGCCGGGTCAGGTGACCACATCGGCGGCGCCGCCGTCGACCCGCAGATGGGCTCCGTTGATCGGCCACGACGGTTCGCCCACCACCATGGCCACGACCCGGCCGATGTCCGCCGGAAACGGCACTCGACCAGAAGGGTTTGCCATCACCCGATCGAGTAGGAGTCGCTCGAGATCTGGCCACTCGGTACTCGAGCCCTCCCGCTCAGCCCTGCGGGTGATGCGCTCGATCACCTCATCGGTGGCAATCAGCCCGGGGCTCACGCAGTTGACCGTGATGCCCGTTCCGGCGAGAAATTTGGCGAGACTCACGGTCATGGCGGGCAGGGCGGCCTTCGCGGCGTAGTACTCAGGCATACGTTCACTAGGCCGGGTGACACCGACGGTCGCCACGAACACGATCCGGCCCCACGCTCGCTCACGCATGGGTCCGACGAACGCGTCGACCATCCGAATCGCCGAAACCACGTTGGTGTCGTAACTGGCATGCCAACTCTCGCTGGTTGCACCGGTCCATGTGGTGCCGTCGGCGACGCCGTAGTTGTTGATGACGATGTCGACGTGGTCGGTGACCATCGATACCGACGCCACGAGTTCAGCGGCTCCCTGATCGGACCGGATGTCGCCATGCACGGCGTGCGCACTGCCGCCCGCCGCCACCACATCAGCCACCGCTTCATCGGCTTGGCCGACCTCCGAGCCATGGACCAACACCGTGGCGCCCTCGGCGCCGAGAACCGCGGCAATTCCCGCCCCCGTCCCACGCCACCCACCGGTCACGAGTGCGAACTTGTTCCCCAGTCCGAGATCCATCGTGCTCCTCGGCGCTGGGTCCGTCAGTACGCCGGAATCCTCGCACATGACGCGCTCGGTCGTGTTGCGCAGCCGGTACGATCCCGCCAGACGATCCACCTATCCTGCACAGTGGCAAAGAGATTCCTATTCTTTGCGACCCTGCCGAAAGCCATCGACTGCTCGAGAGTTTGCCCGGGGTGATCGCCGACATCGAAGGGCTCGGCCGCCTGGCCACCCGTCGGCTCGAAGATTCGTTGACACGGTCCGCGAAGGCTTCGGTCCCTCGGCTCGCGCGCGCCATGGAGGCGGGTTACGCCCGCGAGCAGAATGCGTCGGCGCTCGGCCACCGGATCGCTCGGATCATCTTCACCTGCATCCTCCCACCGCCACCGGTCACCGACTCGCCGCCCACCGGTATGCCGAGCTCATCGACGACGGTGACTTTGCGGGAATCGGAACCCTGCTCGGCGGAGCCATGATCACGATGGAAGACGGCACCGTGATCGCTACGGGCGCTCGTGAGGTCGAGAAGCTCTCCACCGCCACTACCAAACGACACATCGGCTCGCCACGCACTCAGCACGGCTTCACCAACGTGATCGTCGAGCACCATCCCGACACACCGAGCGCATGGATCGTGCGGGCACGATTCACCGTTCGCCAAGCCACCGACCACCTGCCCTTGGGGATCGTGGCGGCCGGCCGCTACTGCGACACGGTGATCCGCGGCACCGACTGACGCCGACGGATCGCGGAACACCGGATGCTGCCTCGGCTCTGGGGCGATCTGCGAGACCACCTGCTCGTCGATCCCCGCTGAGCGGCCGCAACCCCGCGTGTGCGTTGCGAGCGCTGAGCACTGCGGGGAGTAACGACGGCGGAAGTTCGGCAGGCGCTTTCCCATTGTTTACCTCGGTGTGACCCTGCGGATGCCCCCCTCTGGTGGACTGCCGCCGTCGCGAGCTTGAGCCTCGCGGGATCGAGGAGCGAAACGTGTCATCAATCGGGTTTGTCAAGAACGCAGGACGGGTCAGCTCACTGCTTGCGGTCGGACTGGTAGCGCCACTCCTACCCCTTTTGGGTGCAACCGCGGCGTCAGCGGACCCCGCGATCGTGATCACTGAAGTGTGGTCGGGCGGAAGCTCGAACGGCACGTACGCCGCTGATTGGTTCGAACTCTCCAACACGAGTGCATCGGCGGTGGACATCACCGGTTGGAAGGTAGACGACAACTCGAATCTCTTCGCCAACGCCGCAACACTCGCCGGCGTGACGAGCATCCCCGCAGGCAAGTCGGTCGTCTTCATCGAAGGCGGGGCGCCAAAGATCCCACCATTTCAGACCGCCTGGTTCGGTGCCACCGTGCCGCCCGGGACGCTGATCGGCCACTACACCGGGGCCGGGCTCGGCCTCGGTTCCGGTGGTGACGCCGTCAACATCTTCGACGCCGCCGGTGTTGCCGTCACGAGCGTGACCTTCGGTGCCGCCGGCACGGCAACGACGTTTGACAACGCCGCTGGCCTCGCCGGGGCGATCTCCTCGGTGAGCGTTGCCGGCACCAACGGCGCGTTCGTTTCGTTCAACGCCGCCGAGACCGGCTCACCGGCAACCATCACGAACCCGCCCTCATTCACCGGTGTCGACCTCTCCACCTACGTGCGCGTCGGGCGCTACAACCTGCCCGAGCCCTTGACCACAACACCCCCAGATGGGACCAGCCTGTTGGCACAGGAAGTCTCCGGGGTCACCTACAACCCCGTCACCGACTCGCTCTTCGTGATCGGCGATGGCAGCACGTCGATCGTCCAGGTGTCCAAGACCGGCGCCCTCATCGACTCGATGACGCTTGAACCCGGAGGCAGCCCTCAAGGGACCGAGTTCTACGACACCGAGGGCCTGACCTACGTCGGCGGCGGCAACCAGTTCGTCTTCGTCGAGGAGCGAGACCGCCAGGTGGTGCAGTTCACCTACGCACCGGGCACCACGCTCACTCGAGCCATGACCCAAACCGTGGATCTCGGTACGTTCGAGGACAACACCGGCCTTGAGGGCCTGAGCTTCGATCCTCTCACGGGAGGATTCATTCCGGTGAAAGAGATCTCACCTCTCGGTGTGTTCCAGACCGACGTGGACTTTGGTGCTGGCACCGCGACCAACGGCTCGGCGAGCACGGTCAACTCCACCAATCTGTTCAACCCGTCACTCGCCGGCCTTAGCGATCTTGCCGACGCGTACGCGCTGTCGAACCTGCCTTCGCTTGCCGGCGAAACACAGGAAGGCAACCTTCTGCTCTTGAGTCAAGAGGACGGCCGAATCGTGAACATCGACCGCACGGGGACGATCTCCAGCACGCTCACGATCGTCTCCGATCCCGGCAATCCGCTCTCCGTACCAAACCAGCAGCACGAGGGCCTCACCATGGACCACGCTGGCAACCTCTACGTGGTCAGCGAAAACGGCGGCGGCTCGATCGACGTCCCCCAGCTTTGGGTGTACGCGCCGTCGTTGGTACCCAACGCCGCGCCGACGGCGGTGGATCTCACGAACCAGGTCACCTCCCTCGATGAGAACACCAGCACGGCAACACGCCTGAAGGTCGCCGATGTTGTGGTGACCGACGACGGACTCGGGAGCAATGCCCTCTCGGTCGTGGGAGCCGACGCAGCCTCCTTCGAGGTCGACAGCAACGGGCTCTACCTCAAGGCCGGCACGGTCCTCGACTTCGAAACCAAGACCAGCTACACGGTTTCCGTCGGGGCTGACGATGTGTCCTTGGGCGCAACTCCCGACGCCACCAGCGTCGCGTTTGTGCTTGCCGTGAACGATGTCATCAACGAGTCGGTCACGCTCCCGTGGCTGGTCGTTTCCGAAATCTCGCCTTGGAGTAGTGGCAGCAGCTCCTACGCCGCCGACTGGTTCGAGATCACGAACAATGGGGGAGCGGCGGTCAGCCTCACCGGATACCGGGTGGACGACAACTCGAACTCCTTCGGGAACTCGATCCTGCTCAACGGTGTACCCAGCATTGCGCCCGGCCAATCCGTCGTTTTCGTCGAAGGAACGGCGGCAACGGCTTCGGCACTTGCGGCCTCCTGGTTCGGTGCCAGCGTTCCGGGAACGTTCGTGATCGGCTCCTACACCGGCGGCAGCATCGGCCTGAGCACTGGCGGCGACTCGGTGAACCTCTTCGATTCCGTTGGGAACCGTGTCACCGGTGTGTCATTCGGTGTGTCCACAACGGGTTTCACCTTTGACAACACCGCCGGCGCGGGGAGCACGACGATTCCCTTGCCCGTGGTGTCGGCGCTCAGCGTCGCCGGGGTCAACAACGCGTTCCTCGCCGCAGGCGCCGTCGAGACCGGCTCGCCGGGGACCAGCGCAACAACGCTTCGCGTGTCCGAGGCGTCGCCTTGGAGCAGCGGTGCCGGGAGCCCCTACGGAGCGGATTGGTTCGAGGTCACCAACACCGGTGCCGGCCCGATCGACATCACCGGATGGCAGATGGACGACAACTCCAACTCTCCCGTCGGCGCGGTGGCGCTCACCGGCGTCACCGCCATCGCCTCCGGCCAATCGGTCGTGTTCCTGGAAGGCAACGCCAGCATTCCTGCTCTGTTCGCGACGGCCTGGTTCGGAACCAGCGTTCCGAACACCTTGGCGCTTGGCACCTATTCCGGTTCGGGTGTCGGTCTGAGCAGCGGCAGCGACGCCGTGAACCTGTTCGACGCTGCGGACAACCGCATCGTTGGCGTGAGCTTCGGCGCGGCAACGGCGGGATTCACGTTCGACAACGCCGCGGGCTCGACTGGGGCGATCTCCACGCTGAGCGCCGCTGGGGTGACCGGTGGATTCTTGGCCGAAGACGGCATCGAAACCGGATCACCGGGCGGCATCGTGAATGTCATTCCTCCCACGATCGTGCCGGCCTCTGGCTGGATGACGGAAGGCAACTCGGGCACGGTGGCCGTGGATGTGCCGGTCACGCTGTCGGCGCCGAGCAACCGGCCGATCACGGTCGAGTGGAACACGACCTTCGCACCCGGAGCACCGGCAGGACAGGCTGATGCCGCCACCGACTACGTCGCTGGTTCCGGAACGCTCACCTTCGCTCCTGGGGAGACGGCAAAGACGGTGCAGGTGCTGCTGAACGGCGACACCGACGACGAAGCGAGCGAGTACTTCGTGGTGCGCTTCCACGACCCCGCTCATGCGGTGCTCGGTGGATTCCTCGGGCTCGGTTTCGGCGGGATCCTCAACGACGACAACACGATCGTTCCCGGCGATGCCTCGGTGGTCGAAGGGGCATCGGGCACGACGGCGATCACCGTGCCCGTCACCATGTCGGTCCCGTCAAGCCTTCTGATCACCGTCGAATGGACCACCACCATCGCCGATGGCGGCCCCACCGGGCAGGCTGACGCAGGGGTCGACTACATCACCATTTCCGGCCTGGCGACGTTCCTCCCCGGCGAGACGGCCACGACGGTCACGATCTTCGTGAACGGCGATTCGGTGGTCGAGCCGGACGAATACTTCGTGGTCTCGTTCTCCAACGCCACCAACGCCACGATCGGCGGCTTCTTCGGTCTCGGTTTCGGGCAGATCCTCAACGACGACTGAGGCCCACGTGAGTTGGCCGAGCGTGAGCCCACTCGGTTCCGCCCCGCATCACCATGCGGTCATCGCAGGACGTTCATGCGTTTCCGTTACCGACGGACCCCGACATCGCCTTCCGGCACCCCGATCCTCGAACGTCCGAGCAGTAGCCTCAGGCCGACTCCTCCTGGACCGAGCGGCAACGTGGACGCCTACGACAACTACCTCACCGACTACTACGAAGCGAAACTGAAACCATCGGCCGGCTACACCGATTTTCGATTCGCCAAGTTCCGCCAGAACTACCTCACAGCGCTCGGCCGCCACCCGAACGGTTCCCTGCTCGAGGTCGGCCCCGGTATGGGCGAGTTCATGCTGTTCGCCGAACGCGAGGCCGGGGTGGGTCCCGTGCAAGGCGTCGACTACGCCCCCGATTGCGCGGCGCACTGCCAGTCCCTCGGCCTCGACGTGCAACACATCGACGACCTGCGGGATTGGCTGGCCAGCAGGCAGTCCGTGTTCTCGACGATCGTGATGCTCCACGTGCTCGAACACATCCCCAAGGGGGAGACAGTCGCCACGCTCGCCGTCATTCGGGAGGCGCTCGTGCCAGGGGGAACCCTGATCGTCGAGGTGCCGAATGCCGGGAATCCATGGCTGTCCGGCGTCGCGTTATACGAGGACTTCACTCACGAGGTTGGTTTCACCAGTGGCAGCCTGCGCACCGTCATGACCCGTGCCGGGTTCGCACACGTCGTCGTCGCCGGCGTGAAGGTGCCGTGGCGTTCCCGGTACGCACCGGTGCGTGCGGCCAACGAACTCGGCAACACCCTCACCCGCGCCATGACTCGCCTTTCGGCGCCACGGGCCGACCACCTCCTCGATGCCCAGATCTATGCCGTGGCCTCCACCTGAACGCGTAAGGCCCGACATGCATGAGCGGTCCCACCGAAACTGCGGCCAGAGCCCATGACCCCGCCACGCGTTGCGATCGTGCACCTCGGGCGAGCCGGTGGGATGGGTGGCCTGCTTCGAGTGCGGTCGCTCCGAGCGATCTTCGAAGGAGCCGGTGCTGAGGTTGTCGAGGTGCGGCTTCGGGTCGATCATCGCACCGACATCCGGAATCTCCCGCGGATCCCCCTTTCTGCCGTAGTGCGTGGCACGGCCGTACCCGAGTGCCTCTCGTGGTCGCCCGGGTCCGCCATGGCCGCACTCCGCCACCATGCACCCGACGTGGTTGTGTGCGAGACCTCCCGCGCGTACCACCCGGTGTTCGCAGATGGCCCTTGGATGCTGGTGCTCGACTACGTGGACCGGCTGAGCATCAGCTATGCCGACCGCGCCACCATCGTCACGTCCGCTCCTCGACGGTGGCTCTTTCGCCTTTTGGCCCACACCAGCGCCCGCTTCGAAGCCCGTTCGTTACCCGCTGGAGTTCACACCATCGCTGCCGGCTGGTCCGATGCCCAGGCGCTCCGAGCCGGATGGGTTCCGATCACGATTGAGGTGAGCGCACAACCCGAGTCACGACCGGTAAGTCCGGGACCCACCACCGATCTCTTGTTCTTCGGGAACCTCTCCTATCCTCCGAACGTCGAGGCGGTGCATCGACTCCACCGCATTTGGCCGGCCGTCGTGCGCGCCCGCCCTGCCACCACGCTGCTACTCGCGGGGGCCAGCCCGGGCGCCGAACTCGTGGAGTTGGCCGGGGCCAACGGCTGGCACCTGCGGGCGAACTTCGAGAGCCTTCCCGACCTCCTTGCGTCCACCCGTCTTGGCGTCGTGCCGCTCGTCCACGCCAGCGGCATCCAAACCAAGGCGCTCGAAGCCGCTGCTCACGGATTGCCCCAAGTCGTGGATCCCGTGGTCGCCAGCGGCTTCGCTCCCGAGTTCCCCTTTGCGGTCGCCCGAAACGATGCCGAACTGGTCGAGCAGATCGTGTCGTTGCTCGACGACCACGATGCCCGCGCCACGCTCGGACGGGCGGCCCAGGAACACATGGCGAACCACTACTCGGTGGCCGCGTGGCGCCGATGGGCCGTGGGGCTCTTGGCGTCATGAGCTCACGCCCCGCGTCGGGGTACTTCGAACGGTGGCGATCGGTTGCGGTGCCCTATATTGCGCTCCGAGTGGGCGGGCAGGCCAGCGAGTTCCTCGGCTTCCTCATCCTCGCCCGTCGCCTCGAACCCAGCGGCTTCGGCCAGCTGTCCATTGCGTTTCTGGTGTGTCGCTACGCCGGTCTGATCGGCGACTGGGGCGCGCTGACACGGGGATCGCGCGATGTGGCCGCGTCGGGCCGGCACGGTTCGCCGGCCGCGTTCGTTCGACACCGCACCCTGGTAACGGTCGTCATGACGCTTGTGGCGGCCGGCGGGTTCGTCGCGACGGGATGGTCACAACTCGTTCCCACCGTCGCCGTCATCCTGGGGCTCGGACTCTCGCGGGACTGGGTGGCTCTGGGTCGAGAGCAAGGCCCCCGCGCCGCCACCCCGGCCGCGGTGCAGGGTGGGGTCCTGCTCGTCGCCAGCCTGGCAGCCACGAGCCCCGCCAGCGGAGCCATTGCCGTCGGGCTCGGATATGGCGCCGCGGCGATCACCTCGATCGGGCTCAACCCGGTGTCACGCGAGGGGACCGAATCACGAAACAAAGCACCGGCACCATGGATCCTCCTAGCCGTGCTGGCCATCCAAGTGACCTCAACAGCCGACACCCTCCTTCTCGGGGCCCTGCGTTCCTCTGCGGAAGCGGGCATCTACGCCGCGATCAACCGCCTTCCCAACGCCTGGATCGCACTGCTCACCGCCCTCATGTTCGGCGCCCTTCCCATCACCACCCGGGCCATGGCCGAGGATCCGATCGCCTACCAACAACTTCGTCGCCGGTCGATTCGGGTGAGCGCCGTCCTCGGCATCGCGGTTGCCCTCGCTGCCCCGATCGTGTATCTCCTCATTCCTGTGCTCTACGGGGAGAGCTACCTCGATGGCCAACTGCCAGCAGTCGTGCTCACCGTGTCGACCGGCGTGCTCACCTTTAGCCTCCCTCTCCACGTCTTCGCCGTCACCACCGGCCGCGACCGGCGCTACTTCGCCCTCGTCGGCATCGGCGCAGTGGTGAACATCGGACTCAACCTGCTGGTCATCCCGCGCTGGGGAACTGTGGGAGCAGCGGCGGCAACGCTCGCCGCGCAGGCGTTGATAGCGGTATTGCTCTGGAGCCAGACCATCCATCCCAGCGCGCCGGCCCACGAAGCACTGCACCCAGCCACCCCGTAAGAAGCGTCGCTCGGCGCGAGGGGGTTTGCGAGTGGTGCCGCCCGCGAAACCCTGACACTACCGACCCTCTCGACCCAGCACGCTTCGAATCGTCCGTCCGATGATGCGCGCGTCGAGCGCGAGGCTCTGGTGACGAAGGTAGAAGAACTCGTACTGCAGCTTCTCCAACGCATCAGATTCATCGGCACCGTAGTGGTACTTCACTTGCGCCCAACCCGTGAGACCGGGGCGAACCAGGTGCCGCATGTCGTAGAACGGCAACGTCGTGGCCAACTTGGCGACGTAGTGCGGTTGTTCCGGACGAGGACCCACCACGGAGAGGTCACCCCGCAAGATGTTCCACACCTGGGGCAACTCGTCGAGGTGCGACCGACGCAGCACACGCCCGAACGTGGTGATCCGTGGATCGTCATCCGCAGTCCACACCGTTGCGGAAGTTGGACCATCGGCCGCTCGCATGGTTCGAAACTTGAGGATCTCGAACAACTCGCCGTTCTTGCCGACACGAGGCTGCCGGTAGAAAAGCGTTCCTCGGTTGAATACCAGGTTCACCGCGGCCACAAGGGGCAGCAGTATGAGCAACCCGATCAGACCGACAGCACCGAGCAAGACGTCGAAGACTCGCTTGGCACGGGTGTATCGCTGACGATGCAGCTCGCCGATGTCGAACATGAGCGAAGTGCGCTCGAGCTCAGCGAGTGGAAGCTTGCCCAGCCACTCTTCGTAGAACAGCGACACAGTGCGAATTCGCACCCCTTGACCATGCAACATGGCGGCTTGCGCCACGACGTCGTCGTCCACCTGGGCGGCGCGGCTCAGGACCACGATCGTGGCCCGACGTTCTTTCACCGCCTCGACCAGTGGACGGCGGGCTCTGCCCACCGCACTCGGGTCTCGCGAGGCTCCCACGCCTTGGATCGCCTCCTCGATGGTGAGAGCCCGGGCGAACGAAACCGGTCGCTCCGGCGAAGCTTTCACGTCGGCCTCCACGGTCGCGCTTTCGTCGGGCGTGGCCACGACGATCACCTGGTCGCGCTCGTCGCCGTCGTGGTGGCCGGCCGACGCAATCGCGGTGCACACCATGTACCACGGCACGAACAGCAGGGCCGAGCTCGCCACCACAAATCGGGGCAACAACGCATCACCGACCAACAACTGAAGCACCGACATCGCCAACGAAGCCAGGAGCGAGCCGACGATGGCGGTGACGGCGGTGGAACGAACAGACCGGGGAAGATCGGGGAGGCCCACGCCATACGCGGCGACGGCCGACATCCCAATGAACGTGAGCGCCCAGGCGAACCGAAACGATCCGGTGAAGTCGTAGGGGGGGTTGGCCACGTAGGCCGCGTGCACCTTGCTGGACGCGGCGACGATCACCACGATCCCGGCATACATCAGCGCCCGCGCCACGCGGGTCCGACTGCTCATCTCTGATGCGACAAACCTTCAGAAGCGGCCTCCTCATCGACCGCCGCCCCCAGGAACGCCAACCGGGAGAACCTCTCGCTCAGCCGAATCGAAGGAGGGCCGAAATCCCGCATGGTCGGTACATCGCTCACGGCGAGGACCCTACCGTTCCCCGCCCACCTGGCGGCGGGAGTCAGGCGCGTGCGTACGAGACCACCACGAACTCGGCTCCGGGCACGAACGGGACGCTCGAGCGCGAGACCTCACGGAATCCGGGGAAGTCGGGAAAGGGGTGGTCGACCGATCCGGTGACGATCGCAAAGGTGGGCGCACCCGACTGCCGAACGATGTCGACCGCGGCCCGCAGGTCGTTGCGGCCGTTGCTCACGGCCCCGGGGAGATCGTCTCGGCCGAGGGTGGACAACCACCTCTTCGATCCCCACGTGGCGCCGAACTCGCGAGGCGGGAAACCCTCCGGCGAGATCAGGACCGCCTCTGGCCTCGCCGCCAACACCTCGCCCGCCTCGCCAACCCCGTGGGTGCGCACGACGAGCCACCCGAACCCGAGTGCCGTCACCAGCAGCGACAGTCCCATCAGCCCGAGCCGAGATTCCCGGGGGAGTGGTGTGAGGGACGCAATTCCCACGACACCTACGAGAAAACCACTGAGTAGCATGTACCGCCCTCCCCACTGGGGAATCGCACCTCCAGGGAACTGGAACGCCACCACCAGCGGCAGGGCGGCGAGGCCCATGGCCGTCACCAAACGTTTCGCGGGGGAAGTCCAGCCCAGGGCCAGACCGACCGCCACCATCGGCGTGGTGGCAACCATGCCCGGCCAGAAGCCCAGCCCCGACTGCACCCGCAGCAGAACCACAACCACGACCACGATCCCGCCCAACGCCGCGCAGGGTTTCGGTGCCCGTCCCGCCGCCGCCATGGCCCACAGGCCCACACCGAGAGCGAAGAGCACACCGTACGCCACGTACGTGGGGTCCAGCGATGGCATCGGCGAAAGCAGGGTGGTGAGCCCTTCCTTCACGCGAAACGACACGTCCTGGCCACCGGCGGAGACCGCGACGGTGGCCCGTCCGGCCCGCGAAGCAGATCCGAGCACGGCGAGCTCGAGGAGGGTGTTCGCTCCCACGAGGACTCCAAAGCCCACGAGCGCCGCCATTCCGAGCGCCACGGCTCGCACGACCTCACGGCGAAGCACGACGGTGAACGCGGCCAACCCGACGGTGACCACCAGGTAGACCAATGCTTCGGTGCGCATGCTCACGGCGGCACCGAAGAGGGCACCGGCGGCGAGTGCGGGCGCCAGAGTCGAACGAGAGAGTGGTCGGTCGGTGCCTGTTCGTTCGGTGCCTGGTCGTTCGGCGCCTGGTCGTTCGGCGCCTGGACTACACCGGATGGCCGAGGCATCGACGAGGTGCACCACCGCCCACGCCATCGCCGCCAGTCCGAGTGTGTGCTCCCACAGATCGAGGGCGTAGACGGTGGCCGGCGACGCCAACCCCACCAGCCAGAAGGCGTAGAGGCCCGCCGCCTCCCGTTCGCGGTGGTCGACGAGGCGCATCGCGAGGCTGCGGGCGGCCAACGCCGTGAGCACCCCTCCCAGCATGGGAAGGAGCAACGCGCCGCGGTAGCCGCCGAAGTCCCAGAGCGGTTTGCCCACGAGGATCATCGGGAGCGTGGAGACGTTCACGTACATCTCGCCGAAGCGGGTGGTGTAGGTGAGACCGTGGTAGACGCCTTCCGGGTCCCATTGCGACGCCCAGTAGCCCACATCGGGACGGAAGGTTCCGTTTTCGGCCATCACCTTGAGCGTGGCGACCTTCGCTCCCTCGTCGGCTCCCATGGTGCCGCGCGGGTCGAGCAGGAACGACAGGGCCACGTAGACCACGAGCAGTCCAACCGCCCAGACCCACGGCCGGCCCCGAGGGGAGGTTGGACTTCGGCGTGTCGCGGGAAGGGCGAGGGCAAGGTCAGCCGCACCACCCGGGTCTGTCACCGGGCGAGCATACCGAACTCCCGCCGCCGGAAATTGGACGGCACACACGACGCGTACGCAAGAACCACAAGAATGCGGGCATGCGGGGGACTGATGACACCATGACCGAAACGACCACCGACGCAGACGAACGCGACGCGCTGCGCGCCAAGTACCGGGAAGAACGCGACAAACGCCTGCGGGCGGACGGCAACGAACAGTACGTCGAGGTGACAGGGTCGTTCGCGCACTACCTCGACGACCCCTACGTTGCTCCGACCCCACGA
>Ga0105047_10009170_pt1 | contig 16339 bp, 12 predicted proteins | sample MAT04_FD_78384 | JGI IMG/M metagenome (GOLD analysis project Ga0105047, IMG submission 78384) | Freshwater microbial communities from Lake Fryxell liftoff mats and glacier meltwater in Antarctica - MAT-04 (megahit assembly) | ecosystem: Environmental > Aquatic > Freshwater > Ice > Liftoff...
TACGAAATTGGCGTATGCATCCTGAAAACAGGCGTTTTTGAGTGATTTGCTAATGCCCTGAGCATAAGCACTGCTGGTCATTTCTTCCACTTTGAGCGATATTTCCTGTTCTGCCATAAGCAATGGTACGTGCTGAGGTCATTGTGAAAAAAATCATTACAAAATTTTTTATAATGAAAACAATATGAAATCAGCCGCGTTTAATAGCTTTGCACATAATATGCGAGCTTTAATCGCAGAATAAGAGTTTAATATGTCTGATCAGTTAGTCCATGTTCGCATTGATGTGAGTGGGAAGGTTTTTCTTAAGGATCCCCGCTCTTCCATTTTAGGAAAGCAAATTCTCGAAAGTGGTTTGCCGATGATCATCGAGCTGGGTATGGAGGGCTTTACGTTCAGGAAGCTCGCCCGGCATATTGGCACTACTGAAAGCGCCATTTACCGTTATTTTGAAAACAAACACAAGTTGCTGTTGTATTATGTTTCATGGTATTGGGGTTGGTTGGATTATAATCTCGCTTTTGGAACTGCCAACGTCGCACTTCCTGAAATCAAGCTTGAAACTGCAATACGAATATTGACCCGTAGTGTGCCTTCTATGCACAACGCCCCTTTTAATTTGACTCAATTGCAGGAAGTAGTTATTTCAGAATCTTCTAAAGCTTACCTGACCAAGGAAGTGGATGATGAAAACAGGGATGGCCTCTTTGTTCAGTTCAAAAACCTTTGTGCGCGCCTGAGTTTAATTATTCAGGAACTCGCCCCGGAATATCCTTATGCCCGGAGTCTGACATCTTTGTTTATTGAGTCTTATTTGGATCAGCTATTCTTTAAAGCACATCTTTCGTCCCTTACAGATTTGCACAAAAGTGAAGATGCGAGTTTTGAATTTTATAAAGAAATTATTTTTAGTAGTTTAGAGAGATGGAGAAAGTAGAGTATAATTATTTCCGACCTGCTCAACGTTTAAAGCGACTTTTGAAAAAAGAGAATAGAACAGTAAAATTGATATTCTTCTACGCGGTGCTCAATGGAATTATCGCACTCACCCTTCCGCTGGGTATTCAAGCCATTGTCAATTATATCCTGGGGGGTCGGGTCACTTCATCCTGGATCATCCTTATTGTGGTTGTAGTGGCTGGAGTAGCCCTTTCGGGAATATTTCAGGTCATGCAGGTTACTTATGCTGAAAAACTTCAACAACGCATATTCGCGAATTCATCATTCGAATTTGCTGTGAGGATACCGCGGCTCAAGATAAGCGCTTTTCAGAATCGGTATGGCCCGGAAATGGTCAATCAATTTTTTGATACTGTCATTTTACAAAAAGGTCTTGCCAAATTACTCATCGACTATCCGATAGCTGCCTTGCAAATATTTTTTGGGCTCCTTCTTATTTCGGTTTATCACCCGTTTTTTCTTTTCTTTTCATTGGTTGTGATTGTAGTTATTACCTTGGTGCTTAGGTATACAGGGCCAGCGGGAATCAAGAGTTCCTATCAGGAGTCTACTGAAAAATATAAGATTGCCCACTGGCTGGAAGAGCTCGCCCGGTCAATGGGGACTTTTAAGTTGGCCGGTATTACAGAACTGCCTTTGGTTCGGGCTGATAAACTTATTCTTCAATATCTTAAATTCAGAAGATCTCATTTTGCTGTACTCATCATGCAGTTTAAAGTGATGATTGCTTTCAAGGTGCTCACTATGGCAGCTCTGCTGATTACCGGAAGTATACTTTTGATTGAAAATCAAATCAGCCTTGGTCAATTTGTTGCAGCTGAAATTATAATTATCACGATCATGAATTCTATAGAAAAGCTCATTGTTGGCCTTGAGAATGTGTATGATGTGCTAACGTCTCTTGAAAAAATCGGATATGTTACCGACTTGCCAGTCGAGAGCGAAGATCGGTTATCCTTCATCAACGGGGAAAAATTGGGCTTCGATATTTCACTTGAAAATGTTCGATTTCAGTATCCGGATGCTGACATTCCAACAGTTGACGGAGTCAATTTAGAAATTTCTTCAGGTGAAAAGGTGGTCATCACAGGGCCATCAGGATCGGGTAAAAGCACCCTGATGCAATTATTAACCGGGGTATATGACAATTATGAGGGTCGCATTGCTATAAATGACATACCACTTTCGGCTTTGCGTCTGGATATTCTGCGGTTTCAGATGGGCGATAGCCTTTGGCAGGAAAATATATTTAAAGGGACCGTTCGTGAAAACATTACCATTGGAAAGCCTGATGTAACCGATGAAGATATTTGGGAAGCGCTTGAGGCTGTCAGTGCCGTCAGAGCTATAAACCGTCTGGACAAAGGCCTGGATACTAAGCTGATGTCTGAAGGCCTCGGTATGGCCAAAGCCTTGCTGCGTAAGATTATTCTGGCGAGAAGCGTTGTTTCCAGTCCCAAATTACTGTTACTCGAATTAGAATCCGCCAATCTAACCCTGGATGAAAAAGAAAAATTTGTAAATTTTTTAATTGGAAAACCGTGGACGGTTTTGGTAGTCAGCCACGACGGTGAATTGATAAGAAAATTCAATAATGTCATTTGTCTTGAAAAAGGCAAGGTGAGCATTCAGAGCAATTTTGAAACATTTAAAAAATCGGAGTATGCTCGATATATCAGATAACAGTGTAAACAAAGATATCTATCACGAGAAATATGCCAGTTTGCGTTCTGTGAAAGATTCCAATAAAGCACTCAACGGGACGCGGATTTTTGGGATCACACTTGTGATTTTGTGTGGATTTCTTTTTCTTCCCTGGACGCAAAATGTTCGGGCTCCGGGAAAGCTTACCACCCTTTATCCTTCTCAACGTCCACAAACTGTTCAGAATATCATTCCCGGAAGGATTGAAAAATGGTATATCAGGGAAGGTCAACATGTGAAAAAAGGAGATACCATTCTGCAAATTTCTGAGATCAAAGACTTCTATTTTGATCCGCAATTGCTCGAACGCACTTCAGAGCAAATTTCCTCGAAAAGCAGCGCGGCCACCAATTACATGGAAAAAAGCGAAGCCTTGGGACAGCAGATTCTCGCACTAAATAAATCATTGGCAAACAGATTGGAGCAGGCGCAAAATACATTAAGACAAAGTGAATTACGCGTTATTTCGGATAGTATCGATTATCAGGCGGCACAGCTCGAATTTCAAATTGCTGAACAACGCGTGAAGCGGATGGAAGAACTGTATGATCAGGGCTTGAAATCCCTTACAGATTTAGAAACGCGCCGATTGAGGATTCAGGAGATGAAGGCCGGGATGATCAGTGCTGAAAATAAGTTGCTTTCTGCCAGGAATCAACTGGAAATTTCGCGTATTGAGCTTCAATCCGTTCAAAATGACTTTACAGAAAGACTGAGCAAAGCCCGCTCCGAGAAGAATTCAGCACTCTCAACCTATTATGATACAGAAGCGCAGGTTTCCAAACTGGAAAATGAATTATCCAATTACAGAGTCCGGCAAGACAATTATTTTATCACGGCCGCTGTAAATGGATATATTACACAGAGCATTTCCGAAGGTATCGGAGAAACAATTGCACAAGGCACTGAAATAGTGAGCATCATGCCGGAAGAGTATGACCTGGCTGTAGAACTGTTTGTGGCTCCGGTAGATTTTCCGCTGATGCGCATGGGCAATCCCGTGCGATTGATGTTTGATGGCTGGCCCGCCATCGTTTTTTCCGGATGGCCTCAATTGAGCAATGGAACTTTTGAAGGGAGGATCATCGCGATTGATAATTTTATTTCGCCCAATGGAAAATACCGGATCATGGTGGTGCCCGATGAAGATGAAATTTCGTGGCCCGATGATTTGAGGGTGGGTACCGGATCAAACGGCATCATGTTAATGAAAAACGTCCCATTGTGGTATGAAATCTGGCGGCAGATTAGTGGTTTTCCACCGGATTATTACTTCAATAGCGATGGAGATTCTACTGTATCCACACCTTTGGAATCCAAATGAAGCGTCTGCATTTCATTATATGCTTCATGTGCCCAATATTGTCAGTAGGCCAAGGGGTAGATACCTTGTCGATAAATCCCGAAAAAATCGATTCCGTTCTGAGCTTTTCGGATTACATGCGCTGGGTGGAAGCATATCATCCTGTATCTGTTCAGGCTGACCTTCAGATTGATATGGCTGACAGAAAAATGCAAATGGCCAGGGGCGGATTCGATCCGTTACTTTACGGCAATTACAGATTGAAGGAATACGAACAAACGGAATATTACAATGCCCTTCAGGCTGGTTTAGAAATTCCGACCTGGTTTGGGCTCTCTCTACAGGCGGGTTATGAAGAAAACGGTGGTGTCTTCCTAAACCCTGAAAATAATGTCCCGGAAGCCGGTTTGATCAATGTGGGCGTTACAGCCGAGCTGGGTGCAGGATTGTTGATGGACAGCCGCAGGGCGGCCTTCCGACAGGCTGAGATAGCCCAGGATGCTGGTAGGGCTGAGCGCACGTTGATCAGAAACACCTTGTACAGGGAGGCAGTCAGGGCTTACGCCGAATGGGCGCTCAGTTACGTTTCCGTCAATGTGGCGCTTGAAGCTTTGGAGTTGGCAACCGTGCGATATGGAGCGGTTAGGGAAAGCTTTTTATTGGGTGATCTGCCTGCCATTGATACCGTCGAAGCCTATACCCAGGTGCTGAATCGATTTTATAATTTGCGGGAGGCGCAAAACAACTTGTTGGACGCAGTAAACGCCGCCAGTGTATATCTGTGGGATGAGGATACAAGACCCATGTTTCTGCGACCTGGCATCGCTCCGGATTGGGTCAATCTAAGGATTGTTGATTTTAATGATATTTCACTGGTGATTTCTCAAGACCATCCGGAGTTGCTCCTGCTCAGCTACGATAGATTTGCGCTTGATATTGACAGGCGGCTTGCAGCGGAATATCTCCGCCCCACGATCCAGCTCAAGTACAATTTCCTTACAGAAAATGTCTATCCATCTCCGGCCGACGATTTTTTTCAGGAAAGCCGTTTTTTTGCAAACAACTATGATTTTGGCGCGAAAGTGACATTTCCCCTTTTCGTCAGAGAAGCCCGCGGACAAGTGGGTATGGCTAAGATCGGCATGCGCAGTCTTCAGCTCGACTATGATCTGAAGCTTGTTGAACTCCAGGCACAATTAAATGCGACGCTGGGAAAACTTCAGAATCTACGTGATCAAATCGTTTTTTTCAGGCAGAACGTTGAACTGCTTACCCGCCTCATCGAAGGTGAGAGACAACTTTTTGAAATGGGGGAGAGCAGTTTGTTTTTGGTAAATGCACGGGAAATCAATTTGATCCAGGGCCAGAATATTTATAACAGTCTGATCGCAAAGGAGAAAATTCTCAGAGCCGAAGCAAGATATATTGCGGGACAGGGCTTCGAACCATAAAAATATTTTTTCTCAAATCGATACCTTAGAGTTCATTGAATTATGTAAATTTGCGCTCTCTTAAACGGTGGTTGTAGCTCAGTTGGTTAGAGCGCCTGATTGTGGTTCAGGAGGTCGCCGGTTCAAACCCGGTCTTCCACCCTTATAAAAAAGCTGTCCTGATGGATGGCTTTTTTATTTTCCTGAAATCAGCAGAGGGGTAAATATCCGGATCAGGTCAATTCTGTGCCGAACGAATTATTTTTTTTCTTCTAAAATGCGTATTATTGTAACGGAAAAATGAAGTTCCTGTTTGTTGCGAACTATAATGCTTTATTTTTCCTCTAAGCCTTATGTTTAGTTTGTTTAATGTTTGATTGAAAAAGGGAGCCATCACTCCCTTTTTCTTTTCGTCAATATGTCAACAAAACATTTTAGCCTTTGATAATAAGAATAGGCATTGCAGCGTGATTGATGAGTTTTTGACTCACAGAACTTCTGAAAAGGCCTTCAAAAAATCCGTATTCATGGCGTACGGTTATCAGGAGTTCTGCCGGATGTAAGGTCAAGGCTTCTTCAATACCGTGATCAATTTTGGAATCAATTATAAAAGAAAATTTTAAATCTGATTTGCTAAAGATATCCCGCATCTGAGATTTAAAAGCATCACTTTCTTCCAATTCTGATTTTTCATTGTCTTTTCTGACATGAAGAAATCGCAAATGGGATTCGTAGGCTTTTGCAATTTTTGCAACAAAATTGAGGGCACGGGAGTTTTTCACCACCTTGAAGTCCGTAGCGAAAAGGACATTTTTGAATGGTCGAAATGGGCTGTCAACCGGGATGGCGATCAATGGCACATTCACATTGCGGGCTGCTGCAGCCGTGTTGGTTCCCAACCATTTTTCTGTAATGCCACTAGCCCCTTGCGTGCCCATGATTACGATGTCTGCCTGATGCGTTTCAACGGCCCGGTTGATCACATCTATCACCGTTCCGTGGTGGGCTTCATAACTCAGACGAACTTTTCCGCCAGTAGGAATGGCTTCAATTCTTTTTTTCAAAACAGCAAGTTCCTCCTCTGAATTTTTCCGTAAAATGTCAGTAAGGTCTACCATGAGCGCTGTTCCGGTAGGCGGAATAGCAAAGGCGTGAACAGCATGTATCATGGCATCAAACTGCTGGGCTATTTGTACCGCATGGACAAGGGCGTTGAACGCCCCGTCAGAAAAGTCGGTTGGGACTAATATGTTTTTCATTTTGGGTAGTGGATTTAGGACAACAGTAGATGTCAAAGATAGACGCATCCGTCGGTTTCGACAAGCGCAATTTGAACAATATCAAAGGAATATCTAAGTTTTTTCCCTACTTCACAAAGCGGCAAAGATACTAGCGCTTATCGAAAGTTACATAGTCTCGTTTTACTGCTCCGGTGTAAACCTGACGCGGGCGACCGATTGGCTCTGAATTGCCGACCATTTCTTTCCACTGTGCGATCCATCCTGGCAAGCGACCTATGGCAAACAATACAGTAAACATTTCTGTAGGGATGCCAATGGCGCGGTAGATAATACCTGAATAAAAATCTACATTCGGATACAATCCACGCTCTACGAAATAAGGATCTTTCAAGGCAACTTCTTCAAGTTTCTTTGCGATCTCCAAAGCTTTGTCGTTGACACCCATTTTCTCAAGAATTTCGTCGCAGGATTTTTTAATGATAGTGGCTCGCGGGTCAAAATTTTTGTAAACCCTGTGTCCAAAACCCATCAATCGAAAAGTATCATCCTTGTCTTTGGCTTTGTCGATGAATTTTTGGAAATCTCCACCGTCGGCAATGATCATTTCGAGCATCTCAATCACAGCCTGATTGGCACCGCCATGCAAAGGACCCCAAAGTGCAGAAACGCCTGCTGAGATCGAAGAATAAAGGTTGGCTTTTGACGAACCAACTATTCTAACCGTGCTCGTAGAGCAATTTTGCTCGTGATCGGCGTGGAGAATTAATAATTTATTTAAAGCGTCAACTACGATCGGATCCAATTCATAATCTTCGCTGGGTACAGCAAACATCATATACAGAAAGTTCTCGACGTAATTCAGATCGTTGTCTGGATAGATGTATGGATGTCCTTTGCTTGATTTATACGAAAGTGCAGCCAGAGTGGTTATTTTGGCGATAAGCCTGTGAATGGTCAGCTTGACATCTTCTTCGCTGCGGTTTGCTTTTTGTGATTCAGGATAAAATGTGCTGAGTGAAGACAACATGGAAGAAAGAATACCCATGGGGTGGGCATTCGAAGGGAAGGCTTCGTAAAAGCGCTTCATATCTTCATGTATAAGCGTGTGTTTGGTAATGTTGGAGGAAAAGGTGTCCATCTCAGTTTCGGATGGCAATTCACCATTGATGAGGAGATATGCGACCTCGAGAAAGTCAGCTTTCTCAGCGAGTTGCTCGATGGGATATCCGCGATAGCGCAAAATTCCTTTTTCTCCATCTAGGAAGGTCACCGATGATTTGGTGGCACCTGTATTCTTGAATCCCGTGTCGAGTGTGATGAGTCCGGATTCGGATCTGAGATTTGAAATATCAATGGCTACTTCGTTTTCAGTACCTACGACCAAAGGAAGTTCATAGGTTTGACCATTTACAATAAGTTTGGCAACATCACTCATTTCAGGAAGATATAAATTGGTATCAAATTGGTGCGAAGATATCAAACATTTAGGCATTGGATGAATTCACCGAGCAGTTCTTACCCTGATTTTCACCAAAAATTGTCAAATTTTTTATTTAGTTGTTCTGCGCCTGGTTATGCTCTTCCCAGGTTTTTTCCAAATATATGTCATCTCCGAAAAATGTGAGTAATGGCATAATTTGGGCCGGCTGCAGAAAACCTTGACTAGGAGTAAGAATTTGGAAATTTTCGTCCAGATATACGATGGTCGGATAGGCTATTTTCCCATTTAAAGGAGCTATTGCTCTCGTGAGATCGTGGGTGCCATTTCGCATTTTGGCCTTGGCGGGATCGTATTGGTCGTTTTTGTAGGTATTGCCTTTGAATTCAATCACGTCCGGACCTTCAGCATTAAATTTGACAGCGTAGTAATTCTTGTTGATGTAATTGACTACGCCAGGATCCTTGAAGGTCGTATTGTTCATCATCTTGCAAGGCCCGCACCATTCGGTGTAAACGTCGATCAAGACTTTACGCGGTTCTTTTGCCATCAGTTTTTCAGCTTCGGCCAAAGACACCCACTGGATCTCCGCAGCGGCTGAAGATTTCATCTGTCCGTTAACATTGACAGACATAAGGAATGGTAGGATGAAGAATAAATATTTCATAGGAAATGGATTATCAGTTTTCAAATTTAAGAAATAACCAAAACAAGAGCTGCATTGCAATCGTGATGCCGTGAATTATCGAACTCCATGCATTAATTTATTGAGTTGTTTGGCGGTGATGATGATAATGAATGCGATGCCCAGAAGTACGTATCCAATCGTGGAAAAAATGGTGATATATTTTTCCAAACCTTCTGCCAAACTGAGCGTTTGTCCAGATTCATCATGTCCACCCGTCATCGCAGCAATTTTACCGCCGATGTAATTGGCAATAGCAAAACTCAGAAACCAACCTCCCATGGCAGTGGCCGCAATTTTGCGGGGTGAAAGCTTGGTCACCATGCTCAATCCGATGGGTGAAAGGAACAATTCGCCAGTGGTGTGAAGCAGATACAAAAACAATAAAGTGAGAAGTGGCAACTGAAAGTCTTCGTTTACGAACATCATGCCGACCATCGTCACCAAAAATCCGGCTGCCAACTGTATAATACCAAAGGCAAATTTGAGTGGAATACTTGGATTTTTCCCAATTTTCGAGAGCTTCACCCACATAACGGAAAAAATTGAGCCGAAAACTATAATAAATAATGGGTTGAAAAATTGCGTCATAGACGCAGGCATTTCCCATCCACCGACAAAGCGGTCAACATTTCTGTCAGCAAACAGTGTAAGAGACGTTCCAGCTTGTTCGAAACAAGCCCAAAAAGTGATGTTGATTACCATGAAGATGACCAGAGCGATCATTCTGTCTCGCCATATACTGACGCCTAGCGCGATATCTTCTTTCTTACCTGCCGTAATCAATGAATACGCCACATATACAAATAAGCCCAAAAGGAGGTAATCCAGTATTTCGTTTCTAAAAATGAGGAAGTAACACGCAGGAATGAGCAAAAGTGAGCCCAGAGCTATAACGTGAGCCGTTTTTATACCAAAAAGCGATTTATGACCTGCCGGGGTAATTTCCAAACCCTCCGCAGCTGAATAGGTTTTCCTGCCTACCCAAAAAATAACCAGCCCCAGGAGCATACCAAAACCTGCGAGAGCAAAACCTTTATCAAACCCATACGTCTCGCCTACATAAGCTACAAGCGTGGTAGCGAGTAAAGCACCTACATTAATACCTATATAGAAAATCGTAAAACCGGAATCTCTTCGTGGATCATTCTCACGGTAAAGCTTACCAACAATGGTAGAAATATTCGCTTTAAAATAACCGTTTCCAACAATAAGCGCGCCCATTCCAATCAATAGAAAGGTTTCGTTGCCCCCAAGAATTATAAATTCTCCGATGGCCATTAATATGGCACCGAGCAAAACAGCATAACGGTATCCGAGAAACTGATCAGCCATCCGCCCGCCCAATATCGGGGCAGCGTAGACGAGGCCTGTATATGCTCCATATATGAGCGATGCCTCGGCATCGCCTTTCATCAATGATTTGACGAGGTACAACGTAAGAAGCACCCGCATTCCGTAATAACAAAAACGTTCCCACATTTCCGAAAAGAAAAGGGTCATAAGACCGGAAGGATGCCCTTCAGCTGGTAAATATGGGTCTACGGGATCTATAATTGCGGTTTCTTCAGGCATTGGTTACTTCTTTGGGTTAATTCTTTGGGTTACGCGGCCAAATTTAAACAATTATGATTCGCTTGTCCTATAGATTTGAAATAATGAAATTTGTCATTTTGGTAAAGAGGTGGTAGCGCGTATTCCCGCCGTAAATACCGTGATTTTTGTTGGGATAGATGGCCAGTTCAAACTGTACATCGGCATCCACCAGCGCTTTGATCATTTCCATACTATTTTGGTAGTGCACATTATCGTCGCCCGATCCGTGCACCAACATGAAGTGGCCCTTCATCTGATCTACAAAGTTGATGGGCGAATTGTCGTCGTAGCCGGATGGATTTTCAAAAGGGGTTCGCATAAATCGCTCCGTGTAAACAGTATCGTAATAGCGCCAGTTGGTCACTGGAGCTACCGCAATGCCCAGTTTGAAATAATCTGCGCCTTTGGTCAGGCAGAGGGCACTCATGTATCCGCCATAGCTCCAGCCCATTACTCCGATACGATCCGCATCGACATAATTCAGGTTGCCAAAATGTTTGGCGGAAGCGATCATGTCCTCTGTTTCAAGTTTTCCCAATTCCAGATATGTGCTGTGTTTGAAATCGCGGCCCCGGCGCATCGTACCACGCGGATCTACCGAAATCACCATGTATCCCTCTTGGGCCAGGTGCTGATGCCAGAAATAATCAGCCCCGCCCCAGGCATTTTTTACGGTATTGCTTCCCGGTCCGCCGTATACAATAAACATCACCGGATAGGATTTGGTGGCATCAAAACCGGCAGGTTTGATCATCCAGTAATTCAGATCGTGACCGGCTTCTGTCGTGAAAGTCCCAAATTCCTTAGGCTGAAGATTATACTTTTTAAGTCTGCTTTCCAGCGCCTCATTCTGCTCCAAATCTCTGATCTTTTTGCCCTTTTTATCAAAAAGTGCAATCTTGTATGGCATATTGGCAGCCGATTCAAAATTGATGAAGTAATCAAAGCTTTCGCTGAATGTAGCATCGTTGGTATGGCGATTTGGCGTAAGCTTGGTAAGCTTATGGCGCATATCATTTTTCGGAACCACCGATTTGCCTGATTTTTTAAAGTCACGGATTACAGAGCCATATGAAATGGAATAAACAGCCACTTCAATGGGACTCTCAATGGCAGCGGAGAAAAAGATGGTTTGGGTTTTTTGGTCTAGGCCATAAAAATCAATCACTTCCCAATCGCCTTTTGTAACCTGCCCCACTTCGTTGGTTTTGAAATCATAGATGTAAATGTGATTCCACCCATCCTTTTCACTGTTCCAGACTAAGTGCTGCCCATTATTTAAAAAGATGAGGTTGTCGTTAATTTCGATGTAGGTATCCGCTTTTTCGGTATAAATATTCTTGGTGCTCACCATGTTTCCATTGGATTTACTCAGATCCGCGAGCAGGAAGTCAAGTTTGTTCTGATGGCGATTCATGCGCATCATCACAAGTTGATCATCACTTTCAGACCATTTAATCCGTGGGATGTATTGCTCGGGATTGGCATTTATATCCATTTCCAGAGTTTCTCCAGAGCCCAGACTATATACTTTGATGCGCACTTCCGAATTGCGCTCACCAGCTTTCGGGTATTTAAAGCGGTATTCAGAAGGGTAGAGGCCATCATACATGGTAAGGTCAAATTCCGGGACTTCACTTTCGTCAAATCGGTAATATGCTATTTTCGTTCCTTTTGGCGACCAGTAAAATCCCCGGTGGAAGCTGAATTCTTCTTCGTAAACCCAATCGACGGCCCCGTTGATTATTTCTCCCCATTCACCATCCATGGTTATCCTCGTTTCGGTATTCTTGTCGAGGTCTGAAATGTACAAATCATTGTTGCGAACGAATGCCACCTGATTCGATACCGGTGAAAAAGCTGCGAGCTGCTGCTTACCCAATTCAAAATCGGTGATAGGGCTTCGTTTTTCTGAAGCGATATCAAAGGCGTAATAATGTGCTTTTGAAGAATGTCTGTATATGGATTCTTCATCTGTGGCAAGCAAAAGTTTCGTTTCATCCGGGTTGAATTCGTATCCGGAAAAGCGAATAGGATTCCCAGCATTATTTTTCAATGCAGGGCCGTGGAGCAGGGTGTCTTTTGCGGAGCCATCGGCGTAAGCATATTTAACAATAAACTGCTCTCCGTCCTTATTGACGGTACTCGTATAGTGAAGTCCATCTTGCATGCTTCGAATGCCGGTAACAGATTTTGACGAAAATTCGCCGCTTTTCCAAATTTTTCCAAGTGTGATGTTTTCTGATTGGGCTGATCCAACTGAGCTTAGGCAAATAAAGGCTGACAAAAATACAATGCCAAAAATTCGATTCATTCCATGCAGGATTTAGGGCTAAGGGCGGTGAATATATGAATTTGTCATCATTTACAATTTCTTCCTTTTCACGAAAGTTTGCGATCTTTTATCAAACATGATTTTGTTTCTCGTTAGAATACCAGTGTCGATTCATGGGTAAGATAAACGAATGTATAGACAATGTTCAAAATAAGAGAAAATTTACTTTTGATAAGTAACTATCCTATAATGTTTTAACACAATTGTGAATAAATAAGATTCCAAGAATATTTTTTGACCCTTGTATATGTTAAAAAGAAAATCTTACCTTTGAAATCACTTGAGATATGTCTTAACGGTAATCACTTCTTTCATCGTCTCACTCTAACGTGGTTACCGGATGATCTCAGGATAGTTTTTCTGTTTCATAGCCCTAAAGACCCTTCAAGCGTGAAGGGTCTTTAGGTTTTTTTATGGGTTGTATTTCAAAGTTAAATTTTTGATTATCACAATCTTCCCGCCAAATAATCATAGATTTTTTTGATTCGTGTCTTTCAGAAATGAACAATTCTAAGACAGTTCACACAAAAACACGGGATTGCAATTCAGAAAATCGCCAGATAAAGAAGTCCGAAAAAGAGTACTTGACAGACAAATGCCACCAGACCCAATCTGGGTTTTTGCACAAGCGGATAAGCCTCAAAAATGCCCGCCATGATGGCAGCTGTGATAAACCACGCTACATAGTTTTGCAAACCTGGCATCCCATTCGTCCACGTCCACCAATCATAATGCACAGCAATGGGTTCGATCAACATGTCCAGCGCTGTGACCAGCAAAGCTGTTGCCAGCCATCTGAAGCGTCTTGAAAAGCCAAGGTGAACAGCGAGGGAAAAACCACCCCAAATGACAATCAGCCAATTGACACCGATCAAGGGAGGCACCTGAAGAATTTTCCAGCCCAGGACATCACCATAGACATAGTCGCCAAAAATAAGCCCGGTGTAAACACCCAGTACTTCGATCAAATATCCGATCAAAATAATAACCAACGCAATCGGCCATCCGAGCCGGTTGTTTGCCTTGGAGTCGATCCAAATCATACCAGCTGTAATAATCAAATTTACAGGTGTGAGAAAAACAAACCAGTCGGACAATGGCGAAAGAAAACCCGCCACACCAATGATGTGTAGGACGATCAGGATGCTGATCCCCGCCTTTTTCGATTTGAACTGGTCCAGTGACTCTATTTTCCTCATCCGGCTAAGTCGCTTACGATTTTTCCCGAGAGCAAACATAATGGAATCCCTCCACCCGGATGCACACTACCCCCACAGAAGTACAAGTTTTTAATGGAGGAATGGAAATTCGGCTGCCGCAGAAAAGCCGCCATCCTGCTGTTGGAGCTCGTGCCGTAAAGCGATCCCAGATGGCTGGAAGTTTGGGACGCGATGCCGGGAGGGTCCAGAATTCGCTCAGTTTCAATCAAAGAATCGATATCGCAACCAAGCATTTCGGACAGCTTTCGCAAAATATTCGCCCGTGTTTTTTCAGCGAGTGCTTTCCAGTCCTGACCAGCCACGTGCGGGGCGTTTACCATCACAAACCAGTTTTCGCATCCATCAGGCGCGTCGCTCACCACGTGTTTTGAAGTGATATTGACATACACCGTCGGATCGTTCGTGATGTCCTTCTCTTCAAAAAGCGTTTTAAATTCTTTTCGGTAATCATTGCTCCAAAAGATGTTGTGAAGACCCAGTTTCGGAAATTGCTTTTTTACACCCCAGTAAAATATGAGCGCCGAAGATGATCTTTCCTGATTCAAAATTCGTTTCGGTGCCTTTTGGCCTTTCAGCAAATGGGCAAAGGTGCCCACCACATCCATATTGCTCACCACCGAGTCGAATTGGTAAGAGCCTTTCGAAGTCTGCAATCCCGTTACCCGACCTGATTCCACATTGATTGCCTCCACATTTTCTCCAAAATGAAATTTCACTCCGATGTCAACGGCAAGTTGGTGCAACGCCTTGCTAATCGTATTCATTCCGCCTTCCGGCAAAAAGGTACCCCAGCGGTATTCCAGCGTGGGAATCACTGTGAGGGTGCCGGGAGCTCTGTATGGATCCGATCCGTTGTAAGTGGCATAGCGATCAAAAATCTGGATGAGTTTGGGGTTTTCGAATGCCGTCCTGTTCACCTCATGCATATACTCAAAAATCCGCGCGTTATACAATTGGGCAAAAGATTTCAGCGTAGACAACTTGAGATAGGTAGCGGCTTTGTGAAGACTGTTTTTGAGAAAAACATCTTCCGTCAGATCATAAAGCGCAAAAGCCTTTTGAAAATACACGCGCAGGTTTTTTTCGCTTTCGCCAAAAGTTGAAGACGCCGATGCAATGAATTTTTCCAGATCGGCTTGGGCCGAAAAGGATGTTCCATCTTCCCAAAAATAATGACATCCAGGGTCTATGCGCTCATAATTGAAATATTGCCTTGGATCTTTACCGGCACGCACAAATACCTCATCGAGGAAATGAGGCATGGTAAACAAAGAAGGCCCTGCATCAAACCTATAACCGTCCTGAAGAAACTGGTGCAATTTTCCGCCGGGAAAGCTATTTGCTTCAAAGATTTCAACTTCATGTCCTTGTGATCGCAGCCGGATAGCCGCGGCCATGCCTGCCACCCCAGATCCTGCAATGCCCACTTTAGCCATGCGCCAGAAAACTTATGAGTATATAGTTGTTCATTGAAAATCTGTCAGTTAACCTTAATTTAATAACAATGTAACTCCGGGTTTACCTCTGTACCTTAGTTTTGCTAAAACCACGTGATATGGTTACTGCGTTTGCAAATTACAAAGTGTCTGTCGGTTTTTTACACAGGATCGATGCCGCAAAGATAAGCTGGTATAACCGCTCATCAACTTGTTTGTTGATCTTCGCCTCGTTTTGCCGAATGGCCGCGAAAACCATCTCCCTCGCTCGTTTTCATCACAAATATATACCATATAAAAATGAAAAAAAGGCGTGAGGTCGATCTGATCATTATTTCTGATGTGCATTTGGGTACCTATGGTTGCCATGCTTCCGACTTGCTGCGGTATCTCAAAAGTGTGGATCCCGGGCATCTTATTCTCAACGGTGACATTGTAGATATCTGGCAATTCAACAAGCGATATTGGCCGAAGAGCCATATGAAGGTCATCAAACACCTTATGACACTGATTGGCAAAGGCGTGAAGGTGACATACGTAACCGGAAATCACGATGAAATGTTGAGGCGTTTTGCCGGTTTTGAACTCGGCACGCTGTCCATTGTAAACAAGATGACTTTGCCGCTGAAGGATGGAAATGCGTGGATTTTTCACGGAGATGTTTTCGATGTTACCATGCAGCATTCGAAGTGGCTCGCGAAAATGGGCGGTGTGGGATATGACATTTTGATATTGATCAACAGATTGGTCAATGCCATTTCCATGAAAATGGGCAGGGGCAAAATCTCGCTCTCCAAAAAGATCAAAAACAGCGTAAAAAGCGCGGTGAGTTTTGTCAATAATTTCGAACAACTCGTGGCAGATTTGGCCAGCGACAGCGGTTTTCGTTATGTGATATGCGGGCATATTCATCAACCGGTCATCAAAGAAATGCACGGTGAAAAGGGTTCGGTAACGTATCTCAATTCTGGAGATTGGGTCGAAAATCTCA
>Ga0105047_10009171_pt1 | contig 16335 bp, 11 predicted proteins | sample MAT04_FD_78384 | JGI IMG/M metagenome (GOLD analysis project Ga0105047, IMG submission 78384) | Freshwater microbial communities from Lake Fryxell liftoff mats and glacier meltwater in Antarctica - MAT-04 (megahit assembly) | ecosystem: Environmental > Aquatic > Freshwater > Ice > Liftoff...
AATCGATTTGAAGTTTTCGATTCGCACTTCGCGGATCATGAACGGCCTCGGATGGGAATGCGATTGCTCGATTTTAGCGTACCAGCCGAGTCGGATTCGGGAAAGCCCCAGTCCTTCCCACTCAAGTCTCTATTGCAGCTGCAATTTCGTTTCCGCTAGACGGCTCCTCTCGCGGTGCAAGACGCCTCGCCGTTCACGCCCCGGAAGGATCCTTCATGGCCGCCCCGACGCCGACTTCTCGACCCATCATCGCGATCACCACCGATTACTACGCTCCGAAGACCGGGGCACCGTTTGCCCGGCTGAACGCGGGGTACTTCGATGCGGTGCTTCAAGCGGGCGGCCTGCCGATTCTGCTGCCGCCGATGAAGCGGGAGAACTACGCGGAACTCGAAACCGTGCTCGACATGGTTTCCGGGATCGTGTTCGTCGGCGGCATGGACCTCGACCCGCGGAAACTGAGCCAACCGCCGACGAACGCCGTGCAGCCAATGGCCGCTCGCCGCGAGCAAAGCCGAAGAAGTTATCCGCCCCGGCTTCATCCGCCCCGAAATCCGACGACGCTATGAGCTTGCGACCCGCCTAAGAACCCTCGAGTGGCTTCTCGAACGTACACTCCCGTGGGTCAATGCGATTTCGGCAAAAAATACAAACCCTCCTCGTTCGCCCACTTTGGTATTCTCGCCTCGAACGTAGCCCGATCGTTGGTAAGTGGATGCGTGAACGTGAGTCGATGCGCATGCAGGCAGAGGGGCGGGTCTGAAATAGCGTGAGTTTGCACTTCGCCGATTTTTCCGCTCGTCCCGTAGATTTGGTCGCCGAGGATCGGCCAACCGAGGTGCCAGAGGTGGACGCGGATTTGGTTGGTGCGGCCCGTGAACGGGCGGACTTCGAGAATCGCTGTTCCGTCGGCGAAACGAGAAAGCACTTTGAAATCGGTCCGAGCGGAGAGGCCGTGAATTTCGTCGATCCCCCGCGAGCCGGCCTCGCCGGCGTGCTCCTGGATTTTGGCGGTGCAGGTGAACGCATCTTCGGGCGGGTGGCCGACGACGCGGGCGAGGTAGCACTTCTCGACTTCGCCGCGCTCGAACTGCGGTTGGACGAACTTCGCGAAGTGGGCCGTGCGGGTGAAGACGACTACGCCGGTGGTGTTCGCGTCGAGCCGGTGGCCGGGACGCGGTTTCTGCGGGGCGTAGACTTCGCGCAGGATCGATTGCAGCGTGTTCTTATTGAACCGCCCGCTCGGATGAACCGGCAGCGGAGCGGGCTTGTCCACGACGATGATCGCCTCGTCTTCGTGGAGGATTCGGATCGCAGCGTTCACGTCCGGTTCGAGCGTCGCGGGTTGGCGGTGGTAATACCGCTCGCCGCTGCGGACGATCCGGCTAGCTAATACGGGCTTTCGATCGCTGTCGAGCAGCATTCCCCGTTCGCACTCCGCGATCCAAACCTCGCGGGGAACGTGCCGAAGGATGTCGCATAGGCAATCGAGCAACGGTCCGTCCGGTCGATGCGCGGGCACGTTCAACTGGCGCACGTTGTCGTAGGGCACGCTCCCCGGCAAGGGGTTCGTCGCCCACACCAAAGCGGCTTGCCGCTTCGCGCGCTCTTTCTGTTGCACCTCTTCACTCGACCGAAAGCAGTACGGGCAGGAAACCCCTTCCGCGAACTTCGGGTCCGCTTGCTCGGCCTCGCTCAACGGAGTCAAACACGCGAAGCAAACCGCCTGCTCGGATTCTTGCAAGCTCGGTTCGAGCCCGACTCGCTTATCGAAGACGAAGCACTCCCCCTCGTAGTGGGCACCGCCGCATTCCTCGAAGTACTTCAGGATGCCGCCGTCGAGTTGGAAGACTTGCTCGAAGCCCTCACGCTCCAGGAACGGCCCCGCTTTCTCGCAGCGGATGCCGCCGGTGCAGAACATCACGACGGGCGCTTTCTTCAACTCCTCGGGGAGTTTGCGGGCGGCTTCCGGGAACTCGCGAAAGTGGGCGATCCCAATGGGCCGCGCGTTCGCGAACGTGCCGAGTTTCACTTCGAAATCGTTGCGGGTATCCAGAAGCGTCAGCGGTCGGCCCTCGTCGAGCCAGCGCTTGAGTTCGACCGCCGATAGCTTGGGCGACGGCCGCCGCGCCGGGTCGATTCCTTCGACCCCGAATGCGATGATCTCCTTCTTGATCTTCACCAGCATCCGCGTGAACGGTTGCTCCGCACTCGTGCTGACTTTGAGTTCGAGGTGCTCCAACCCCGGCACGGAACGGATTTCTGCGACCAACGCATCGATCGACTTCGGCCGTCCCGCCACGAACAGGTTGATCCCCTCCGTACTCAAGAGGATCGTACCTTTGAGATTCCCCATACGGCAGTTCGCGAGCAACCGCTCCCGCAGCGGCTTCAACTCAGCGAGCGGGACGAATCGGTAACCGGCGATGTTGGTGCAAAACGTCATTGCTTCTTCGCGAATTCTCGAACGGTGACCCGATGCGCTCGCTTGCTCGCGCCCCGGCGACTCGGTAAACTAGTGCAGTCCGAGTTCAACCTATACACGCGGGGCATTCCATGAAAGCGCTTCAGTTGTTCGCGATCGGCACTCTGGTCTTGGCTTCCGGCGGGGCGTTCGCCGCGGAGGTGAAAGTCGAGTTGAAAGACACCCACCTCTGCTGCGGCCAGTGCGTCAAAGCGGTCGGGGAGATCCTCAAGAAAGTCGACGGCGCGAGCGGCAAGTGCGACCAGAAGGCCTCGACTGTCACCATCACCGCCAAGGACGAAGCGACGGCTCAAAAGGCGCTCGACGCCTTGGCCGCCGGCGGGTTCCACGGCACGACCGATAGCAAAGCGCTGACGATCAAAGACGACAGCGGCGCGACCAAGGGCAAAGTGAAGAGCCTGACGTTGGAAGGCGTTCACAATTGCTGCGGCTCCTGCAACGCGGCCATCGTCAAAGCCATCAAAAAGGTCGAAGGCACCACCGGCAACACGGTCAAAGTGAAAGCCGAGACGTTCGAGGTCACGGGCGATTTCGACGCGGCGGAACTGGTCAAGTCTTTGAACGATGCCGGCTACCACGTCAAAGTCAAGAAGTGAGCACGCATCGAGTTTGAGCCGGCACTTCGGGCGGAAATTCCTTTCCGCCCTTTTCCTTGCGCTTCACCCCCAGAACTTTTGCAGCGCTTCCTTCTCCGGCACGCCGAGGGGGAATTTTTTACTTTGCGGATGATCCGTGATGCCCGCGAATTCGCGGAGCGCCCGGTGGATGTGTTCGGGGCGGACCTTGATGCCCTTGTCCTTATCGCACGCCAGCGTTTTCGGATCGAGAGGAACCAAAAACTGCTTGTCGTCCGTCGCGCCGAGCACGCGGTCGCCCTTGATGCCGCGGCCGAGGAAGAGGACGGAACCGACAGACCAATGGTCCTTGCCGTTGCCGGCGTTGTAGTTCGGGGTGCGGCCCATTTCGCTTTGAACGACGACGACCAATTGCTCGCGGAGCTTCAAGGCTTCGGCGCGACGGTACAAGTAAGCGATCCCGGCGAGGAACTCGGGAATGAGTTTCATCTGGTCCGGATCGTTGTTGGCGTGGCTATCGAACTGGCCGATGCTCAGGTTCGCGGAAACGCAGACGCCCGCCTTGAACGACGCCAACGCGATTTCGACTTGCTGCGACAGCCGTTCCTTGGGGCTCGTCGCGGGAATGTACTGCGTGACCCGTTCGAGCGCCTTCGAGTTGTCCTGAGCAGCGTAGAGCATGTTCTCGGCGTGCTCCGCCCGCGGCAATCGCGGGTCCGCGGCGCGGAATTGGTTCTGTTCCAGCAACGCCTTTTCGATTCGATCTAGGGCGAAGGGGTCGTGGTACGGCGACTTGACGTTGCCTTCGATGGCATCAGCGTTGGCGATCTTCTGGAGCGAGGGCAGGTACGGCACGCGGGACATGGCCACTAGGTTGCCCGTGGCGGAGTAGTTGCCGAAGGTGAGGAATGCGAGCGGGCAGGTCGGGCCTTTGCACGCGGCCACGAGCGCTGCGAACGTGGGGTAAGCCATGCTATCCAATTTGCCCGTCGCCATGTACCGGGCACCCGGCGAGTGGTTGTTCACCGAGTAATCGAGCCCGTTGAACGCGAGTAACTCCTTGCCGAACTCGGCGTAGAAGTCCTCGTTGCTCATGCCCACTTTGACTTGCTTGGCGGTCGGCGCGTACTTATGCGCGCCGCGGGTGAGGATGTCCCCTTCCTTGTAAAGCCGGTTGATGTTGTTGACCCCCTTGGGGTCCATCAGGTACGTCGTATCCCACCCGCCCGAGGCGTTGAAGACGACGTAGTACGGCCCGGCGTAGGGCTCGTCCTTGGCACTCGCTTTCGCTGCGGCCGGTCGAAGGATCGGAGCCGCGAGGCCGAGGCCCGCGAGGCCGCAGAGCTTGAGGAAATCGCGGCGCATGTTAGCTATCCTGGAAATGGATCGGACGGATGATCGGCGTCATCCGCTGGAGTTCGGGGATGTTGTGAGCGAGGTGGGACTGTGCCCATTGGTCAGATAGCGCGAGGTTGCAGTCATCAGCCAAAGCAGTGCCGATCTGCTCCAGAGTCATCTTCATTGCCTTTTTCAGATCCTCAGGCGCGTCGCTGGCACCAAGTAGGAACACCCGCTCTTTGAGGTCATCCGGAATGCGTTCCTCGCACGTCGATCGCCGGTCCTCGCCCTTCTCGTCAAAGTCGAGTAGGAGAACCACAATTAGGGAGTGGTTCTTCCTCATCGATGGGACGTGGTCGCTCTCGAACACATCCAGCACAGCTCTCCAGCCACCGGCCTCAGGTTGAACGACAAGGTTGCGCTGGGCAACCGCCCAGTGGTTCTTGAAGCCGTTAGCGAGCTGACGGTTCGCATCGTCCTCGAGGATCACGACCACATGAGGTCTGTACCTGTTGCCACTCACGCGATCACCTCGCCAAGGAGAATGGCGTTGATCAGATCCCCGTGGCATTCGATTTCAGACAAGGGTCGAACTCGTGTTGGTTCGAGGTGCGAGTTGCGAGTGAAGACGACGGTGTTCTCGTCGGAGAACCGGCGGATCGCCTCCGGGTGGTGGGAGGTAGCGAGGAACTGGCCTCCGTTGTTCGTCATCCTCCTCAGTTCCGTTACGAAGTGACTCACCTCTGAGAGCGACAGGTGGTTGTCGGGTTCGTCCCAGAAGCAGAACACAGGATTCTCTGGTCGGTTGGAGGCGACAACTAATGCGCTGAGAAAGAAGCATTTTTCCCCATCGGACAATTGCTTGAAATCGAGAGTCAACGGTGGTGGCCCACCTGTGCCCGGTTCCAAGTCCTCAAATTGGATGCGAAGTTGCTTGCCTCGCTCGCCGCGCGGGATGAATTCGAATGAAGCAAAATCGGGTATCACGAACTGGAGGTACTTCGCGATGGCGCTGTAACGAGCTGGGTAGCGGACAAGAAGCGCGCTGAGCCACGACGCGAAGTTCTCTGCGGTCTCTAACACTTCAAACGACTCTTCCTCGGCAAACCCTGACATGCTTCCTGGGACTGGAGATAGGAGAATCAATGATGCAAAGAACGCCTTCAGTTGCTGAATCGGCCCACCTTGCTTCTCGTTGATAATCGGCAGTGCGGCCACATGCCAGTCGAGGCCGAAAGTCGGCCCATTCTGAAGGCTGACTTGGTTACGTTGTCGTGAGAAGACTACATCCCCATTGACCGTCAACTTTTCATCGAGGATCCGTGCCTCGTGGAACCCGTCGGGGTATTCGAACGCGATCACGTACTGAAATCGCTTCTTCGTCAGCGTCAGATCGACTTCAAACCGCATGGGCAAATCCGTGCGATGTTGCGCAAAGTCGCTCTGGCTGATCCACTCTCTGACGCGATTGCGGCCCCGACAGATGTTTCGAAAAACGCTCAACGCATATCGTAGAGTCGATTGCCCCGAGCCGTTCTTGCCGATAACCAGCACGGACCCACGGCCCGTCAGGTCAAGCGTGAAGTTCTCGAAGCAACGGTAGTTGTGGACGTAAATCCGCTCGATCATGGTTTCACCAGCACTGTGGGCAGACAACGCCATTGTACCGCCCACGCCGGACGCTCCTCTACGGCTGCGTTACTCGTAAAGGAATTCGGAGCGGCGCAGCAAGTACGTGACCACGCCCCGCCACGCTCGGATCGTGTAGTTCGGGTCGGTCGGGATCGTCGAGACGCCCTGTCGGCAACTGTAGGCTTCGCGGTTGTCCAGGCTTTTTTGGCCCTTCGCATCCGAGACGATTCCAGCGAAGAGTTGGAAGGTCCGCTCCACCTCGGCGGAGTCCGGCTTGTCGTAGCGGCCGAGGATTCGTTCGTGCAAGTGGACGATGGCCTTGCGGATGGTTGCATCGGCATCGGGCGAACCGGGGACGACGGAGGGTTCGATGTTCGGGAACAGCCGCCGCTCGGCCGCGGAACGGGCGAAGTCGCGGAGGGTTTGCTTGCACGCCACGTCGTTCGAGAGGATGCGTTGAATCGAACCCATCGCCCCGCTGGGGTCGGTGGCTCGCTCGGTGACCTCCTTCGAATCGATGCCGCCGTAGAGCATGCCGAGTTGGTCGCCCATTTTTCCCCAAGGTTCGCCGAAGATCGCCTTCACCTTGCGTTCAACCTGTTCGGGCGCGAGCATTCGCACCAAGCCCACGTCGTCGAGTTCCGCCCGACGTTGCGGGTCTTTCAGTACGGTCGCGGGTCCGTCGGCCCGGTAGAAATCGGAGACCGCGAGTTCCTTGAAGACGCCTTTCAAATTGAACCCCGCCTTCGCGAACCGCAGCGCGATGGCTTCGATCTCGCAGCGCTGAGCCTGATAGGCTCGCCGCTTCGCAACGAAGAGCGGGTCTTCCAAATCCTTGGGCGGCAGCAGGACTTTGCGGCCATTGAGGATGTAGTAGACGTGCTCGACCATTGCGACGGCGAAGCGCGGGTCTTTCGCGGTCCGCTCGCCGAGCCACTGCAGCGACCGCCACCGCTCGGCCGTCGGCATCGCTTCGCCTTCGAGGCCGGGGCCGAACATATCGGCGAACCAGCCGCCCTTCCGCTTTCCGTACACGCCCAGATCGGCGAACCGCCAGTAATCCTGGAAGAGCCCGGCGACGGGGTCGATAGTCTTGTGGCAGACGACGCACTCCGCCGCCTCCATCGTCGGCACTTTGTACTTCGCCGTGGCCGCGGCGGCGTCGGACACTCGCGCCGCGAGTTCCAGCACGTCCACGCCGAGGAAGTGCTGATAGTACATGCGGGCGCGGAGCCGGTTGCGGTTCGTCTCGGTCGTCGGGTAGCGGGTCAGATACTGGAATGTGCTCAGCATCCCCGCGTGCGGGTAATCGCCCGTCGCGGAATCCTGGTTCTCGGACTTACTGCGTCCCGACAGGGCCTTCAGCTTAACCGGGATGGACTCGAACGGATCGTCCGGGTTCTTGAATTGGCCTTTTACTTCCTCGAAGATCCCGTAACCGCGGGCGGTGTACGGCGTGACCAGGATGTAATCCGCCGTGACGATCTCGGTGAACGGGCGGTCGTTGCGGACGATGTGCTCGATCAACTTCATCGGCTCGCCGAGGAGGGCTTTGCGGTAGTCGTCGGCGAGTTTGTACCCGGCCTTGCGCCGCTCGGCCTCGTCCTTGATCTGGCTCAGGTCGTGCTTCTGGTACCAGTGCCGCGTTTTCTCGAAGTGCTCGTAGGAGAGCACCGTCTGATCGGCATTCCCATCCACGCCGACGGTGAGGAAGATGTCGTTGAACCCTTCGCGGAGCCGAGTGTAAAAGGCATCCTCATTCAGGATCGCATCGAGCAGAGCGGGGATCGCTTTCAAACCTCGCTCGACGACCGCGGCCATCTCCTCCTCCGTCGGCAATCGTCCGGCTAGAGAGAGCGTCAATCGCCGCAGCAACCGCCGGTCGTCCACCATCGTCACCCCGGCGAAGAAAGGCGGCGCGTTCGCGTCGATCTTCGCGAAGTCGGTTGGAGATACGGTTGTTGCATTCGCCCGGCGGACGAAGTCCGCGAGGATGCGGTAGCCGGGCGATTCGGGCTTCAAAACTTCTTCGCCGCCGTGGTCGAGCCCGCCGGTCGCTTTGACAAGGATGCGCGATTGGTCCTTCTCCTTGAGCCTCGCCATTTTCGCGAAGGCTTCGCGGTTGTGGAGAAAGACCTCGTCTTGAGCCGGCCCTTGATTCTTCTTCGGATCGAGGAGGAGGAACCGAGACTTCTCGGCATCGCCGCCGCTCTTGTGGCAGTTCAAACACGATTGCGCGGCGACCTTGGCCCAAACTTCGCTGCGGAAGAAATCGTCCGCGACGGCGCCGCAGCCGGGGACGGTCTGGGGCTGCTTCTCTTCACCGCGGATCGTGGATACGCACGCGGTCGAGAGCAGCATTGCGATGCAGAGCTTGAACGATTGCATGAAGTCTTCCAATGCAGAGCGAGGCTCGATTCCAAAATCACCCGAACAGTTGATGGACCGCCTCGCCCGTCTCGACGAGTGCCGTGGGGCGGTCCAGGCCATCGCGGAAGTGGACATTTCTCGCGTCGATGCCCAGGTGTTTGAACACGGTGGCGGTCACGTCTTGCGGAGAAACGGGACGGTCCACGGGGTACTCGCCCTTCGGATTACTTCGCCCAATCGCTTGGCCCATTTTCATGCTGCCGCAGCCCATGAGCACGCTGAAGACGTTGCCCCAGTGGTCGCGGCCGCCCTCGGCGTTCATCCGCGGCGTGCGGCCGAACTCGCCCATCGCGACGACCAGAGTGCGCTCGTAGAGCCCGCGGTCGATCAGGTCGCGGATCAATGCGGCGAGGGCTTTATCGAACGGCGGGATGAGCAGCTTCGCGCCGGGCTCCGTGGCGAGGCGATTCGCGGTGCCGTGATGGTCCCAGGGAACGCAGTTCACTGTGACGAACGTGACCCCGGCTTCAACCAGTCGGCGAGCGAGGAGAGCGCTTTGGCCGAACGTGTGCCGGCCGTATGCGTCACGGACCTTCGGAGACTCGGCGGAAATGTCGAAGGCGTTCGCGGACGCTTTGCTCGTGAGCAGGGAGAACGCCCGCTGCGCGTGCGGGTCGAGCTCGGCACCGTGAGAATCGACCGTGCGCTTTTGCAGGTCGAGCGATTCGAGCAGGTGCTTGCGGTCTTCGAGCCGGGCGATGGGCATGTCTTTGCCGAGTGCGAGATTCCGCACGCGGAACTCGGCGTCGTTCGGATCGCCTTCCGTCACGAAGGGGTTACTCGCGCGACCGAGGTACGCGGCGTAGTGGAAGAAGTTGTCCGTCCCGCCGCGGAGGTGCGGCACCGCGGCATACGACGGCAGGCCGGGGCGGTTCGGCCCGATCAGCTTCGCCGTGGCGGAGCCCATGCAGGGCCGCTTCTGCACGTTGAAGTTCGCTTCGTTGAACGCCGGGCCTTCGAAGCCCGTGAGCATCCAGTGGTTGCCCTTGGTGTGGTCCCCGGAGCCGTGGTTGACGCCGCGGAGGATCGAAACTTTGTCTGCGATCTTGGCTTGTTCGGGCAGCAGTTCCCCGAACTGGATTCCGGGCACGCTCGTCTTGGTCGCGCCGAACGGCCCGCGGAACTGCGACACCGCATCGGGCTTGGGATCCCACGTTTCCATGTGCCCCGGCCCGCCGCTCATCCAGAAAAGGATGACGCTGGCCCCTTCGACGTGCGGCAGGGCGTGGTCCGCAGCGCGAGCGCGGTACAGATCCCCAAGCGCGAGCCCGCCGCCGAGCACGCCGGCCTGGAGGAACGTCCGCCGCGTGACGCCCGTGCAATCCGACCCGCGACCGTCGAAGACTTTGAACATGCCGCGACTCCGAGAATGTCCGTTCGAATCAGTCTACGCGATCGCTTCTTTGATGATCGGCGCGTCTTCCACGATCAGCTTCACCGGCCGGTTGGCGGGGGTGTGGATGATCGTGTCCGCGTCGATGCCGAGCAGGTGGTAGAGCGTGCGACCGAAGCTTTCGACCTTGTAGAACTTGTCGGTCACTTGCTCGCCCTTCTTGTCGGTCGCGCCGACCACGCAGCCCTTCTTGAACCCCCCACCCGCGGCGATGACGAATTGCGCGTAATCCCAGTGGTCCCGCCCGGCCCCGGCGGCCTTGGGGTTATCGATCTTCGGCTTGCGGCCCATTTCGCCGAGGGCGAGCACGATGGTCGATTCCAAGAGCCCCCGCGATTCGAGATCGTCCAACAGGGCCGCCAGGCAGGAGTCGAACATTGGGATCTGCTGCTTGCCCGCAGTGAAGTTGTCACCGTGCCAGTCCCAGTAGCCGAGGTTGAAGTGGACGATTGGCACGCCCGCTTCGATGAGCCGCCGGGCGAGCAAGAAGTGCAGCGGGTCGCCGATGGGGTAGCGAGCCTTCGCGGGCTTGTTCTTGGTGAACCGCTCGACCGACTTGGCCGGTTCTTTGGAAATGTCCAAAGCCTGCCGTAACTTCGGCGAGCGGAGGAGTTCGAATGCGGTCTTTTGGTACTGGTCCAACCCCGCGATCAGTTCGTCTTGCGAGTCGTCGCGGCGGAGCTTGGTATCGAGGCGCTTCAGCAGGTCCGCATTCTTGTCGAAGGCGTTCACTTCCAACTGCGGCGTCAGCATCTTGGTGACGGCGTCCTTGTCCTTCAGCGGCTGCATGATGAACGGGGCGTGCGCGGAACCCATAAAATTGCGGGCCAGCGCGTTGTGCGTGTGCACGTCGATCTCGTCCAAGACCGCGAACGTGGGCAGGTCCGCGGGGCCGGGGCGGAGCTTGTGGACCACGCTGCCGTACATCGGGTATTCGTCGGACCCCGTGGTCAATCGCGGGTTGCCGGTGAGCCAGTAGAGCGGCGCCTGGCTGTGGTCGCCGGGCTTGTTCAGCGTGCTCACCGAGCGGATGACGGTGTACTTATCCGCCCGCTTCGCCAACTCCGGCAGCAGTTCGCCGACTTGTAGACCGGTCACGTTCGTTTGAATCGGCTTGAAGATTCCGCGGTACTCTTCGGCGGAGTCCGGCTTCAGATCGAACATGTCCGTGTGCGGCGGCCCGCCACCCAGCCAGCAAACGATCATCTGCTTCGCCTTCGCGCCCTTCGGCGCGGCGTGAGCGCGGAGCACGTCGAGCGCCCCCACGCCGCAGAGGCCGAGCCCGCCGATGCGGAGGAAATCGCGACGTTTCATCGTCTATTCTCCTCGCGTAGCCGCGACGCGCGAGCGGAGCGTTGGCGGCGCTCCGCTCGCGCGTTGCGGCTACGCGTTAATGTTGTACCAAAAACTCCCGCGTATTAATCAGCCCCCACAGCACACCCTGCAACCCTTTCTCAACCGTCTCCGCTTCGCCGACGAACTTCGCGCACGCCTCGCGCTCCGCGTCGCTCGGCAATCGGCTGACAGTCGCGAGGAACAACGCTTCGACCCTCTTCGAGACGTCGTTTGAATCCTTCATCGACTTTGCCACGCGGCCGTTCGGGTCGCGGATCTTTTCCCAGACTCGCGGGTGGTTCGCCAGTGCGAGCACTTGGAAAATGGACGATGCCCCTTCGCGTTCGCAGTCGCACTGCACCGCGGCGTTCCGCTTCGGTCGGCCATAGGTTTCGAGCACGAACGCAACGAACGGGTTCTTCGGGGCGAACGGCACGTCCACCGCTTTCATCGGGTCGGGCCAGTGCTGGTACTTCATGTCCATGGCTTCGGTCGTGCCCGTTGCGGAGTTGAGCGCATCGAGCATCACCTCGGCAGGCAAGCGGCGGAGCGGGAATGCGGCATAGTGCGTGCGGTCGGTCTCGCTGCCCTTCGCGGGCGTGCTGGACTGTTGATACGTGCGACTACTCAAGATCGTGCGGTGCAACCAGCGGAGATCGTAATTGTTCGCGACGAACCCGTCGCAAAGTTCCTTGAGCAGTTCCGGGTGCGTGGCGGGGTTGAACGCGGAGAGGTCGTCCGGCGGGTCGATGAGGCCGCGGCCGAAGTAGTGCGCCCAGACGCGGTTTACGATCGCCTTGGCGAAGTACGGGTTGTCTGGCTTTCGCATCCAGTTCATAACGACTTCGCGGGGGTCGCGGTCGGCCGAAATAGTGATGGGTTCCGCATCGCCCAAGAGCCGGTGGGTGCTCGATTCCTTTGTCCCGAGCGTGCCGCTCACCTTCGCGGTCCGCCCCGGCGGTAAGACTCGCGATTCGGCCTGCATCAGTCGCCGGGCCACTTCGGGCATCTGCTTCGCCAGCTTTTCCATCTCGGCGGTTTGCTGGCGGAACGCCTCGGTTTTCGCAATCACTTCCTTCAACGCGGCGATGCGGTCCGCGTCCCCTTTTTCCTTGGCGAGCTTGTCGAGCTCGGCTTTCGCCTTCTTCGCTTCATCGTCGAGCTTTTTGCCTTCGCCTTCCTTTCGCTGCTTCACGGCCAGTTCGGCCGCTTTGCCTTCGTCGTTGAACTTCTTGAAGTAGACCGCCGCATCGGCGAATTGCTTTTCGTTCTTATCGCTGAACCCGACCGTGCGAACGCGCATGAAGAAGTTGGCGAAGTCGAGGAGGTCTTCCTGCTGCCAGGAATCGTGCGGGTGGCGATGGCACTGGGCGCATTCGAGTCGCAAGCCCAGGAAAGCGTGAGCGACTTGCAGTGTCCCGCTGATGCCGTCGGACCCGCGGCGCTGCCAGAAGAGGTCCAGCGTCTTGCGGTCCGCGTAGAGCGGCAAGTCTTTGCGGCCCGGCGAAAAGCCCTCGAAGAGCGCCTTCACCTCGGCAACGTACTCTTCCATCGTGCGGCCCTCGCGGCTAGTGGCGAGGAGCACTCGCTCGACGAAAACGTCGTACGGCACGTTCTCAATCAATCGGGCACGGACCCACGCCTGGAACCGCGGCGCGTCGGCTTCGAGAGTGAGGGCATCCGCATAGACGCCGAAGTCCGCGGCTTTGAGCAAGTCGCAGAACTTGAGCGTCCAGAGCGCCGCATGGCCGGGGCGAGTGAGCAGTTCTTCAATCTTCTTCGATCGCTTTTCCGGTGATTGATCCGCGAGGAATGCCCGCACTTCGTCCGGCGACGGCAGTTCACCGGTCAGGTCCAAACAGGCCCGACGAAGGAACGTCGCATCGTCCGCATCCACCGAGGGCAGGAGGTTGAGCCGTTTGAGCTTCGCCAGAACGTGGACGTCGATGAAGTTGTTCGGCTTCAACTCCGGAAACGCAGTCGAATCCGTCCGGGGAACGAGGACGCGGGCCAGTGCGGGTTGGGCTCGATAGCGGATCATGATGGCCGCATCGCCCACACCTTTCGCGGTCACCGTGCCGAGGGGATCGACCGCGGCATTTGAAGGGGCCATCGACTCGAACGAACAGAATGGCGTGACCTCCTCCGTCGTACCGTCCGAGAAGCGAGCGACGACCTTCAATGGATGCGACGAGCCCTTCGCGGCGACCTGTTCGGCGGGGGTGACGGTCAGTTCCAAGACTTTCGACGGAGCGGCAGAATCGAGCTTGGCCCCGGCGGCGATCCACTGGCGAAGGACTTCGTAGTCAGCACTCTCGGCCGAGAGGCGAACGCCACCGCCGTGCTCGACTTGGCCGGTCGCTTTGCGGAGGAGCAAGCTGGCGGAAGGGTCGCCGAGGTTGATGCGCCGGCCGCCGAACTCGCGGAGCAATCGCGCGTGGTCGCCCGCCGGATCAGCCCCGAAGAGCGAGAGGCGGAAGCCGTTCTGCCCTTTCACCGATCCGTGGCAAGTCCCGCCGTTGCAGCCGAGCTTGCTGAAGAGGGCGACGATGTGCCGGTGGTACGACGGCTCAGCGGCGGGGGCGAACCCCGGAACGAACAATACCAGCACGGAGAGAGGGAGAAATCGGAGCATGAGTCCACATCAAAAGGGCACGAGTCGTGCGCGGCGGGCAGGTTCAAATATTTTCGCACACAGATTCGCGATTTGACAAGCTTTTTTCGTGCTTTCGCGGCGACGGGCCTCTGGCCTGTCGCGCCGAATGAACAGTCGTATTGTCCTACACGCCCCCGCCCGGTATCATTCTGAAATCGAACCCCCGGCAACGAAGGCCGCACCAGCCTTTTTCACTGGGGGTTCATCGTTTCCTCTCACCCCCCGCGTAGAATCGATCGATTCGACACGTTGTCTTCCCAGGATTCCGTCCCCGATGGCTAGCCTCTTACAAATCGTCAAAGCTTCCAAAAGTTACGGCGAACAGATCCTCCTCGACGAGGCGGATTGCACCATCACGGATAACGTGAAAATCGGCTTCGTGGGCCGCAACGGGGCGGGCAAGAGTACGCTCTTGCGCGTGCTCCTGGGCGAAGAAGAACTAGATAGCGGCGAGATCATCCGCCACCCGAGCTTGCGGCTCGGTTACCTCCGGCAGCACGATCCGTTCCTCCCCGGCGAGACTGGCCTCGACTACCTCAAGCGGGATAGCGGCCAGCCCGATTGGAAGTGCGGCGAAGTCGCGGGGCGGTTCGAATTGAAGGGGCTGTACCTCGATGGCCCGGTCGCCAAGCTCTCCGGCGGATGGCAGACTCGCCTCAAGCTCGCGGCCCTGCTCTTGCACGAACCCAACCTGCTGATGCTCGACGAACCGACCAACTTCCTCGACTTGCGGACTCAGATTCTGCTCGAACACTTCCTCGTCGGCTACCGGGCCGGTTGCCTCATCGTCTCGCACGATCGGGCGTTCCTCGGCGCGACCTGTGAACATACCCTCGACCTCTCCCGCGGCAAGCTCACGTCCTTCCCCGGCAAGGTCGAAGCGTATTTGGAATTCGCCAAGGAAAAGCGCACGCACGACGAGCGCTCGAACGAATCGATCCTCGCCAAGCGCCGGCACCTCGAAGACTTCATCGCCCGCAACAAGGCCCGCGCCAGCACCGCGGGACTGGCCCGCTCGAAGGGCAAACTGCTCGAAAAGATGGAGATGGCCGAGATCGTTTACGACGAACCGACGGCCCGCATCCGCGCGCCGAAGGTCGATCCCCGCAAGGGCATCGCCTTGCGGTGCGTCGATCTGTCCATCGGCTACCCCGAACGACAGATCGCTTCGGAAGTCGAAATGGAACTCGACCACGGCTCGCGCGCGGCCATCGTCGGCGACAACGGTCAGGGCAAAACGACCTTCCTCCGCACCCTCGTCGATTCGCTCAAGCCGTTAGCGGGCGAGGTCCGCTGGGGCCACGGCTGTAAGATCGGCGTCTACGCCCAGCACGTTTACACCAGCCTGCCGGAAAAGTGGACGGTCCTCGAGTACCTCCGCCGCCAGGCCGCGATCGGCAAAAAGGAACAGGAAATTCTGGACCTCGCCGGCTCGTTCCTGTTCCGCGGCACGCACGTCCACAAGTCGATCTCCGTCCTCTCCGGGGGCGAACGCGCCCGGCTCTGCTTGGCGGGCTTGCTGCTCAGCGATTACAACGTGCTCATCCTCGACGAACCGGGTAACCACTTGGACGTGGACACGGTCGATTCCCTCGTCGATGCGATGCTCGACTACAAGGGCACACTGATCTTCACCAGTCACGATCGGCACTTCACCAAGCGCGTCGCCACTTGCATCGTCGAAGTCCGTGACGGTCGCGTGACGAACTACAGCGGTCAGTACGACTCCTACGTCTACATGGTCAACAAGGAAATCGAGGCGGGCGAACGCGAACTCGCCTCGCAGAAGGTGAAGCTCCCGACGGAAATCGCCAAGCCCGCGAAGGCCGCCTACCGACCCGTGCAGATCAACGGCAAAGACCCGAAAAAGTTGCTCAAAACCATCGAAAAGACCATCGCCCAACTCGATGCCCAGAAGCGCGAACTCGATTCGCAATTGATGAACTCGTCCGATGCGAAGGAAGCCCTGCGGCTGCACAACGAAGCCTCCACCGTCGCGGCCCAACTCGCGGAGGCCGAGGAACGCTGGGTCGAGTTGCAGGAACTCCTCGAAGCGTAGAATCGAGATTGTCCTTCTGAGCCCGAACGCCCGTGAGTTCTTCTAAAACCTCACTGGCGTTCGGGCTCAGATTGTCGAATGCTCCTTGCGTCTGCCGCGAGCGCCTGTCACATTATCGGCGAAACTTCCTCCTCGGAGTTCGCACGATGTCCCTCTCTCGCTGGTTGATTGCCGCTGCGACCATCGCCACCTCGCTCCCCGCGGTCGCTCAACCGTTCAAGATCACCGAAGACCCCGAGCGGATCACCATCACGGGCTCTGCCCTCGATGCGCAGATCCGCAAAACGAAGTACGTCACCGGCGTCGAAGCCGGTTCGCTGCACGACAAGAAGACCGGATTCCGCGACATCGGCTACGGGCTCGACATCGTCGATTGGCTCATGGAACCCGGCAGCGACGAGGCGTACCGCGACAAGCTCCCCGGCGACCTGC
>Ga0105047_10009173_pt1 | contig 16335 bp, 17 predicted proteins | sample MAT04_FD_78384 | JGI IMG/M metagenome (GOLD analysis project Ga0105047, IMG submission 78384) | Freshwater microbial communities from Lake Fryxell liftoff mats and glacier meltwater in Antarctica - MAT-04 (megahit assembly) | ecosystem: Environmental > Aquatic > Freshwater > Ice > Liftoff...
ACCGCTGGACCATCGCGGCCATCACGCAGCCCGACCTGCGCTGGGAACGGCGCGACATCAAGAGCATCAACCTGCTGCCCAACGTGCTCGCCCGCCAGGCCGCCCGCGAGCAGGGCGCGGGCGAGGCGATACTGTTCGATGAGGCCACCGGATACGTGACCGAGGGCGCCGCCACCACCATCTGGATCGTGGATGCGCGCGGCGTGCTGCGCACCCGCCATCTCGACCAGGTGATTCTGCCCGGCTGCACCCGCGGCGCGCTGATCGCGGAGCTGGAGGCCGATGCGATCGCCTACAGCCTTGAGCCTTACACGCTCGACGAGCTGCGCGGCGCGCGCGAGGTGTTCCTCACCTCAGCGACGTCCTTCGTGAAGCCGATCGTGAAGATCGACGGCGCGCCGGTAGCCGATGGCAAGGTCGGCCCCGTGACGCGGCGCCTGTTCGACGTCTTCGCGCGGCATGTGCAGTCGAGCGTGGGGAACGCGGCGTGAAGGCGCCGACCGCGATCCTGTTCGACTGGGACAACACGCTGATCGACGGTTGGGCCGCCATTGAGGCCGGCCTCAACGCCGCCTTCGCCGCCTTCGGCAAGCCCGCCTGGACGCGCGAGCAAGTGCTGACCAACGTCCGCAAATCGCTGCGCGACAGCTTCCCTGAGCATTTCGGCGCTCAGTGGGAACATGCGCGCGATATCTTCTACGGTGCGGTGCAGGCGACGCATCTCGAGGTGATTCGGCCCTTGCCGGAGACGCTGGCCATGCTGGACGCGGCCGCGCACCTGCCGCTCGGCGTGGTCTCGAACAAGCAGGGGCCGCTGCTGCGCAAAGAGGCAGCGCATCTGGGGTGGGAGACGCGGTTCCAGGCATTGATCGGCGCCGGTGACGCCCTGGCCGACAAACCATCCGGCGCGCCGCTGCACCTGGCACTGGCGCGCATGGGGCTGATGGCGGGGCCAGCGATCTGGTATGTCGGCGATACGTCGATTGACATGCAGGCCGCCCGAGCGGCGGGATGCACGGCGATCCTGCTCGGCGATGCCGCGCATGATGGCGGCATCGCGGCCTGCGCGCCGGATGCCGTGTTCGCGGGCGGCCATGCTCTCGGCGAGTGGCTGGGCACGCTGGACAAGCGCGGCTGAAGGTCCGACATTCGGACCCAAGGCAAAGAAGCGCGGCAACGCGTGCCGACGAACGCGACTAAGAAAAAGAAGGAGGCCTTCATGGCCGAGAAATCCCAGAACGTGCAGGACGTGTTCCTGAACCACGTTCGCAAAAGCAAGACTCCAGTGACGGTGTTCCTCGTGAACGGCGTCAAGCTCCAGGGCATCATCACCTGGTTCGACAACTTCTCTGTCCTGCTCCGGCGGGATGGGCATACGCAGCTTGTCTACAAGCATGCCATCAGCACCGTTATGCCTGGCGCGCCTATCATGCTGTTTGATCCCCTGGCGGCCACCGGCACCGCTGCCGCGCCGGCGGCCCCGGCACGCGACACGACCCTGACGATGGCACGGGAGCCAGCCACTGCCCGCGACGATTGACGATGTCGCGGCGGCGCCGACACGCGCCGCCGTCATCCTCCCCTTCGAGCGCGCGCAGCGTTCGAACGTGCTGGAATTTGGCCCGACCGGCGGCCTGCCGCGTGCCGCAGAGGCACGCCTGGCCGAAGCCGTGGGGCTTGCCGCTTCCATCGGCGTGGCCATCGTGCATAGTGCGATTCATCCGCTGCGCCAGCGCCGCCCCTCCACGCTGATGGGCGAGGGCCAGGTGGCCATGGTCAAGCAGGCGCTGGAGGAGCAGGAGGCGAGCCTCGTCATTGTCGACGCCGCACTCACGCCCGTTCAGCAGCGCAACCTCGAGCGGGAATGGGGTGCGAAGGTCATCGACCGAACGGGCCTCATCCTGGAGATCTTCGGCGACCGCGCCCGCACGCGCGAGGGTACACTGCAGGTGGAACTCGCGCATCTCGAATATCAGCGCACGCGCCTCGTCCGGTCATGGACGCACCTTGAGCGGCAGCGCGGCGGCTTTGGCTTCCTGGGCGGCCCCGGCGAGAGCCAGATCGAGATCGACCGCCGCCTGATCGGCGAGCGCATCGTCAAGCTGAAGCGCGAACTGGAACAGGTGCGCCGCACGCGCGGCCTGCACCGCCGCGCGCGCGAACGCGTGCCCTACCCGGTGATCGCGCTCGTCGGCTACACCAACGCGGGCAAGTCCACGCTGTTCAACGCGCTGACCGGCGCCGTGGTCTACGCGCAGGACCAGCTTTTCGCGACGCTCGACCCGACGATGCGGCAGATCACCCTGCCTTCGGGCCGGCATGCGATCCTTTCCGACACCGTCGGCTTCATCAGTGAGTTGCCGACCCAACTCATCGAGGCCTTCCGCGCCACGCTGGAGGAGGTGGCCGCGGCGGACATCATCCTGCATGTGCGGGATGTGGCGCACCCCGACAGCATCGCCCAGCGCAACGACGTCAATGCCGTCCTGGACGAGATGGCGGATGGCCCCGACGCGCCGCTGGATCAAGGATGGCGCGCGCGCTGCATCGAGGTGCTGAACAAGGCCGACCTTCTGGGTGGCACGGAGGCTATCGCGGCGCGCGCCGATGGTGGGCTCGCCGTCTCGGCGCTGACGGGCGAGGGCCTCGACGTATTACGCGTTGCGCTGGACGCGCGGCTTTCGTCCAACATGGTGACCGAGCAGTTCGAGCTTGCGACCGAGGACGGCGCGCGTCTCGCTTGGCTGTACCGCCATGGCGAGGTCCTGGCCCGCGACGAAACCGAGGGCGCCATTCACCTGACCGTGCGGCTTTCGCCAGTGGACCGCGCCCGCTTTGCGCTTCTCACGTGAGAATCACCGCCCGCCAGGCAACCGACATCGCGGAGCTTCTGCGCCAGGCGGCACAGGTGGAAATCATGCCGCGCTTCCGGCGCCTCGCGGCGGGCGACATCCGGACCAAGTCCAGCCCGCTCGACCTCGTGACCGAGGCGGACGAGGCGGCGGAGCGAATGATTGCCGCCGAGCTGTCGCGGCGCTTCCCCGACGCGATGATCCTGGGCGAGGAAGCCGCCGCGGCCGATCCCGCGCTGCTCCAGCGCATGATGGAGGCGGAACTCTGCTTCGTCGTCGACCCGGTGGATGGCACGGCGAATTTCGCCGCCGGCGTTCCGCTGTTCGGCGTGATGGTGGCAGCGATCCGCAATGGTGAAACCATCGGCGGCTGGATCCATGATCCGATGGGCGATGACACGGTTATTGCGCTGCGGGGGGAAGGCGCCTGGGTGCTGTCGTCCGAAGGCGGCCGGCATGACTGCCGCGTCGCGCCTTCAGTGCCGCTCCCACGCATGGTGGGGGCAGTGTCCTGGAGCTACATGCAGCCCGAGCGCAAGGCATTCGTGCTGCCGCGCCTCGCGCGCATTGCTGGAACGCTCAACTTCCGGTGCGCCGCGCATGAATATCGGCTGGTCGCGACGGGCGGCGCACATCTGCTGCTGTACAATCGGCTGATGCCTTGGGATCACGCGGCGGGCGTACTGATACACGCCGAAGCGGGCGGCTATTCGGCGCAATTCGATGGCAGCGCGTATTCACCGCGCAAGCATGCGGGGGGGCTGATCTGCACCCCCGATGCCGCTAGCTGGCAAGCCGTGCACGAGAACTTCTTCGCGCAAGGCTGAACGCTAATCAGTAACGCCGCTGATAGCCGTCGTAGGACCGGACCTGGCGATTGCGCGGGCCGCCGCCGTAGGAGCGGGACTGTGACTCCTGCGACTGGTCATAGAGATAACCGCCAGCGCCGCCGACACCGGCGCCGAGCAGCGCGCCCAGCCCCGCATTGCCGCTGAAAGAGCCGATGAGGCCACCGAGGGCGCCACCGCCAAGCGCGCCCACCCCGGTGCGCTGCTGGGTTTCATTGAGCCCGGCGCAGCCGGACATGCCGAGGCCTGCGACAAGCAGGATGGCGAGACGTGTTGAGCGCATGTTTGCCTCCTCTTTCTCAGCGTGCCGCGCGCGGCGTGCGCGGGGCGGGCGACGCGGGCGGGCAGGGGAAGTTCGACTGCGCCCAGCGCAGCATGCCATCGAGCGCAGGTTCGTTGGCGTAGGACGGGTTCTCGCGCGCCCAGCGTGCGAAGCCGACGCCAGATTGCGCGATCGTCGGCCCCGGATTGGGAACGCAGAACAGGGGGCGGACAGGGCTGCCCGGGGGATTCATCAACGCATGGTACTGGCCCGTGCTGGTCAGGAAGCCCTGGCAATAGGCGATCGCTTCGAGGCGCGGCACGCCGCCCCAGGCCGGATCACAGACTGCGGCAAGGTCATTCACCGTCCGCACATGCGTGACGATCTGCTGTTGGGCGGGTTGTTGGGCAATGGCCGCCCCGCTCCCCATGAGGAGCGCGAGTGCGCCCGCCGGTAGAAACTTCTTCATGATCGTCTCCCTCCGGCCGATCTGGCCGCGGGAGTACAACGCCGCAGAAGACCAAGCGTTGCCAGGGCTCTAGGTGCAGTTCAACCTTGATGCAAGATCGACAAAATCTCTCGCGACGCAGTCCCACGGATCCTCCGCCTCGAGATCGACCTCTTGCCCCGGCCCATGCTCGGAACGGCGCGGCACGAAGGCCGTGGCGAGGCCCGCCGAGCGCGCCGCCCGCAGGTCGCCGTTGTGCGCGGCGACGAGGCACACCTCATGCGGCTGCAGCGCCAGCAATTCGGCCGTGCGCTGATAGGCCTCCGGCTGCGGCTTATAGGCCCGTACCGGCTCGGCACCGAGGATCGCATCCCAAGGGATCATCGCGCGCTTGGCCATGTTCGCCAGCAGCGCAATGTTGCCGTTCGACAGCGGCGCCAGGAAATACTTGCGCTTCAACCGCGACAGGCCGAGCAGCACGTCCGGCCAGGGGTCGAGCCGATGCCAGGCGCGGTTCAGGTGATCGAGGTCGCCCTCGCTCGCACCCGTTATGCCGTTGGCCGCCAGCACCTGCTCCAGGCTCTCCCGGTGCAGCACGTCGAGCCGTGTGAACGCACGCCGGCCGGAGCGGCATTCCTCCATGCCGGGCTGATAAAGTTTGCGCCAGGCATCGGCAAGCGCGAAGGGGTCGAGGCCGGCCTTGCCATGCGCCGGCAGGAAGGCCGCGAACTCCCGCGCGACGCCGCTGCGCCAGTCCACGACGGTGCCAAAGACATCAAAGACGAGCGCCTTGACCTGATCCATGCTGCTCACTTTTTCACCGACCATTTCCGGTCGAACTCCCAGACCTCGGGGAAGCCCATCAGCTCGCACATCCGGCCGAAGCCGAAGCTTTCCTGCGCAGGTAGCCCATTGGTGTCGCCATGCTGCTTCAGGTGCGAATACACGCGCTCGAGTGCCGCGGCGACGGCGAGGAAACCCGCACCGGGATAGATCGCGATGGCGTAGCCGATCTCCTGCAGCCGTGCGGCCGGCAGGATGGGCGTGCGGCCGCCTTCCACATTGTTGGCCAACAGCGGCTTGTCGATGGAGCGGCCGATCTCGACCATCTCGGCTTCGGTCTCCGGGCTCTCGATGAAGACGATGTCGGCACCTGCATCGCCATACATGCGCCCGCGCCGGATCGCCTCCTCCAGGCCCAGTCCCGTGCGCGCATCGGTGCGCGCCACGATCAGGAAGTTTGGGTCGCGCCGCGCCTCCATGGCGACCTTGATCTTCAGCACCATGTCCTCGGCGGGAATGACGCTGCGGCCGGGCGTGTGGCCGCATTTCTTCGGCATTTCCTGGTCCTCGAGCTGGATGCCCGAGACGCCCGCGGCCTCGTATCCCATCACCGTGTGGTGGACGTTGAGCAGGCCGCCATATCCCGTATCCGCGTCCGCGATGACGGGCGTTCTCGACATCTGCGCGAAGCGGCCGACGCGGGCGACCATGTCGGTGTAGGTCGCGATGCCGGCATCGGCCACGCCAAGATGCGAGGCGACGGTTCCGAAGCCCGTGACGTAGAGGCAGTCGAACCCCATGCCGTCGGCGACCTTCGCGCTGATCATGTCGAAGATGCCGGGTGCGGTGACGAACTTCTTCTGGTCAAAACAGGCCTTGAGCGAAGGGTGTGCCATGGATGTCCTTTACTGGCGCTGAATATGGCCGGCGGCGGAAGCCGCGGCCCAAATCCGATCCTCGCGCTCCATGGCGGCGAGGGTTTCGGGCGGCGCCCGCAGGTCCGGCTCGATGCCGAGTGCCGTGAGGCGCGCGCGGAAACCAGCGTCGGCGAAGGCGGATTCCAGATGGCCGCGGATGCGTGCGGAAAGCGCTTCGGGCAGGCCCTTGGGCGCGAGCATGGCGACCCATCCGGCGAGGTCGAAGTCGGGGATGCCCTGCTCCTGCACCGTGGGCACATCGGCGAAGAACGGCGTGCGTGTGGCGGTGCTGACGGCGATGATGCGGGTGCGGCCCGTCGCCAGATGAGGCGTGGCGCTGGCCGTGCTGGTCCAGCCGAGCGGCAGGTGGCCCGCCACCACATCCGTCATCAACTGCCCACCCGAGCGGTACTGCACGTCGGGGATCTCGATGCGCAGGCGGCGCGCCAGTTCCTGGCCGATGAACTGCGACAGCGCTTCGGTGCTGCCGGTGGAAAGCCGTGTGGGATTGGCGGCCGCAAAGGCACGCAGCCCCGCGAGATCGGTGAAGGGCAGCGTGTGCGATGCCGCCAGCACCATCGTGTTGCGCGTCAGCATCGCGACCGGCGTGAAGTCGCGGATCGGGTCGTAGGGGATCTGCGCCAGCACGTGGCGGTTCATCACATGCGTGGAGACAACGGCGGTGAGCGTGTGGCCATCCGGCTCCGCGCGCGCCACCAATTCGCTGCCGATCACCCCCGCCGCGCCCGCGCGGTTCTCGACGATGATGGGATGCGCCAGCACGGGCCGCAGCGCCTCGGCCAGCGCGCGGCAGAGAATGTCGGTCCCGCCGCCCGCGGCGTAGGGCACGATCAGCCGTACGGGACGCAAGGGCCAGGCCGCCTGCGCGGAAGCGAGGCCGGGAAGCAGCGCGGGCAGCGCCAGGAGCGCACGTCGGGTATGCATCTTGTTGTTCCTCCGGTACGCGCAGTCTTGCCCGGCTTGGAGGCGTGCGGAAGCCCCGGGACTGTGCAAAGCTTGCGCCATGGTATCAAGCGTCACCGTCATCGGCCTGGGGTATATCGGCCTTCCGACAGCCGCGCTGCTCGCCAGCCGGGGCTTGCGCGTCCATGGCGTGGACAGCAGCGCCGAGGTGCGCGAGACGCTGGCCTCGGGGCGCATCCACATTGCCGAGGCCGATGTCGAGGCGCTGCTGGAGCGCGCGCTGCGCGCCGGCCTGCTCACCATCCACGACGAACCGCAGCCGGCGGACATCTTCATCATCGCGGTGCCCACGCCGCTCGGCGCCGACCGCGCACCGGTGCTCGACCATGTGATGGCTGCGACGCGGGCCCTGGCGCCAGCGCTGCGACTTGGCAACCTGGTGCTGCTGGAGAGCACAAGCCCGATCGGCACCACCGCGCGCATCGCGGCGCTGCTCGGCGAATTGCGGCCCGACGTCACGGACCTCGCTGTCGCCTACGGGCCCGAGCGTGTGTTGCCGGGCCGCATCCTCACCGAACTCGTGGAGAATGACCGCATCGCGGGCGGAGTGACGCCGGGTGCGACCGAGCGCGCCATCGCCTTCTACCGGCTTTTCGTGCGCGGCGCCGTGCTAGGCACCGATGCGGCGACGGCGGAGATGGTGAAGCTCTCGGAGAATGCGTTCCGGGACGTGAACATCGCCTTTGCGAACGAGCTTTCGATGATCGCCTCGGTGCATGGCCTCGACGTGTGGCGCGTGATTGGGCTGGCGAACCGGCATCCGCGCGTGAACATCCTCAAGCCCGGGCCGGGCGTGGGCGGGCATTGCATCGCGGTCGATCCCTGGTTCCTCGCGCATGGCGCCCCGGAGGCCGCACGCCTCATCCCCGCGGCGCGCGCGGTGGACGCGGCCAAGCGCGACGCCGTGCTGGCCGAAGCATCGGCGATCTGCGACGGCGGCGAGCGGGTCATCTGCCTCGGCCTCGCCTTCAAGGCCGATGTGGATGACCTGCGCGAGAGCCCGGCGCTGGCCATCGCCACCGAACTCGCGCGCCGCCACCCCGGCCGGGTGAGCGTGGTGGAGCCGCATCTGCACGCCGTACCGCCTGGCTTGGCCGCACCGCTGCTCACCCTGACCGAGGCGCTGGAAATGCCGGGTGCCTTGCTGCTATTGACCGATCACAGCGTCTTCGCCCGCATCCCTCCCGCGCAACTTGCGGGGCGGCGCATCATCGACACCCGCGGAATTTTCCGCCTGCAGGAGAGCCCCGATGCCTGACGGTTCCATGACCCTTCCGGCCCTCGCCGCCATCGAGGCGGTGGTGCGCACCTATCTCGACGGCCTCTACGAGGGCGATGGCGAGAAGATCGCCGCCGCCTTCCACCCCGTCTCGCACCTCTACAACGTCGTGGACGGTGCCGTGGTGGATCTGCCGCGCGAGGAATGGCTCGCCCGCATCGCTTCGCGCGCCAAGCCCTCGGCGCAGGGCTTCACGCGCGAGGACCGCGTGCTGGCCATCGACATGGCCGGCGACGACGCGGCCTGCGTGAAGGTGAATTGCTGCATCCCACCGCGCTACTTCACCGACTACCTCCTGCTGCTGAAGACCGCCGAAGGCTGGCGCATCGTCAGCAAGAGTTTCAACACCGAGCTTCGCTCGACTTGATGTTTTAAGCCCTCAAACGCCGGGCGCGCGCTCCGCGCGCTTGGCTTCGGCCGCCTCGGCTATTCGCCTCTGATCCTCGGTGGGCGCGCTTTCTTCGGTCAGCTTGCGCTTGTCAGCAGGTAGCTGACGCCGGCGCGTTGAGCCACGTCGCGGATGTGCTGCTCCAGGCTGCCGGGGATCGGGATGCCCTCGGCCATCCGCTTCGTCCGTGACGTCTCTTCCGGCTCTCCGGGCACCAGCACGGGCTTGGCGGGATCAGCGGCGCGCGTCTCGTGCAGCACGTCGATCACGTCGTCCAGGTCCCGCGCGTAGTCGTCGATGTCGCGGAAGGCGCGCGGGTCCACCGCCAGCATGAAGTGGCCGATGTTGTTCGGGTCGTCCGGCTTCTGCGTGCGGTTGCGGATCGGCGAGAAACTCGCGCCCACCAGCGTCCCGCCCAGGATATGCGCCAGCAGCGCCAGCCCATATCCCTTGTGGCCGCCCAGGTGCTCGGGCCCGCCGACCGGCGTGATGCCGCCCTCCTTGTGCTTGAACACATAGTCGTTCGCGACGTGGCTGTCGGTCACGGGCCTGCCCTCGCCATCCTGCACCCAGCCTTCGGGCAGCGTCTTGTCGTTGAGGTGATAGACCTTGACCTTGTTGCCAGCGACCGTCGTGGTCGCCATGTCGAGCACGACCGCGGGGCGCGCACCGGCCGGCGCGGCAAATGCAATCGGGTTGGTGCCCAGCACCGGCTCGGCGCCGCGCGTCGGCACCATCAGGATGCCGCGCGTGGAGGACGTCACCAAACCGATCAGCCCGGCATCCGAGGCAATGCGCGCATAGCACCCGGCCGCCCCGAAGTGGTGGCTGTTCACGACACCGACGGCGCCCACGCCGAAGGCCCGCGCCTTCTCCACCGCGAGCTTCATCGCCATGAAGGCCGCGGGGTGGCCGAGGCCGTCCGCACCATCCACCGTCGCCGTCGCCGCGAAATCGCGCACGACACGTGGCTCGCCCGCAATGCGGAGCTGGCCTTTGTGCAGCAGCTCCTCATAGGCCATCAGCATGGAGATGCCGTGGCTGTCCACGCCCGTCAGGTCGGTCTCGACCATGATGTCGGCCGTGGTCTCGGCCAGGTGTGGCGGGCTGCCCCAGGCGTGCAGGATGGCGAGGATCTGGGCCCGGATGGAATTATGCGTGGCATGCAGCATCGCTCAATCCACCGTCGCGCCGGTTGCGCGCACGATCGGCACCCACTTCTCGATCTCGGCGGCGATGAAGGCGCGGGTGCGCGCGGGCGTCATGTTCCCGGGGATGGTGTTGCCGAGGGCAAGGATGCGCTCGCGTACCGGCCCGCCGGCAAGTTGCGCGGCGATCTGCTGCTGCAAAAATTCCAGGATGGCGGGCGGCGTGCCGACGGCGCTGGACCACGGCGTCCAGGTCGTCGCCTGGAAGCCGGGGAAGCCCCCTTCGGCGGCCGTCGGCACGTCGGGCGTCATGGGCGAGCGCGCGGCTGTGCCGATTACCAAGCCCGTCACGGTGCCCGCGCGGATATGCTGCTCCATGAAGGAGATGGTGTCCGACTGGAACTGGATGCGCCCGGCCGAAAGATCCGCGAAGGACGCCGCCGAACCGCGATAGGGCACGTGTTGCGCGGTGACACCCATCTGGCTCAGCAGCAGCGCCGCGGCGATGTGCCCGGTGGTCCCGTTGCCTGATGAGCCGAAGGTGTAGTGGTTCGGCCGTGCCAGCAGTGCCGCGCGCATGTCGGCCAGATTGCGCCATCCGGTCGAGGGATGCGCCGCCACCACCATGGCGCTCTCGGAACTGATGGTGATGTGATCCAGGCCGGTCAGCGGATGCACCGGCAGGTTGCGGTACAGCCCCACATTCAGCGCATGTGAGCCGAGCGCGCCGACGAGCAGCGTGTAGCCGTCAGGTGCCGCGCGCCCCACCGTCTCCATCGCCACGACGCCACCGCCGGAGGGCCGGTTCTCGACGACGAATTGCTGGCCCAGCGCATTGCTCAGCGCCGCCGATACCAGCCGCGCGTTGATGTCGGCATTGCCGCCCGGGGCAAGCGCCACGACGACGCGCACGGGTCTGTTGGGATAGTCGGAACCCGGCGCGCGTGGCTGCGCCAAAGCGGGCGTGGCGAGCAGCAGGAGCAGGGCGAGCGCGCGGATCATTTTGGAATTCCTCATGCGATGGAGTGCCGCAGCGTGCCGATGCCAGAGACGCTGAGCGCAATGGCATCGCCGCTGCGCAGATAGCGGGGCGGGTTGCGGAAATGGCCGGAGCCGGAGGGCGTGCCGGTGGCGATCACATCGCCCGTCTCCAGCCGCATGAAGCGCGAGATGTAGGCGATCAGCGCGGGCACGGAGAAGATGAGGTCCCGAGTGTTGCCGTGCTGCACGGGCCCGCCGTTCAGCGTGCAATCGACGTCGAGCGCCCAGGGCTCGCCCAGCGCATCGGCGGTCACGATCCAGGGGCCGATCGGGCAGAACTGCGCGAGGCCCTTGGCAAAGCTGGTCATCGCCAACGGCTGGTCGAACTGGAATTCGCGCGCGGAGATGTCGTTCAGGATGGTGTAGCCGGCGACGTGGTCCAGCGCCACGCGCTCCTCCACCTCGAAGGCCGGCGCGCCGATGATGACGGCGAGTTCCGCCTCCCAGTCGGGTTTGGTCACGGCGCGCGGAATGTGAACGGCGGTGCCGGGGCCACAGACCGAGGAGGTCGGCTTGAGGAAGAGCTTCGGCGCCTCCAGCTTCGGCCCGCCCACCTCGCTCGCATGCGCGCCGTAGTTGCGGCCGACGCCGATGATCTTGCCTGGGCGTAGCGGCGCGTCGAGCAGAGCTTCGTCAAGCGGGAGGCGCAGCGCCGCCTGCTCGGGCCGGGCCGCGAAGGCGATGGCGCGAGCGGCTGCCGTCATCGCGGCCTCATCGGCCAGGAGTGCGATCATGTTGGCAGGCAGCGCGCCGCCGCCCGCCTTATGCAGCGCAGGGCCGAGCGGCACCAGCGCATCGGGCAGCACGCCCGCGATGCGTCCATCCTTGAGCATCGCGAGCCTCATGCCGCCAGCGCTGCGTAGTCGAGATTGGCCATCACCTGCACGCGCAGGATGAAGCGCGGCTCCTCCGGCCCGTAATCGGCCTTGGCGTTGTGGGTGGTGCCGATGTTGTCCCACATCAGCACGTCGCCCGGCGTCCAGGCGTGGCTGTGCAGGTATTTCGCCTGCGACTGATGGCGAAACAGGTAGTCCAGCATGGCGTCGCTCTCGGCCTTCTCCATGCCCTCGATGTGCATGGCGTAGCCCGGGTTGCAGTAGAGCACGCGCCGCCCGGTGATCGGGTGGGCGCGGAAGATGGGCTGGCGCACCGGCGGCTTCTTCGCGCGCTGCTCCGGCGTCAGCGGCGCGCGGATCGAGTCGGGGCGGATGCGCATCATGTCCCAGAACTTCGAGAAGTCGTGCACCGCGACGCGGCATTCGAGGCGCTGCCTCACCTCGCCCGGCAGATCGTCATACGCGGCGTGCATATTGCGGAACTGCGTGTCGCCGAGGGGGCGGCCGTCGCGCAGCGGGACCTCCTTCGCGTGCAGCACGTTGGCGAGCGCTATCTCCGTCGAGTAGCTCATGTCGGTGTGCCAGCCCTGGCCGGCATCGTTGAGCCCGACGGGCTTGCCCGCCGCGTCGCGCTTGTTCGAGAGGATCATCACCTCGGGCAGGCCCGGCGCGTGGAACATGTTGGCGACGTTTACCTCCAGCCCGCCAAAGCGGCTGCCATAGGCGGCGAGTGCCGGCGCATCGAGGTTCTGGCCCGGGAAGCACAGCACGCCGAATTGGCCGAGCGCCCTCAGCACATCACGGAACTGCTCGTCCGTCAGCGCGTGGCTCAGCTCGAGATCGTGAATGCGCGCGCCGAGGCCGGTGTTGTTGGGCACGATCCGCATCGCATTCCCTCCATTCTTTCGGCGGACTTTCGGCGTGCATTGCGGGCACGTCAATCATGCGCGAGCATCGCAGAATGGAACACAAACCCCGGGTGCTCGTTGTCGGCGCCGGCATCGTCGGCCTCTGTTGCGCCTGGTACCTGGCGCGCGCCGGCGCGGATATCACGCTGGTGGACCGCGACGGTCCGGGGGAGGGCACGTCCTCCGGCAATGCGGGCGCGATCTCGGCGGGGTCGGTCGCGCCGCTGGCGATGCCGGGCGTGCTGAAGCAGGTGCCGGGCATGCTGCTCGACCCCAAGGGCGCGCTGCACATCCCCGCGCGCTATTGGCCGGCGGCCTTCCCCTGGCTCTGGCGCTTCGTGCTGGAAGCGCGGCCAGAGCGCGTGGCCGAGATCGCGCAGGCGCTCGCCGTGCTGCTGCATGGTGCGGAGGAACGGCACCTCGAAATTCTGAAGGCGGAAGGCGCGCTCGACCTCATCGCCCATAACGGACAGCTCTACCTCTACCGAGACGCACAGCACCTCGCGAAGGACGACGCCTCCTGGGCGCTGCGGCGCGAGCACGGGATGGAGACGCGCGTGCTGGACCGCGCCGGCATCCTGGAACTGGAGCCGGAGGTATCGGCCGCCTACACCGTCGGCCTTTTCGCGCCGCGGCAGGGGCATTCGCTGAACCCGCTGCGGCAGGCCCGCGTCATCGCGCGCGGCGTGGAGCGGATGGGCGGGCGTGTGCTGCGCGGGAATGTCTCGGCGCTGATGACGCAGGATCATCGCGTCACCGGAGCCATGGTGGATGGCGCGCCCGTGGCGGCCGACCACGTGGTGCTGGCGGCCGGCGCCTGGTCGGCGAAACTTCTGGCGCCGCTTGGCATCCGCGTGCCGCTGGAGAGCCAGCGCGGCTACCACATCATGCTGCCGCATCCGGGCGTCATGCCGAGAAGGCCGCTCGTCCCGGCCGATCGCAAGGCCTTCATCACGCCGATGGAGGAAGGGTTGCGCATCGCGGGCACGGTGGAGTTCGGCGGCACGGAAGCGCCGCCCAATGCGGCCCGCGCGGCGCTGCTGCTGGAGGATCTGGCGAAGGTCTATCCGCAGGCCGACATCCGTGACGCGAAGCCGCACTGGATGGGCCATCGCCCCTGCCTGCCGGACAGCCTGCCCGTCGTGGGGCCTGTGCGTGAGTGGCCGGGCCTGTGGTGCGCCTTCGGGCACGGGCATCTGGGGCTGACCGGCTCGGGGCCGGCCGGCGCGGTGGTGGCGGCCGCGATGCTGGGGCCGACGCCCAATGCCGACCTCTCGCCCTTCGGCGTGGAACGCTTCGCTTGAGGCCAACTTCCGGCGAACTGGCCAAGCGCATCTCGGCGCTGGCGGCGCCGACGACGATGCTTTCCGCGCTGCAGGTCGCGGCCCTGCTGGTCGAGACCTGGATCGCGGCCCGCCTAGGCCGTTCGGCGCTGGCCGGATGGGCGGTGGTGCTGCCCTTCGCGCTGCTGCTCGGCCAGATGTCGGCGGGTGCCATGGGCGGCGGCGTGGTGAGCGCCATCGCCCGTGCGCTGGGGGCGAAGAAGCCGGATGAGGCTTCGGCGCTGGCGGTGCATGCGCTGCTCATCGCGCTCGGCTTCGCCGCGATGTTCGTGATCCTGCTGGCGGGCTTCCCGTGGTGGCTGCTGACGCTGATCGGCGGGCCTGAGGCGGCGGCGGCAGGTGCCCCCTATGCGGCGGTGATGTTCGGCCTCGGCGCCATTCCGGCCTGGCTGGCGAACACGCTGGCCTCGATCCTGCGGGGGGCGGGAAAGCATGCGCTGGCGGCGCGAGTTCTGAACTTCTGCTGGTTCTTCTACCCCGCGATCGGCTTCCTGCTGGCCGAGACGCTGGGCCTTGGCCTGGTCGGCCTCGGCCTAGCTTTCGCCCTGTGCTTCTGGGTGGCGGCGGGGGTGATGGCGGTGGTGGTGTTCTCGGGCGCCGCGGGCTTCACGCCGGACCTGCGCGTGACGCTCCGCTGGGCCTTGTTCCAGCGCATCCTCGCCGTGGGCGCCATCGCATGCACTCTGGCGCTCATCGCCAACTTGGCCACCATTCTGGTGACGGCGCGGCTTGCCCATTACGGCTCGGCCGTGGTGGCCGCCTACGGCGTCTCGGCACGGCTGGAATTCATGATGATCCCGCTGGCCTTCGGCGTCGGTTCGGCGCTCACGGCGCTGGTCGGCCGCGCGGTGGGGCAGGGCGATTGGGAGACGGCGCGGCGCACCGCCTGGGTGGGCGGGTTCATGGCGCTGGCCGTCTGCTCGGCGGTGGGGATCACAGTCGCGGTGTTTCCGCTGTTCTTCGCCAACCTGTTTGCCTCGGATGCGGAGGTGGCCGCCATCGCGGCGCGGGCGCTCAGCTTCATCGGGCCGGCCTTCGGCGGCTTCGGCCTAGGCATGGCGATGTATTTCGCGGCGATGGGCGCGGGCCGCATGGGCTACCCGATCGCGGCCGGGCTCTCGCGCCTGGCGCTGGCGGTGGGCGGCGGGTGGCTGCTGGGAGACGTGCTGGGCTTTGGCATGGATGGGCAGTTCCTGGCTGTGGCGCTCGGCATCACCGCCTATGGCGTGCTGGCCGCGGCTGCGGTTCGGCCGAGCGTCTGGGGTGCGCGTTCATAGAGTCTGATCCGCGGCGGTGGCTTCACCGGAGTGGTGCATCAGTTTCCATGCAATCGCAATTATATCTTTGGCATGAAATACCGGCGCGTTGAGCAAGGGTTTTCATTGGGGTCCGCAGGCGTTGCGTAGGCTTGCGTTTCAGCGCTCTTCGTCCCTGGATGTAGAGCGTCTGGTAGATCTCCCCGTCGCCGATCCGCTCCGTCATGTCATCCGGGTAGTCGAGCCGTCGCTCGGCGATTTGCTGCGGGCTCCATGCAATACGCCAACGCCGCTCCTGGCGTCGCCCGTGCCGCCGCCCTTTCCAGGGCACCACTGGGTCGGGATTTCAGCCCCTCAGGAGAGCTGACGGCACTGACCAGCCGGCTCTGAACATACGACCGCCGCTGCGGGTGCGTCGCAAGTTTCGTCGCTTCGGGCGACGCGCGGCCCGCTACGCATGCCACTGCGCCGTCGTCGCTCGGTAATCAAGGTTGCCGCCACGCGTCGCCGCGTTCCGTTGCAGCTCTCGCGAAACCGTTGACTTAGCTTGGTCCAGGCGGCGCGCGATCTCTCGCACTCCAAGGTCCTGCGCCCGCAACAGCGCAATCTCCTCCCGATTGGCGAAGGTCAGATATCGGCCGGAAAGCAGCCGCGATGCGCGCAATATATGGGATGGCGGCAGCCCGCCCGCCTCCTGAAACCAACGGGTTCCAACTTGCTACGATACCCCAATCTCCGCCGAATCCGAACGTCGACGACCCGCCATCGCACCAACCTTCGCCATAGTGTTGCAACGACCACGTGAATTCACCGATGCCCGCGCTAATCGCGACGCGGCTCTCGCGCGAGGCACTTGTGGGATCATCCCACATCGCAATAATGCCCAGGAAACCCGGCTTCATCGCCAGGCATCTCTACCGGTTGCGCGCTGGCATCGAGCAGTTCATCGGCAAGATGAAATGCTTCAAGCGCGTCCCCATGCGCTGCGAAAAAACCAAACAGACCTTCACAGCCATTGTCGCTCCCGCCGGCGTGTTCGTCT
>Ga0105047_10009175_pt1 | contig 16332 bp, 11 predicted proteins | sample MAT04_FD_78384 | JGI IMG/M metagenome (GOLD analysis project Ga0105047, IMG submission 78384) | Freshwater microbial communities from Lake Fryxell liftoff mats and glacier meltwater in Antarctica - MAT-04 (megahit assembly) | ecosystem: Environmental > Aquatic > Freshwater > Ice > Liftoff...
CGTGTTGTCCAGCAACACGATTCTCGACTATCTCACGCTTGCCAATGTCGCCAATCCCCTGCAATCCACCGATCGTCTTTTCACGCTAGGAACGACCAGCGGCGCGACGGGCGTGACCATCCGCAACAACTCGGCTATCGCTGCATCAGGCACGAATGTGGGCGGCTTGCAGTTCTCCAACACCGGCTTCATCGCATACGACGCCAGTGCGAACAACACCGTGGTGAATCTGACTCTGGATGGAACTAACGCGGGAGCGAACTCGTTTGCGACGACGCTCGCCAATCCGACCGGTGGGATTCTGCAACTTCAGAAAGCCGGGACCGGCACCTGGAACCTGACCGGCACATCGAGCTATGGGGGTACGTTGCCGACGAATACGGCCTCAGTGGCCGTCACGATCGCGGCCGGCACTTTGGGTGTGGAGATTCTCTCCCCGATCGGCACGAATAGCTCCGTCGGCAACAGCGGCGAGACCATCTTCGTCGCCATTAACTCCGTTCTGAATTACACGGGAGCGACGACCTCATTCGATCGGCGACTAGCGGGGACCGGCGCGGCCGACGGCGCGAATCCCATCACGATCGCCGTCTCGAATTCGGCCGCCAACCTGACCTATACGGGTTTGGGCTGGTCGAATACCGCCGTCATCAACGGCGTGACGTCGGCTTCGGATTCGATCATCAAGATGGGCGCGGGCACGTTCACGCTGGCGCCGACATCCGACAGCGACGGCTCGATTTTCTACGTGCTGGAAGGCCAACTCAACATCGCTGGAACGGGGCAGGTCAACAACGTCCTCTCGATCCGGCCGGGCGCTACGGTGCGTCTGACCGGCACGAGCGGCGATCTACTTGAGAACAACAACGAACTTCGAATCACGGGTGGAACATTCGCTCTTGACGGCGGCAACGAGACCTTGGGCGCACTTAATGGCTTCGGCACGATCACGAATTTAGGAACCGCCGCCCGCACTCTGACCGCGTTCAACAACAACACGAACGGACGATTTTTCGGCAGCATTACCGACGGCACGGCCGCCTTGAGTTTCTCGAAGGGCAGCGGCGGCGTTGGTTTCTTGCTCACCGGCATCTTCACGGACGGCAGCAACACCCACAGTTACACGGGAAACTTCGCGATGGGCGGCGGAGCCGTTGTGATTAACCAACTTACCAACGCGGGTACCGCAAGCGGCATCGGCGCCGGCGGTGCGGCGGCCACCACCTGGACGATCAATAGCACCTTTCGCTATCTGGGCGAAACGACTTCGAGCAATCGAGCGTTCACGCTCGCTGCCGGTTCGTTTTTCGAAGTCACCAAACCGAATACGACGGTCATGCTCAATCCGACCGGCGCCGGTTCCGTCACGGCCAACGCTCTAACCATTCAGGGCGGCGGCAATCTCATCATGCGTCCCGGCGCCGCATCCTCGATCAACGGGATAACCTTCGGGGGCGGCACAACAACTTTCGACTTCTCGGGCTTCGCGGGGGCCGCCACCAATCTGATCGCTTTCACCGCTGATCCGGTCTTCCGCGGCGGCAAGTTGATCTTGATCGGCCAACCTTCCGCCGCGACCCTTCAGACAGTAGACGACATCACATTTGATCGCGGAGCGGCAACGATCTCACTCAACCTGAATACCGCGACGTCGCTCACGTTCACTTCCGATCTGTGGCTCCGGGTCACATCCGCCACTCACGCCCGCTATTCGACATTGCACGTCGATAAGAGCCTGGACGGCACGCTCAATGCCAACAACAGCAACCTGACCAGTGTCGGCGCCAACGGCATCTTACCCTGGGCGATCGTGACCGACACGGCTTTCAACGGCACAACAAACGCCGCGAGCTTCTTGACGATCGCCGCGGGAACGGGCGCGCAACCGGTCAGCGGTCTGGCTGGGACTCTTTACACCACGTTGACCGGCGACCAGAATTCAGCGGCGACCCAATTTGCGCTGACCAATAGCGTCACCCTCACCGCTGCCAACCCGTCCTATCATGCGCTGCGGATCGACACCACCTCGGCGGGCCACTCCCTGAACTTAAACGGGCAAAACGTTACTTTCGGAGCCAATAGCGGCATCCTCTTCGTCGGAGCCCATAACTACTCGATCACCGGCGGCACGGCTCAAATTCAGGCGAGCACGACGAACGACCTGATCATTCATCAATACGGCACAGGGACACTGACGCTGGATGCCACGGTCGGCAGCTCGGCCACCGCGACCGGCGCACTTGTGAAGACAGGTACGGGCACGCTGGTTCTGAGCAACATGAGCGGAGGCAGTTTCAATCAGCTTTACACCGTCGTCAATGAGGGTGTTCTGGAGATTTCGGACGATCTGCAACTCGGTTCCTCGCGGACACCGGCTGCCGGACTAACTGCTACGATCGGCGACAGCACGACTTCGATAACTTCCATCAATGGCACGGGCACATCCACGATTTATCTCGGCGCGATTATGATCGCCAGCACGGGCGGCAGTTCAACGAGCCAGGTGCAAAACCCCACCGCCGTGGCCGACATCCTCTCGCCCACGGCGATGACCTCTTCTCGCACTCACGTCAACGGGGCCGCGACGACGACTGGGGCCACGCTCAACTTTGTCTCGAACGTCGGCGCCGCTGTGCTATTGAATGGCGGCACACTCCGCTTCACCGCCGACGTCGACTTGAGCCGTGTTCTGATGATTCAATCCGCCGGCGGAGTGATCGACACCGGAGCCCATACGGTGCGAAGCCGGACCGACATTGCGTTGTATGGCAATGCGACAAACAACCATCCAGGCACCTTGGTTAAGACCGGTTCCGGAACATTGGAAATCCGCGGCCGACAGGATGGCTATAACGGCACGATCTTGATTTCCCAGGGAACCGTGCTGATGAGCGGCGCGACAACAGGGGTTCTCAACTACAACACGGAAAGCCAGATCATCCTCAACGATAGCAATACGGGTTCCACCAACACGGCCCTGTTATGGAATTTCACCGGCGTCACCGCGGACGCCATCATCACCAAGCTAATCATCGTTGACAATTTCGGAACGGGAACCGTGACGATTGGGTCAACGGCTGGCACCCAGAATCTGCTGTTCGACGGCGGACTCATTGTCAATAGAGACACGATCTTGCAGACCGGCCATACCGGCGAGGCCGTAATCTTCCGGGCTGGCATCATGGGCTTGGGCAATCTGACGGTTCAAAGCTCCGGCGGCGGCGGCACGTTCCGCATGACCTTCCAACCGATCGACAACCCCAGCAGCTATTCAAACGCCCTTTCCGTCAATTCAAACGCGACGACCGCACGACTCAGCCGTTATGAGTACGGCAACCTCACGCTGGTCGATCCGGGAGTAGGCAGCAGTCTCTTCTTACGGTTCAACGATACCGGGCTGATCGCGGCCACCAGCAGCGTCACACTGGGCAATCGCACCACGTGGGAATTGGGGGCCGATAACACCATCAATGCACTCAACGGCGTGGCGGGAAGCTCAGTGACCGTAGCCGGCGGGGACGATCAGTTTGTCGTGCTCACCCTGGGGGCCAACGGCGCCAGCGGCGACCATCAAGGGACGATCATCAACGCTCGTACTTTTGGAATCGTTAAGACGGGCGCCGGCACGCAGACATTTGGCGGGGCCAACACCTACAACGGCGGCACCGAAATCAACATGGGACGGTTGAATGTCAACAACACGACCGCATCCGCTACAGGGACGGGCTATGTGAGGGTCAATTCCGGCGGCACTCTGGGCGGCACCGGCATCATCGCCCCGACGACCCGAGCGACGGTGAACAGTCTTTCGGGCACTGTTTCGACGGACGCGGGGGTCTACATCAATAGCGGGGGCACACTCGCGCCCGGTATTTCCCTCGGCAAGTTAACGATTGCCACTGCGGGGATCGCTCCCATCTCTTTCCAGAACGGCTCGAACTTCAATGTAGATCTCACTTCACCGACAACCCCCGGCACGACCTATGACCAACTCGACCTGACGGGCGTGGTCGGCACACCGTTGCTAAATCTCGGAAACGCCACGTTGAATGTGACGTTTGACGTCGGCTATGTACCCCTCAACGGCGACAAGTTCTACATCATCACGCAAAGCGGCACGGCATCCGTGAACGGTACATTCAACGGCCTGAATCAAGACGCCCAAGTCGTCACGAATTTCAACGGTTCCGGGCTCAACGTCTACATCAGCTACACCGGTGACTTCTCATTGGGTACAATCATTGGCGGTAATGACGTGGTCCTCTACTTGGCCGTTCCTGAACCGCGGAACATTCTCTTCATCGGTCTCATTTTATTGACACTCGCGCACTACGCTCGGCGCCGTTTTCCGCGACTTGTTTATCGAACAGGGCTAAATTTGAATTAACTTATACCCGAGACAGGTTTCGCCATGCCCCGAGGGGAAGACGACCTTGGCGGCAACTTGGCCCATCACCCGTTGTCTTTTTTCTTCTGCTCATGACGGACTTTTGCTTCGTCGATTGAATGGGATGCCGTCAACACGACTTCATCTTTGGTGAGATCCGCGAGCTTCTGATAGTGTTTGAGCAGAGCGTTCACTTCGTCTTCGCTCAAATCTTCAACATTGATCAGCCGGTTGCTCGCCCCCTTCAGAGCGGCCACGAGTTAATTCAGCTTCAAGTTCAAGGAAGCGATTTCCTTATTCTGAGAACGCTGAATGAGAAACACCATCAGAAACGTCACGATCGTGGTGGCAGTGTTGATGACGAGTTGCCACGTATCGGAGTAGCTGAAAATCGGCCCCAGAATCAACCACACGATGATGGCCGTACACGCGAACAGAAATGCCGCAGACGACCCAGCCCATCTCGTGACGGCCTGGGCAACGCGTTCATTAAGGTGCCGGCCTTTGACCATGTTTCGACCCTCCAGTTTTCTGACACTCAGTGGATAACGAGCAATTATCGGGCCGGAATTCGCTCAATCGCTTGATTTGGCTTGGCTGGAACAGAATTCGGCATTCCAATTCCGATGGAAAAGAAGCCTCTTGCTGAATTCAGAAAAACGCCCCATTCACACCACTCCCGTACCACTCACTAGTTATCGGCACACAATATGCGTCGATGGTCCCATCTTCGCAAAAGCCAGGAACAACGTCGAATACTAAGTTCGGGAGTCGATCATGAAGAAAACCGTTGCCGACGTACTCGTTGAGCGTCTGATTAATTGGGGAGTCACGACAATCTTCGGATTGCCCGGCGATGGCATTAACGGCATTTTCGAAAGTCTGCGAACCCGCCAGGACAAAATCCGTTTCATCCAGGTTCGACATGAAGAAGCAGCGGCATTCGCGGCATGCGCTTATGCCAGTCTGTCCCCAAGGATATTCAGGAATGGGACCAGTCGGACGATACGCCTTCCCCAGCGAACATTCCGAAGCACAGCAATAAACTTTTCGCCGGAACATCCCCTTACCTCCGACCAACCTGGTGAAGGAAGCCTTCTCGGTGATCAATGCCGGGCGGAAGGTTGTGATCTTGGCAGGACATAGCATCGCCTATCCCGATCGCCAGCATATCTGCCTGTGTGGAGACGGCGGCTTCACCATGATGATGGGCGAATTGGCCACCATGGTCAAATACAACCTGCCGATCAAGATCATCATTTTTAAGAACAACGTGCTGGGAATGATCAAGTGGGAGCAAATCGCTTTCGAAGGCAACCCGAACGTCGGCGTCGAATTGCAGCCGATCGACTTCGCGCTCTATGCCGAAGCGTGCGGGGCGAAGGGCTTCACGATCACCGATCCCGAACAAGCGGAATCGACCTTGGGAACCGCGTTAGAAACTCCTGGCCCCGTGGTCGTTCAGGCGGTCGTGGACCCCAACGAACCGCCCATGCCGGGCAATGCCACGCTTAAGCAGGCAATTCACTTCGCTCAATCCTTGCTTCGCGGGCAAAAAGATGGTTGGGAGATTTTAAAGACGGTGATCTCCGACAAGATCCGCGAGGTCATCTGACGAAGAACTGCGCGGGCGAACTTATGCAACGGCCTTGGGATCAACGGCAACCGCGTTTTCCTTGGGCTGAATCCGCGACCCGTAGCGAAACGCGAACGCTCGGGTCAGTTCCGCGCCATACAAGAAAATCTGTGACGTGTAATAGAGCCAAATCAACAATGCGGCCAGCGACCCGGCAGCCCCATAAGCCGACGCCGCGCCGCTCTTACCGAGGTAGAGTCCGATCAAGTGCTTGCCCAACGTGAACAGCAAGGCGGTAACAACCGAACTGAACATCACATCGTGCCAAGAAATTTGAACGTCGGGCAAGTAGCGATAAATCATGGCGAACAACATGGTGATGACAACCAGACTCACGCAAAAATTGACGATCTCGCCAAAATAGGTTGGTTCGCCCAGCAATCCCCCAATTGCCGCCAGCACCGAATTCACCACAAGCGAGATCAACAACAAAAGTGCGGTTCCAAGGACCATGGTCAATGACAGCCAGCGTTCTCGAACGAACCCGATTACTCCAAGTCCCGGCTTCTGCTCCACTTTCCAAATCGTGTTGAGGGCATCTTGAAGCTGGCCGAAAAGGCCCAGCGATCCGACCAAGAGCATGCCAACTCCCACGACTGCCGCGAAGATGCTGGGCATGGGCTTTGAGGCACTCACAATCATTGCCTGCACGGCTTTGGCGCCATCCGCGCCCACAAGATCCTCGATCTGCCCGGAAATCTGGCCCATCGCCGCTTCTCGACCAAAGACCAACCCCGTAATGGCGATGACGATGACAAATAAGGGCGCTAACGAGAACGCACTGTAGTAGGCGAGGGCCGCTCCCAGACGCGGGGCCTTATCGTCATTCCATTGGATACCGGCATCTCGAAAGAGACGCCAGACATCGTGCATTTTTGGTATGGCTTTCATTGGACCTATCCTTGACAAAAGATCGACTCTAACAAGTTCGCAACTTTGATGCCGTCAGGACTTCTGATAGAATTGCCGAAGATTGGTCCAGTAGCGAGAGGGGCCGGCAATGTCGTGGCGAACACTGGTGGGGATCTTACTGTTCGTGGACGGAATCACCGCGGGCGCGGCCGAGCCTAAGATGTCGCCCGATCCGCATGAAGGGGTCGATCTCAAAAAAGTGCTCAAGGCCATGACGCTGGCGGAAGCCAAGTCGTTTTGGGCCTACCAGCCGATCGGCAATCCGAAACCGCCTGCCGTCAAAAACACGACGTGGCCGCGTCACGATCTCGATCGTTTCGTCCTTGCGACGCTCGAAAAAGAAGGCCTGAAGCCGAACCCACCCGCCGATCCGCGAACGCTCATTCGACGACTTTTTTTCGATCTCGTCGGCTTGCCTCCGACCTTCGAAGAGATCGAAAAGTTCGCCGCCGCGCCGACTCCGGAAGCGTTTGCCCGCTGTGTGGACGACCTCCTCTCTCGGCCGGCGTACGGTCAACGCTGGGGACGGCACTGGCTCGACGTGGCCCGTTATTCCGACACGACTGAGCAATCCGTCGACGGCGAACGGCGCATCCCATTTGCCCACACCTACCGCGACTACGTGATCGAGGCCTTCAACAGCGACAAACCTTTTAACCGATTCATCATCGAACAGATCGCGGCCGATCGGCTGCCGCCGAAAGAACATGCCGACTTGCGGGCACTCGGCTTCCTGACGGTCGGCAGACGTTTTCGCGGCAATTTCGATGCCATCCAGCTCGTCATTGACGATCGCCTCGACGTCATCGGTCGCGGCTTCCTCGGGCTGACGATCGCCTGCGCTCGCTGTCACGATCACAAGTTCGACGCCATTTCGGCAGCCGACTACTACTCGCTCTACGGCATTCTCGCCAGCACTGTCGAACCTCTCGATCTGCCAGAGGTATCCGCGCCGCCGCCGTCCGAGGCGATCAAGAAGTACCGGGCCGAGCGTGCGGGCTTGCTCCAGCAATACGAGGCCCACACCGGCTTCTGCATCGATAAATCGAATCGCCTGTTACGCGAAATGGCTGGCGACTATTTGCAGTATCTAGCGAAGACGTCGCCAAATCATCGCACCGTCGCGGGGTTCATCCCGCTCGACACGCCACGCGGGCATCTGTTGCCGGGAGGCCCCGCTCGTTGGGAATCGCTATTGCTCAAACACCGCGACCATCCCTTCTTCCGGCTCTGGCATGAACTCCTCGCGTTGAAGAAGGAAGATTTCGCGGCCCGCTCGAAGGAGATGCTCGCGAAGATCGATCTGTCCGAGGGGAAATATAACGCGCTCGTCGTGACGACTATTCAACGGCAAGCACCAGCGACCATGGTTGAAGCGGCCTCGATTTACGGGAAAGTGATCGACTCGGTCCTGACGGGAAAAACAGAAGACGATCGAGCCCTGGCCGAACTTCTGACGGGCATCGAATCGTCGTTGCCGATTAAGCGAGATGAGATCGAGGAGGATTTATTGCTCTTTGTGACGGAGCATCAAGTGGTGCTTCGACCCGATGGCGAGAAGGCAGGCAATCTTCGCCAACAATTGCAGACGCTTGAAGCAGGCTCGCCCGTGGAACGGGCCATGGCCGTGAGCGTCTCGGCCAAGCCGTTCGAGCCAAGGGTCTTCCTGCGTGGTGAGATCACGAAACCCGGCCCGCTCGTGCCGCGCCGCTTTCCGCAAATGTTGGCGCAGGTCGACAGTCGCACTTACGATGACGATGGCCGTCTGCCGTTGGCGAAAGCGGTCGCGAGTGACTCGAACCCTTTGACCGCGCGGGTGATTGTCAACCGGATCTGGCAGCATCATTTCGGGCGCGGCCTGGTTGTAACTCCGGACGACTTTGGTGCCGCCGGCGCGAAGCCCAGCCATCCGGAACTTCTCGATTATCTCGCTCGCCAATTAGTGCGTGATGGCGGGTCAATCAAGAAGCTGCATCGCGCGATCCTGCTCTCCGCGACCTGGCAGCAAAGTAGTGCCTCGCGGGCCGATACCGCCGAGAAGGATCCCGAGAACCGACTGTTGGCGCGGATGATGCCGCGCCGCCTTGAATTCGAGCCGTTGCGTGACTCGCTGCTAGTAGCCGCGGGGCGACTGGACACGAAGATGGGCGGCCGCAGCGAACTTCTAACGGATACGAACTACCGCCGAGCCGTGTACGGGTACACCGATCGCTTCCGAATCCCGTCCCTCTTGCGTAACTTCGACGTGGCGAATCCGGACACGTCCATCTCGCGTCGGGCCGAGACGACCCATCCGCTGCAAGCACTTTTCTTCCTGAACAGCCCATTCGTTCGTGCCCAGGCGGAACAGACATTGAAACGGCCGGAGGTGGTTCAAGCCGCGACCACCAGCGACCGGGTCAGCGCCCTCTATCGATGCATCTTCTCGCGAGCGCCTCGTGAAGAGGAAAAGTCGATCGCGGAAGAGTATCTCCAAGACGCGAAGCTCGACGCCGACGGCACACGCCGCTGGGCCAACTTCGTGCAAGGGTTGTTCTTCACGAATGAATTCGCGTTTGTGGATTAAATCTTGATCAGCGAAAGCCCGCGGTGTACTGTTCAAGAACGACGTCCCATTGCGTAATGTCGGTGCCATTTCGTATGCTAATTTGAGGCCGAGAAGTACGACAGAGGATTTCCCATGACAGCAACTCTTGAATCGCTCGGCATCGACCGCATGTCGGTTGACGACCGAATTCTACTCGTTCAGCAGATTTGGGAAAGTGTTGAGGCCGACTCGGCAGGCACCCTTTTGACCGAGGCTCAGCGGCAAGAGTTGGAACGCCGGGCAGATGATGATGACGCGAACCCGGATGACACGATCCCGTGGGAACAAGTGAAGGCCGAAGCCTTGGCCCGGTGGAAAAGATGAGCTTGCGGGTGATCTTGCGTCAAACGGCGCGGGCCGAGTTTGATGAAGCGGGCGATTGGTACGAGCAAAGGCGACAGGGACTTGGTGCAAGGTTTGCGACTGCCGTTCAGCGTGTGTTCGATCACATTTCCGTTCAACCTCTAATGCATGGCGTGGTACTCCGGGACATCCGCAAAGCAATTGTCCGAGGATTCCCGTACTGCGTTTACTACCGAGTGCGGCCGGGGAGCATCGTCGTCTTGTCCGTCTTTCATACGTCGGGTGACCCTTCGGTTTGGCAAGTTCGCTCCTGACTTTTCTCATGCCCAAAACTAGTCGTACCTCGTCGCATAAGGTCTTTTGCCAACCATCTTGGCCGCTACGGATGCGTCCCATCGAGCCGCGCCGTACAAAGACGGATGAATAGATCCCCCTCACCATTTATTATCGGGAACGCGATCATGCCACTCTTGACCATCGAAAACGTGGGCCAGTTTGAGGTCCCCGCGGGCAAACGCCTCATCTTGGCTCTGACAGACGAAGCCAAGGTCGATCAGCTTCATGCCTGCGGCGGCAACGCTCGCTGCACCACCTGCCGGGTCGAATTCGCGGCCGGGGAACCGGAGCAGATGACCAAGGCGGAAAAGACCGTCCTGACCGCGAAGGGGATCAGCGGGGTGCGCCTGAGTTGCCAAATGACCTGCGATCAAGACATGACGGTGCGTGTCATCAGTCGCCTGGCAGGCAGCGGCCGAGCCGACGCGGGTAAACGCCCCGCCGACGGCATTCAACCGCAACCGGTCGAATGGGTGGCGAAAGCCGATCGTTAATTTTTCTGTTTGCTGCAAACAGCTTGGGATTTCGCGCAGGAGCAGACATGCAACTAATTGATCCCGTGAAAATCTACATCGCTCCCACCAACTCACGGGCACAGATGATTTGTCGTCTACTTCAAACCTCTGGCATTGAAGCATTCGCGGGCGAAGACACCTCCGCCGTGGCAGGCTGGTGGGGTGGGACGATTCCTGGGATATTCGATGCCGGCGTGTTCGTTAGTCGATCTGACGCCGAGCGGGCAGCCGCGATTATCAGTCAACAGGAGAACTCCGAGGCTGAGCGATCCAAAGCAGAAGGTCTGGATATTAAGTCTACATGCGAGGAATGCGGCAAAACGTCGGACTTCCCCGAAGTACAGAGAGGAACCGTACAAACATGTCCTCACTGCGGCGCCTTGATCGACATTGGCGAAATGGAATTGCCTGGCGACACGGAAGAAGAAATCGAGAACGAGTAAGAAGTCGGGTATTTAATCAAGCAAGCACTTCTTCAATCACATGCCCATGCACATCGGTCAGCCGGCGTTCGATGCCGTTGTGGTAGTACGAGAGCCGTTCGTGGTTGAGGCCGAGCAGGTGCAGGATGGTGGCGTGCAAGTCGTAGATGGACGCCACTTTCTCGACAGCCTTGTAGCCGAATTCGTCCGTGGCGCCGTGGCTATAGGCTCGTTTGACGCCGGCGCCCATCAACCAGACCGTGAACCCTTTCGGGTTATGATCACGGCCGTTGGCCCCTTTCTGGAACGTCGGCATGCGCCCGAACTCCGTCACCCAGGCGACGAGTGTATCGTCGAGCATGCCGCTTCGCTTCAAGTCACGAAGCAATGCGGCCAGCGGTTGATCGAGAATCGCGCCATGAGTGCTGTACTGGGCGTGGAGCGTGCGGTGCCCGTCCCAGTTGCCGACGCCCTCCCCCATTGCGTATGAACCATTGAATAGTTGCACGAAGCGGACATCGCGTTCGAGCAGTCGGCGCGCCAGCAGGCAATTGCGTGCGAAGCCGGCCTTGATCGTGTTTGAACTCGTCGTGCCATATTCGTCATGAATCTTCGCGGTCTCGTGAGAAAGGTCAGCCACCTCCGCGGCACGAAGTTGCATCCGCGCGGCCAACTCATAGCTGGCGATCCGCGCCGCCAGGTCGGTGTCTTCCGGATGCTGTTGCAAATGGCGCTCGTTGAGCATCTTGAGAAAATCGCGGCTCGCGGCATCGGTCGTCGCCGACAGAGTGGTCGGCCGATTCAAGTTCGGGATCGGCTTGTCGGCATTAAAGGCAGCGCCCTGAAAGACCGCCGGCAGAAAGGCGCTGCCCCAATTGTTGGGGCCCACTTGGGGCACGCCGCGCGGGTCGGGGATGGCCACGAACGCGGGCAGGTCGGCGCATTCGCTTCCCAAGGCGTAACTCACCCAAGCCCCCGCGCTCGGGAAGCCATCGAGCGTAAAACCGGTGCTCATCTGATTCTCGGCCGGGCCATGCGTGTTGCTCTTGGCCGTCATCGAGTGGAGGAAGCACATGTCGTCGGCCAGTTCGGCCAGATTCGGCAGCAAGTCCGAGATCATCTTGCCCGACTGCCCGCGCGGCTTGAACGTCCAGAGCGGCTTGACGAGATTGCCGTTCGCGCCCTGAAAGGTCACGAGCTTGTCGCTGCCGGGCATCGGTTGACCATCGCGGCGGACGAGTTCGGGTTTGTAATCAAAGGTATCGAGATGGCTCACCGCGCCGGAACAGAAGACGAGCAAGACACGTTTGGCCTTGGGCGTGAAGTGCGGCGGTCGCGCGGCCAGCGGGTTCTCCGGCCGAATGAGCGGACGCAACGGCGATTCGGCGCCGGAGCATCGTTGGTTCAGGAGCGCCGCCAAGGCGATGCCTGCGAGGCCGTTCGACGAGGAGCCGAGGAACGAACGGCGATCGAGTAGGTGTTGGCCAGACGGCGGTAGGAGGTTCATCGTGTGTCGCTCTCTTCTCAATACACGAACAAAAACTCATTCGTATTGAACAACACCCGACAGAGGGCGGGTAGGCCATGCTCCTTCACCAGCCCGACGGCCGCCTGCAATTCTTCGCGGGTGGGCTCACGCTGGAAGGCGAGCGTGAAGGCTCGGTGAACCTGCTTCGGCACATCGGGTCCCATTTCCTGGACGACACGCTCGGCGAAGAACGTCGCTTGTTGCTGTAGAAACGGGCTGTTGAGCAGATTGAGAGCCTGCAACGGCGTCGTCGAGGTGTTTCGCATCGGGGTAATCTGGCCGCCATCGGGACAATCGAACGCCCCAAAAGTATTGTCAAGCTGCATGCGCGGCTTGCTCTGGTAAATCATGCGGCGGAACTCGGCAGGGCCGAACTCCTTCTTGGGCGTGTAGACCTTCACATAATTCGTGCTCGGTTCGAAAAGATCGAAGCCCGGTCCGCCCATCGCGAGATCGAGTTTGCCGCTGACGAACAAGATCGAATCGCGCAGAGCCTCAGCTTCCAGACGTCGAGGCGGGTAACGCCAGAGCAAGCGATTCTGAGCGTCTTTCTTCAGAGCAATCTCGTTCGCGGCCGACGACTGACGATAGGCGGCCGATGTGACAATCAAGCGGTGTAGATGCTTCAGGCTCCACTTGTTCGCCATCAGTTCGCCTGCCAACCAATCGAGCAATTCGCGATGCGAGGGCGGTAACCCGTTGCGGCCGAGGTCGCTCGGCGTGGCGACGATGCCCGTGCCGAAGTGATAATGCCAGAGCCGATTGACGATGACGCGGGCGGTCATCGGGTTACGCGCATCGACGATCCAATCGGCCAGCGCGATTCGCCGTTGTTGATGATTGGCCTCGGCCGAGAGGTTCATTTTCTGGTCGAAGCAACTCAAGGCACTCGGTTTGACCTCTTCGCGTTTCTGCGTCGGATCACCGCGATGCAGCAGATGAACCGTTTCCGGCGTGGTGAACTTGCCGACATACGCGGACCCGCCGGGGCCTTCCAGAAGTTTGATTTGCTTCTTCAACTCGGCCTGGCGCTCCGTCAATCGTTTCCAGGTTTGGCGTTGAGCTTCCGTCTCGCCCCACGGTTCGGTGGCTGGCTTGCCCATCAGGGCTCGATCGTCCGAAGTCGCGACCGCTTGCCATCGATCGCGTTCAACGGCTATTTCGATCGAGTATCCAACGGCCAGTCGATCGGCATACGTCCCTTCGCGATCGCGCCCCCAGACGACGCGATCGATCTTGGCCGGCTCTTTGAGGTCGATCTGAACCCAGCCGCGGCCGCCAACGTCGGATACCCAACTATGCGAATTACCGTAGAGGCCGTCGTTGATGTGTTCCAGCTTGTGGATTGGATAACCCGGCAGGTTGCCGGAAGATGTCGCCTTCGCGCCGAGGGCGATATTGCGTGATTGAGGACCGACAGTCCAAATCTCGAGTTCATCAATACACGGCTCGCCAGCGGTGGTCTTGTTGATGGTGAAGCGGATGTACTTCGCAAGTACCGGCGCGAAACGATCGATGTTGCGCACCGCATTAACTTGTAGGCGGCGGCGTGTGCCACTTTTGACGTTGGCAAGTGGCTCCAGGTCAGAGATCTCGACGACGAGGTCCGCCTGTTCCTTCTTGAGCGCCTCAATTTTTTTCAAAATCGTCCCCGACATCGGCAGCGGTCGTTCGCCATGTTGAACACCCGCGAGTACCGCCTTGATGCCGTGATAGTCTTTCTGCGAGATAGGGTCGAACTTGTGGTCGTGGCAGCGGGCACAGCCGACGGTTAGCCCCAGGAACGTGGAGGCGGTCGTACTCACCATATCGTGTAATTCGTCGGCACGTTGCTGGGCGGTCAGCACGGGATCGGGACTTTTGACGCGATCCCACGGACCGGCGACGAGAAAGCCCGTCCCCTCTTGAGCGAACAACGCATCGCCCGCCAGTTGCTCGCGAACGAAGCGATCATAAGGCTTGTCTTCATTGAACGAGCGAATGACGTAATCGCGATAGGGCCAGGCGTTCGGCCGGGCAAGGTTCGTCTCGAAGCCATCGCTCTCGGCGAAGCGAACGACATCGAGCCAATGCCGGGCCCAGCGTTCGCCGAACTGCGGCGAAGCCAGGTAACGGTCGACCCGTTTCTCAAAAGCATCGACGGCCTTATCTCCAACAAACTCGTCGATCTCCTCGGGCGTCGGCGGCAACCCGAGCAGGTCGAATTTGAGCCGGCGGATGAGGATCGCACGCTCGGCTTCTTTCGCTGGCGACAACCCGGAGGTTTCGAGCTTTTCGAGAATGAAGTGATCGATCGCATTCCGCGGCCAGGCTTTGTTCCGCACCACGGGAACGGGCGGCGTGACGACGGGCTTGAATGACCAGTGATTCGTCGTGGGCGGCTCAGCCCCCACCCCATTCGACGAGGGAATGACAAAGGCCAGGATGGTCGCGAGGATCGAGCGCTTCATCGCTTCCTCCAGATCATTTTTTCGCGGGATGCACGGTCAACCAGAAAGTGTCCACACTCGCCTCGAGAAGAGGAAGATTGACTCGTCCCTCGCGCAAATAGCCCGCGGACCCCTCGATACGAAATGAGCCCGAAACGGCATCCGTCTTGGCGACCAGCTTGAGCTTCGCCGCCTTTGCAGCCTTGTCGACCATCACGGGTTCACAGGTGACGCCCTTGGGCAGATCGAGCGCGCGAAGTTCGATCACGGAAGCGAACGCATTCAAGCGATTGACCGTGACGGGAATCTCGACGGTCTCGCCGACGGTGATGGAGAACTGGTCGGGCGTCACATTCAGAGTGAAGTCCGCCTCCGGTTGCGTGATGCGCAACCGGTAGTAGAAAAGTTGCCCTCCGTGCTGGAAACGATCGCGGATCTCGATCCGATAGACGCCGTCGACGGGAGCCGTGTAGAGCAATTCGGGGTCGGGTGTCTTGGCGATATCGTCGATTTCCTTGAACGACTTGCCCATCGAATCAAACACTTCGAGCACCGGATCAAGCGGCGAGCCCAGAGCATTGGCTTCCACCTTGATAAATCGCTTGTCGCCCTTCTTCAGGGCGATCGAAAAGACGTCAATGTCACGCGGCGGATTGATCCGGCCGCTGATGGTGATCGGCGATTCGACGCTCTGCGGACGAGCCCGATTATTCGGTTCGGTCTCGACCATGCAGGGATGCGGTTCGACGCGAAGCGTGGGCGAGTTCACCACACCGGGATGCCGCACGACCAACCCGCTGACGGCCGCCTCCGGGTTCAACGAAATTCGCTTGGCCGAGTCCGGGATGTTCCAGCCGAACAACTCGACCGATACCGACTTCTTCATGGTGACGGCGAGCGGAAAGACGTGATCGGCAAAACCGCCGGTCGTCAAAGTCAGGCGATAGACGCTCAGTTCGGAACCATAGAAACGGATGGACGAATCGGCCTTGGCGGGGAAGGCGAATACGCGCACCAGGTATCGCCCATCGGCAGGAATGGTGAACGCCACTTGCGGATCGAGTTCATGGCAATCGCTATTCTCGGCCAGGACAAATCCCTCGGGTGAGAGGATTTGAATGAAGCCGTCCATGGGCGAACGCAACACCTCATTGGCCATGAGCGAAGCGACGAGCGTCTGCCCCTTCTTGAGTTCGAGAGCGTAGTGATCGACGTCGTTCACCGGGTTCAGCTTACCGTTGACGACGACTTCCGAAACGGCCAGAACCTGCGGCTTC
>Ga0105047_10009176_pt1 | contig 16332 bp, 12 predicted proteins | sample MAT04_FD_78384 | JGI IMG/M metagenome (GOLD analysis project Ga0105047, IMG submission 78384) | Freshwater microbial communities from Lake Fryxell liftoff mats and glacier meltwater in Antarctica - MAT-04 (megahit assembly) | ecosystem: Environmental > Aquatic > Freshwater > Ice > Liftoff...
CGATCATCAAGCTCATCCCCCGGCTCCGGTCTTGGGCGACTAATTACTATCCCGGCACGCCCATCGGCATCACCGAATACAACTGGGGCGCGGAAAACCACATCAACGGCGCCACCGCCCAGGCGGACATCCTCGGCATCTTCGGCCGCGAAGGCCTGGATCTCGCCACCCGCTGGACCACGCCCGCCGCGACCACGCCGACCTTCAAGGCGATGCAGCTTTACCGTAACTACGACAGCCAGCGCTCGACCTTCGGCGAGGTGAGCGTCGCGGCGGGCGGGCCGAACCCGGACAACGTCGCCGTGTTTGCCGCCGTGCGTACCGCCGACGGTGTGCTCACGGTGATGGTGGTCAACAAGCAACTGCTCGGTGGCCAGCCAATCACGCTGAACCTCGCGAACTTCCCCGCCGCCCCGCCCGCGCAGGTCTGGCAATTGACCAGCGCCAACGCTATCACGCGGCTGGCCGACCTGCCGGTGGACGGCGGCCGGCTCAGCAACACCGTACCGGCCCAGAGCATCACGCTGTTCGTCGTGCCCGGCGCTCCGCCGCGACTGCGCGTGCAGGCCGCTGGACCGCAGCAGGCCAGCCTCCAAATCGACGGCGTGGCCGGCGTGACTTATGTGCTGGAAGCTTCCCCGGACCTCTCCGCCTGGCAGCCGCTCAGCACCCACACGCTCACCACCAATTCACTCACCCTGCCGCTCGCCACCGCCAGCCCGGAGCGCCAGTTCTTCCGCGTCCGGCGGAACTGAACGGCAGGCGGCGCGGGTATCCATCGTGGCGCAGGCGTCTCGCCTGCGACCGTCGCGGCGGGCGTCTCGCCTGGTGTAGCACGAACGGCAACCGGGACGGACGCGGCCACCGCGGCAGCCGGGACGGACTGCCCCACTATCCGGCAGGGCACTGCCATTTGGTTAAGCCGTCCGCCGGGGCTCTTGCTCTTGATCCTGCTCTTAATCCTAATCTCAGCGCACCGAATAAGATCACGATCACGATCAAGAGCAAGGGCAAGCGTCGGCACCCCGACTCCCTTCTGGCTTAACTGAATGGCAGTGATCCGGCAGGGAGATCCAGGTTCGCCGGGACCGGGAAACGGCTTGCTCCGCCACTCCCCGCTCCCGCATGTTCCCGCATGGCAGCCAAGCACTTTCCGCTCTCCGAGCTCGACTCCCAGTTTTATCAGGCGGCCGACGCCTTTTTCTCCGCCCACGCCAAGACGGCGCTCACCTTCGATGACGTCACCCTGGCGACGCTTTACTCCGAGGTTCTCCCCCGCAACACCCAGCTCGACACCCGCCTCGCCGACGGCCTCGAACTCCACATCCCGATCATCTCGGCGGACATGGACACCGTCACCGAGGCGCGCATGGCCACCGCCATGGCGCTCAACGGCGGGCTGGGCCTCATCCACTACAACATGTCCGACGCGGAGCAGATCGCCGAGGTCACGCGCGTCAAGAAACACGTCCACGGCCTGATTCAAGAACCCGCCCGCGTCCTGGCCGAGCAACTCATCGGCGACGTGCTGGCCTTGATCGAGAAAAACCGCTTCAGCTTCAGCACCTTCCCGGTGGTGGACGCCCAGGGACGGCTCGTCGGGCTGCTGCCGGGGCACGTGGTCAAACAGCGCTACGCCAAGCGGAAAGTGTCCGAAGCCCTGACGCCGCGGGCGCAGGTGCATTGCGTGAAGGAAGCCGAGCTTGGCCCCGACCCGGTGGCGCGCGCGGATCGTTTCTTCACCGAATTCCCCGGCATCCACAAGCTGCTCGTGGTGGACGACGAGGATCATCTGCGCGGCCTGTTCACGATGAGCGACGTCGAGCGCATCGCCCAGGAGCGGAGCGCGCAGTTCAAGCCCGCCCGCGATCCAAACTTCCGCCTGATCTGCGGCGCGGCCATCTCCGCCACGCGCAATGCCGCGGGCGACCTCGACCGCAAGCGGGTGCTCCATCACGTCGGCACGCTGGTCGAGCGCGGGGTGGACGTCGTGGCGGTGTCCACGGCGCATGGTTTCAGCAAGGGCGTCGGCGACACGGTGCGGCTGTTGCGGGACGCCTTCCCCAAGCTGCCGATCATCGCCGGCAATGTGACCAGCGCGGCGGGCGTGGAGTTCCTGGCCGGCTGCGGCGCGAGCATCATCAAGGTCGGGCAGGGGCCGGGTTCCATTTGCACCACGCGCATCGTGGCCGGCGTGGGCATCCCGCAACTCACCGCGCTCTACGTCTGCTCGCGGGCGGCGGCGGAGCGCGGGGTGACGTTGATCGCCGACGGCGGCATCACCAAGTCCGGCGACATTGTGAAAGCCCTGACGCTGGCCAGCGCCGCGATGTGCGGCGGCCTGCTGGCGGGCAGTTCCGAGGCGCCGGGCGAGGTCATGGAATTCAGCGGCAAGCTCTACAAACAGTACCGCGGCATGGGCAGTCTCGGCGCGATGAAGGCCGGTTCCGCGGCCCGCTACGGTCACAGCAGCAAGCAACCCGCGCAGAAGCTCGCCGCCGAGGGCATCGAGGCGCTCAAGGAAGTCAGCGGCTCGGTGGACCGCGTGCTGGCGCAGCTCATCGGCGGCATCCAGAGCGGCATGGGCTATCTCGGTGCGGCGACCCTGCCGCAATTGCGCGAGCACGCCCGCTACATCCGCGTCAGCCCCGCCGGCCAGCGCGAAGCCGGCCCGCATGACGTGGTGGAGCTGAAGACGGGCGGGTGAGTGGTTGAAGGACGAAGCCGTGATGCCGGATGCCAGATGCCAGAGTCATCTCCATGCCCTGAGTCTCGGGGAGAGCGAGCGCCGCGCGGGCGGGTTCGTGCCGCCAAGTTCCTTCGCTGTTTGCCGGCTGAAATAGTTAAACCGTCTGCGGCTCGGGACTGCACCCGGCGCTGCCGCCGCTCCTCCCTCTCCCCATCGGCTGGGGAGAGGGCCGGGATGAGGGGGTTCCGCAACTTTGAGAAAGAGCCTTTTCAAACCGCAAGTGGCATTAAGTGGGAAGTCTTCACCGCGACGCAAAGTTGCGGCCCGGTTGCCCATTCCAGTTGACGCGTGAACCTCCCGGCCCACTGGCTTTGCCCCGCCCAAACTCCGCCGCTGGCGCGGAGCGAGGTGCATGTCTGGCGGCTGAATCTGGAGGAGGACGCCGCGGGGGAATCTCCGTCCTCGGCCTGCCTGGCACCCGACGAACGAGCGCGTGCAGCTCGGTTGCTCGTCGCCGCGGCGCGCCGGGGTTTTATTTGCCGCCGCGCGCGGTTGCGGCAGGTGCTCGCGGAGTACCTGGGGGTTGCGCCCGACGCGGTGCGCTTCGTGACGAATGCGTATGGCAAACCCGCCGTTGCGGGCGCGGCGGCGGCGGGCGACCTGCGTTTCAGCTACAGCCACTCGGGGGCGCTGGCGGTGCTGGCGGTGACGCGCGGGCGCGAAGTCGGCGTGGACGTGGAGCAGCGCCGGCCGATGCCGGAGGCACTGCAACTGGCGACGTCTTTCTTCGCCCCCAGCGAGGTCGCCGCGCTGACGCGATTGTCGGCCGCGGAACGGGAGCCGGCGTTCTTCGACTGCTGGACACGGAAGGAAGCGTTCATCAAGGCGCTCGGCCTGGGCCTTTCATTTCCGCTGAACCAATTTGCGGTCTCGCTCGGCGAGCCAGCGCGGTTGCTCGAACTCCACGGGGCCCCGCCGCCGCCGGGTTCCTGGACCCTGCGCTCGCTCGCGGTCGGCCCAGGCTTTTCCGCGGCGCTGGCGGTGGCGGGAACCGACGCGGCAGTGCAGTGCTGGGAGCGCCGCTTATCCTGAAAACCGAAAACCGAAAACCGAAGGCCGAAAGAAATCCGAAGCCCGAAGCCCGAATGTTCCGTGCCGAAGCGCATACCCTTTACGGTTCGTGACTGCAACCTTCGCTGCCGACGCTTCACCCTCTCCCCAGCGGACCACTGCCATTTAGTTAAGCCGGAAGGGGGCGAGGTTGCCGGACGCTTGCTCTTGCTCTTAATTTTAATCTTAATCGCAGCGCACCGAAGAAGATTACGATTAAGAGCAAGAGCAAGCGACCCGGCGGACGGCTTAACTAAATGGCAGTCCCCCAGCGGACGGGGAGAGGGCCGGGATGCACCGCCGTTGAAATAAGCGTGTCGGCGCGGGCTGGCTTGCTCCCTCTCCCCGCGAGGAACGAGTGGGGAGAGGGGAGCACCGAGGAAAAACGGCCCTCCTCTCCCCGCCCCTCTCCTCCCGCCGCGGAAGGAGAGGGGGAAAGCACCGCTGCCTTCCCCCGCGGATCGCTTATTTCAACGGCAGTGGGGCCGGGGTGAGGGGTTTCCGAGCTTCGGAATTCGGATTGATTGCGGCCCAAACGCCACCCTTCGCAGAGGTGGAAAACATCCCGGCTCGCACCGGCTCCGGCAGTCCTGCTGGCGCCTCAATCGAGGCCGCGACTGTCTGCGCCGTCTGCCCGGGTGGCTCAGTTATCAAGCACCTTGATCACGCGGGATTTCACGGAGCGCTTGCGCGCGGTCTCGTTGAGCAGGCGCTTGCGGAGGCGCAGGTTCTTGGGCGTGGCCTCGACGTATTCGTCGGGGCCGATGTATTCCAGGGCGCGTTCGAGCGAGAGCTTGAGCGGCGGGGCGAGTTGGATGCCTTTGCCGTCGCCCTGCGAGCGCATGTTGGTGAGCTTCTTCTCCTTGCAGGGATTGACCGGGATGTCCTCTTCGCGGGCGTTCTCGCCGACGATCATGCCGGCATAGATGGCCTCGCCGGGCACCACCATGAGGCGGCCGCGCTCCTGGATCATGTTCAGCGCGTAGGCCATGGCTACGCCGCCTTCCATGCTGACGAGCGAGCCGTTCTTCCGGGCCGCAATCTCACCGCGGTCGGGGCCGTATTCGTGGAAGAGATGGCTCATCACGCCGAGGCCGCGGGTCTGGTTGACGAGGTCGGTCTCGAAACCGATGAGGCCGCGCATGGGGATGAGGGCTTCGATGGTGACGTGGCCGCCGTGGTGGTTCATGCCGGTGATCTCGGCCTTGCGGGAGGCGAGATTCTCCATGACAGCGCCCATGTTGTCCTGGGGAATTTCGAGGAAGAGTTTCTCGATCGGCTCCAGGAGACTGCCGGCGGCGTCCCGACGCCAGAGCACTTCCGGGCGGGAGACGAGGACTTCGTGGCCTTCGCGGCGCATTTGCTCGACGAGGATGGCAATCTGCATTTCGCCGCGGCCGGAGACGTTGAAGACCTTCGGGTCGCTGGTGTCTTCGACGCGCAAGGCGACGTTGGTGCGGAGTTCCTTCATCAGGCGCTCACGGATGTGGCGGGCGGTGACGAGCTTGCCGTCCTGGCCGGCGAGCGGGCCGTCGTTGACGGCGAATTCCATCTGGATCGTAGGCGGATCAATCGGCTTGCTGGGCAGCGCGGCGCGCTCGGGATTGTCCACGATCGTCTCACCGATGAACACTTCCTCGAAGCCACACAGACCGACGATGTCGCCGGCGTGCGCCTCCTGGATCTCGATGCGCTTCAAGCCTTCGAAGTGGTAGATCATCGTGATCTTGCCGGTGGCCTTCGTGCCGTTGACGTGGTGGCAGACGGCGGCGTCGCCGACCTTGATCTTGCCGGAGTAGATTTTGCCGAAGGCGATGCGTCCGAGGTAATCGCTGTAGTCGAGATTGGCGATCAGAATTTGGAAGCCCTCGGAGGCGTGCGCGCGCGGCGGCGGGATGTGTTTGATGATCGCGTCGAAGAGCGGCTCCATGGTGCCGGTGACGTGCTCCAATTCGACCTTCGCGTAGCCGTCCTTGGCGCTGGCGTAGATGACTGGGAAATCCATCTGCTCGTCGGTGGCGTTGAGCGAGATGAAGAGATCCCAAACGAGATCGAGCACCTTCTTCGGGCTGGCGTTGTCGCGGTCAATCTTGTTGATGACGACGATGGGTTTGGCCCCGGCTTCGAGGGCCTTGCGCAGCACGAAGCGCGTTTGCGCCTGCGGGCCGTCGGCGGCATCCACCACCAGCAGCACGCCGTCAATCATGTTCATGATGCGCTCGACCTCGCCGCCGAAGTCGGCGTGGCCAGGAGTGTCCACGATGTTGATGTGGTAGTTCTTGTACTTGAAGGCGGCGTTCTTGGCCCGGATGGTGATGCCCTTCTCGCGCTCCAGGTCCATGGAGTCCATGAGGCGTTCCTCTTGGGATTCGTGCTGGTTGAGGCGGAAGGTGCCCGACTGTTTGAGCAGGCAGTCCACGAGGGTGGTCTTGCCGTGGTCAACGTGGGCGATGATGGCGATGTTACGGATATGCTGCATGATGAAAGCGGGTTGCGTGGTGCGTATTGCGTGTCTTGGGCTTGGTGGCGCGGGGGGGGTTGCGGGAACGACACTGGAAAGCAATGAGTCGAGCCGCCCTCCCGGCCAGAAAGGGCGCGCAAGATGCCCGGCCCACCCCAAAGGTCAAGCTTGGCGGGGAAGTGTTTTCGGTGCGCCCGCCCAACCACGCCGCCGCCACGGCTTCGGTCTTGCCAGAGTTTAACCCGAAGTCCGAAGCGGAACGGGGAGCGCGCCCGCCCCGGGCGCTGTTTTCCGCGCCCTCGCGGAAAACTCCGGACGCAGGGAATTTTCCCGCACCGCTCACCCCGCTCGCGTGCCGGAGGCTGGCCGCGAGGGCGCGTCCAGCCACGCCCGAGGGCGGGCGTGCTCCCCAATTTCGGCGTTCGGGTTTAAGCCCGCTTGCCCCGGCTCCGACCGGGTGCTACCGAGCCGCTTGCGGCTGTATTTTCGCGCGACCGCCGCTTACGGTGGGGCGCGTGCATGATACCCTGCTGAGAGACATTGCGCTGTGCATCGGCGCGGCCTGGCTGCTCGGAATGCTGGCTCAATTGGGCCGGCAGCCGGTGCTGCTCGCCTATCTCGTCGCCGGGGTGGTGATCGGGCCGGTCGGGTTGGGCTGGGTGGAGGATCGGGGGTCCATTCACACCATCTCGGAACTGGGGCTGATGTTCCTGCTGTTCATGATCGGGCTGGAAATTGACCTCAAGCGCATCGTCCGCGCGGGGCGGGTGGTGCTCTTCACGGCGGCGGCGCAAATCCTGGGCGGCGTGTTGCTGGGAGTGGGGTTTTTCCGGCTGCTGGGTTTCAAGCTGGGTGGGGGCGAATGGGACGCGCTCTACCTGGCCGTGACGGCGGCGTTGAGCAGCACGGTCATCATCGTGAAGGTGCTCTATGACTTGCGCGAATTGGACACGCTGGCCGGGCGGATGACGCTCGGCATACTGGTGCTGCAAGACTTGTTCGCCATCCTCTTCCTCGCGGTGCAGCCGACGCTAAATGACTTTCACCTGCTGCGGCTGCTGCCCTCGCTGGGGCAGGTGATCGTGCTGCTTTCGGTGGCGTTTCTCGCCAGCCGCTATGCGCTGCCGCGGGTGTTTCGGCTGGTGGCGCGGCAGCCGGAGATGCTTCTGGTGGGGGCGCTGGCGTGGTGCTTTGCGATGGGCGAACTGGGGCGCTACCTGGGGTTGTCGAGAGAGATGGGGGCCTTGGTGGCGGGCGTGGCGATCTCGACTTTCCCCTACGCGGTGGATGTCACGGCGCGGGTGACGACGCTGCGGGATTTCTTTGTGACGCTGTTCTTCGTGAGCCTGGGCATGACCATCCCGCAACCGACCGGCGCGATGATCGGGTGGTGCCTGGTGTTTGCGGTGTTTCTCGGGGCCAGCCGGTGGCTCACCGTTTTCCTGCCGCTGCACTGGCTGGGGCAGGGGTTGCGCATGAGCCTGCTGCCGGCGCTGTATCTGAGCCAGGTGAGCGAGTTCTCGCTGGTGATCCTGCAACTCGGCATGGACCAGGGACACATCAACGTGACGGTTGGCGGCCCGGTGGCGCTGGCGTTTGTGCTGCTGGCGACGGTTTCGAGCTGGGGAATGGCGCGCTCGGACGCCACGGTGCGGCAGTGGATTCGGTGGGCGAAAAGGGCCGGCTTCAAGGATTTGGATGCCGGGCACCGGGCGACGGCGACCGGCGAGGAAGGGGCACATGCCGCGCCGCGCTTGTTGGTGCTGGGGCTGTTTCGCACGGGCAGCGCGCTGCTCGAGGAACTTTCACGCAACGCCCCCGAGCGGTTGAAGGAACTGGCGGTCGTGGATTTCAATCCCGAGGTGCGGGCGGGTCTGCTCAAGCGTGGGGTGAAGGTCATTTACGGGGACATCGGCCAGACGGAGACGCTCCGGCACGCGGGCGTAGAAACCGCGGAGGTTTTGATTTGCACGGTGCCGGACAGCCTGCTGAAAGGCACCAGCAACTTGCGGCTCGTGCGGCAGTTGCGGGCGCTGAATCCGCGCGCCCGCATCCTCGCCGTGAGCGAGACCTTGGAAGGCGTGGCCCCGCTGCGGGCGGCGGGGGCGGACTACGTGAGCCTGCCGCGACTCGCTGAGGCGGCGGAGTTGTGGCCCGTCGTGATCGAGGCGGAACGGGGCGACCTGAGTGCGAAGATCGCTGCCCAGGAGCAGCGCCTGCAAGGGCGGAATGAAGTCCTGCCTTGAGGCGGCGCTGGGCCGGCCGAAAGGGTCAGCGGTGGCTGACTGCCCCCACAACCCCCAGGCCGAAGAGCAGCACGAGGATCACCAAGCTGATGGCCATGAGGACCACAGCCACGATGCCAATGATGCGTCCGGCGCTCGTCAGTGACCGCCCGGTGGGGTCCATGGTGCCGGCGTCCATTTCCTTGAGATCACCGTTGCCCATGAGCCAGGCGGCGATGCCGACCGGCTGGCAGATGACGAGGCCGAGAATGCCGAGCACGAGAATGAGGGTTCCGCGATGGGGTTTCATGGTGTCAATAAGGGTGCGCAATCAAAGCCGCTGGCCTGCCGGGGGGCAAGCAGTTTTTCCACCCGGGGCCACGGCACGGTGCAGCCCCAAATTGTCGGCCGGAGTGGTGGAATCTGCTGGCGGTGGGCGCCGGCACAGAGTCTTCTGCGTTTGCCCTTCCGCTCATGAAGACCCTCCCGATCACCCTGGAAATCTGCACCGCTTCCGCCGAAGACTGCGTGGCGGCGGAGCAAGGCGGCGCCGACCGCATTGAGTTGAACTGCGCGCTCATGCTCGGCGGCCTGACCCCGTCGCTCGGCTGCCTGCGCGAGGCGCTGGCCGAGGTGCGCATCCCGCTCATCGCGATGATCCGCCCGCGCGCCGGCGGGTTCTGTTACAGCGCGACCGAGTTCAAGGTCATGCAGCGCGATCTGGAACTGGCGTTGGCCGCCGGCGCGGCGGGCATCACGTTTGGCATCCTGAACGCCGACGGCACGCCGGACCGCGAGCGCTGCCGGCAAATCGTCGCGCTCGGTGCCGGACGCCAACTGGTTTTCCATCGGGCCTTCGATGTCGTGCCCGACCCGCTGGCGGCGCTGGACCAGTTGATTGACCTCGGCGTAACGCGGGTGATGACTTCCGGCCAGGAGGCCAGCGCCTATAACGGCGCGGCGCGCATTGCGGACTTCATCCGGCACGCCGCCGGGCGCATCGAGGTTCTGCCGGCGGGCGGCATCAACCGTTTCACCGTCGCGGACGTCGTCAACCGCACGGGCTGCAACCAAGTTCACGCCTCGCTCAGCACGAGCCGCCAGGACCAGTCGGTGCTGGCGCGACCGCAGGTTTCCTTCGGCGGCACGCTCAAGCCGCCGGAGGATGAATTCACGGTCACCGATCCCGGCAGCGTAGCCGGATTGCGGCGGATGCTGGGCTGACCGGCCCTTAACCCAGCCCCAGAAGGGAGAAACATCATGACCTCCAAAAAACGCATGTTGCGGGCGCTGGCTCGCGAGCAACCTGACCGCCTGCCGGTTACGGTCCACCAATGGCAGCAGTATCACCTGGACACTTAGCTTGGTGGCATGGACCCGCGCGCGGCGTTCAAGCACTGCGGCCTCAATGCCTCGATCCCGTATTTCGAGGCAATGGGGCAGTTCTGGATTCCGAACGCCGAGCAGTATCTCGTCTCGACGCCCGAGTGGCGCGAGACAGTCGAGATCATGCAGGCCGATCCCACCGACAAGCTGCTCAACCACACCATCACCACGCCCGGGGGCCAGCTCACTTACAAGACCGGCGGCAACCGCACCACCACCTGGAGCACCGAGTATCTCCTCAAACGGCATGAGGATGTGGAGTTAGTCGAGAGCTACATGCCCGTGACTAAGTTGAACCGACAGGCGATGGCCGCCGAATGCGACCGCCTTGGCGATGCTGGCCTCCTGCGCGGTTTTGTCTGGGGCGACCGGGCGGGCTGCTGGCAGCACGCCGGTTGTCTGATGTCCGAGGAGCAACTTATCCTGGAGTGCATTGACAGTCCGGACTGGGTGCATCGCCTGCTGCGCACATTACTCGAGCGGAAGCTGCGGTTCATCGAGGAGTCACTCGTCGGGGCTAAGTTCGACCTCATCGAAACCGGTGGCGGCGCCGGCAGCGACACCGTGATTTCGCCAAAGTTGCACCGTGAGTTCTGCCTGCCTTACGACCGCCAGATTCACGACGCGCTGGATCGCGCCGGCCATCGCACGACTTATCACACCTGCGGCGGCATGGGGCACATCCTCGACCTCATTGTGGCGAACGGAACTGACGCCTCGGAGACGCTCGCGCCGCCCGGTGTCGGCGGCAACATCACCGAACCGGAGCGAGTCCGCGCCGTGTTTGGCGGCCAGGTGACAATGATAGGCGGCATGGACCAACTCAATGTCCTCACCTCCGGCACCGAGGAAGAAATCCACCGCGAGACGCACCGGCTCTTTGCCGGTTTCGGCCAGAACGGGGGTTACCTCTGCTCCGCGTCAGACCACTTCTTCGAGAGGCCGGTGGAGAACCTGAAAGCCTTCGCCGCCGCCGCACTGGACTGTGTGCATTGACCGGATGGGATCGGCGCAGCGGCGGCGCCAGGACGCCTGTGCCACCAGCCCAGCAGTGCCGCGACCTCGACCAGCAGCGGATGCTCCCCGCACCGCGGGCTGGCGCCCGGCTTCGATTTCGAAGCAGCGGGTTCAACGAGCAGCAGGCTCGGCCTGCCCGTTCCACCACGCATTGTTGGGGGGGCGACTGATGCTGGAAGTCATTCCGTCGAGTGCGTCCGGTTTCAGGCCTTCGGCGTGGCCATCCACCAGGACCAAATTGACGCGGCCGCCGTTGCGGGCGGCGGGGGTGGCCCGCTGGAGTGCAGAGCCGTCGCTGCCGCCCTCATAATAGGCGTTGCCGTCCCCGGGGTTGGCGCTGGCCTTGCGGCTGCCGCGGGAACCCAATGCCACTGAGCCCAGTGGCGGGTCCAGCACATAGACGCCGGAACCGCCGATGCCGTAGGGATTGGCGGCGGCGCCCTGGCGTGTGCCCTGAGTGTCGCCGATCACGACGGTATGAGCGGGTTGGGCGATGGCGGTGTCGGCGGCGTGGAACGGTGGCACGCCGCCGGGTTGGCGGGTGTTGCCGAGATACTGATAATTGTAGCCATAGCCCCCGTAGTATTTGGTCTCGCCCGGCACCTCGACGCCCCCGGGGGCAGTGTGCGCAAAGGGCTTGTTCATCAGCGGCATTTCCGCCGCCGTGAGCAACGGGCTGAGATAAGCCTGCACGGTTCCCAGGTAAGGGAAGAGCAGGTCCGCCCAGCGCACCCGCGCCTGGCCGGCGACGGCGGGCAGCGAGTGCCCAGGAAAACGGCCCGCCTGGTCATCGTGATAGAGCCTCATGCCGAGGCCGAGTTGGCGCAGGTTGTTCAGACTCGCGATGGATTTGGCCCTGGTTTTCGCCCGGCTCAGCGCGGGCAGCAACAGACTCGCCAGAATGGCGATGATGGCGATGACCACCAGCAGTTCGATCAGGGTGAAGGCCGTCGTGCCCGCTGGGTGGCGGCGGCGGTCCGGTGATGTGGGATAGGTTTGCATGGCCGCAGTTTGCCCGAACCGCAGCCCGGCGTGCTCCCGGCGGCTTGCGTTTCTTTAGCGGTCGTTTGCGCGACGCGCCTCGGCGCCTGCGCAAGCGCCCGACAAGAAACCGCAACCCGCCGACAGCGGCCGCCCGTTCCCCTGGCCTAAGCTCCGCCGCCGCCCCGCCGCTTGCATTCAGCGGCGAGGCGCTTCAAGTAAGCCCGACCCATGCCGAAATTGCGTCCCAACCTCCCTGCAAAACCGCCCGCGCCGGCCGAAGCCACCTTTACTGAGGTGCCCGCCTGGAGCGCCGTGGGCGCGGGTTGGCGACCGCTCTTCGGAAATTTCCAGGCGCTGGGCTTCAGTTTCGAGTGGCACGACTTCACCGCGGAGGAGGAGTTGGACTGGGCGCGCAGTTTTCATCCGGGCAGCCTGGAGTTGTGCCTGAATCTCGACGGCCATGCGACGCTTGCCGATGCCCGGCAGACCGTGGAATTGCGGCCCCGCACCAGCGTTTTCTATGTGCAAGGGGAGCCGCCCCTCACGGCCCGGCGGCGGGCCGGGGAACCGCAACGGTTCATCACGGTCGAATTCGCAGCGGAATTCCTCCAGCAGCATCTCCGGGACGAGGCCCGGCATCTCCACCCGTGCGTGCAAGCCTTGGTGACGGGTGGCCCCGGGCGGTCGGCGATCAGCGCGCCCGAGCCGATGAGCCTCGCGCTCCGGCAGTTGGTGGACAGCCTCCAGCGTTGTCCGGTGTTCCAACCGGCGCAGGCGACGTGGTTCCGGTGCAAGGCGCTGGAACTGGCGGCGCAGGCGTTCTTCTGCCCACCGGACGGCGAAATGTTCTGCACCCGCCAGCAACGCGCCGCCTGCGAGCGGGCGGCCCGGGTGCGGGACATCCTTCGCGAGCGCCTGGCCGAGCCGCCGACGCTCGAAGAACTGGGACGGCTCGTGGGCTGCAGCCCGTTCCATCTGAGCCGGCAATTCTCCGATGCCACGGGGCTGACCATTCCGCAGTGTCTCCGGCAGGCCCGGTTGGAGCGGGCGGCGGAGTTGCTGCGTGGCGGGCGGCACAATGTCACCGAGGCCGCGCTCGCGGTCGGCTACAACAGCCTGAGTCACTTCACCGTCGCCTTCCGCGAAGCCTTCGGCTGTTGTCCGGGGCTGTATCCCATCCATCCGCTACTCAAAGGCGCGCCGCCTCAGGCGACCGCGCCGGCAACGACCGCTTCCCAGCGGCGACCTTTTATGACAGCTTCGTTCACGCCCGGGCCACACGGTCTCACCTAAATTCCTTCACTGCCCCCACGCACATGAAAACCACCAAATCCACCGCGCCCCAGAGCGCCCCGCAACTGAGCGACAGCCTGAACCAGGTGCTCGCCGATTCCTACGCCCTGATGTCGCTGACGCATCTGGCCCATTGGAACGTCGAGGGCCCGAACTTCTTCGCCCTCCACACCGCCTTTCAGACGCAATACGAGGAACTGTTCATCGCGATTGATGAAATCGCCGAACGCCTCCGCGCGCTCGGCACGTATGCCATCGGCGGCCTGGGCAAGCTTGCCGGGACCGCGCAGATGAAGGAGTTCGCCGCGCCGCTCGCGCAGGAGGATTACGTGCGGATGCTCATCGCCGCCAATGAAAAACTCGCGGCCGACGCCGCCACCGCGCGCGACTTGGCCGGCGCCGCCAACGACCCGGAAAGCCAGGACCTGATGATCGGCCGCGTCACCCGGCACCAGAAAACCATCTGGATGCTGAAGAGCTACCTCAAGGGCTGAGGCGGTTTGCCTGGGCCTCGCCCACGCGCGGGCGCCGACCAGCGCCTCCCGGGCGGCTTTCGGCTGCTGTCCGGGATTCTATCCCCTCCCGCCCGTCACGAAATCAGCGGCAGGAACTGCGACGATGGGCCGCGGCTGAGGGGCCGCGGCGCGTTGCCTTTTCACCTCCCGCCCCTACTTTTCCGCCGCCATGATTTACGACGCGTCGCTCGATACGCTGCTGCAAAAGGTCTGGACCGGTGGGCGCATTGACGCCGCCGAGGCCTTGCGGCTGTACCGTCTGCCGCTGGAGGAACTCGGCGCCCTCGCCGACCGCCGCCGCCAACTCGCCAAGGCTCGCGCCTTCGACGGTCGCGGTAACGACATCGTCACCTACATCGTGGACCGCAACGTTAATTACACCAACGTCTGCAACGTCTATTGCAAGTTCTGCGCGTTCTACCGCGTCGAAGGCGACACCGATGCCTACGTCATCACGCACGACGAGATGGACCGCAAGATCGAGGAGACGCTGGCGCAAGGCGGCACGCAGCTTCTGCTCCAGGGCGGCCACCATCCCAAGCTCACCAAACAGTGGTATCTCGACCTCCTTTCGCACATCAAAGCGAAGTTCCCGCAGATCAATCTTCACGGCTTCAGTCCGAGTGAGTTCATCCATTTCCGCGAGGTCTTCAACGAGCCGCTGGAGAAAATCATCTCCGACTTTGTCGCGGCGGGCCTGGGCTCCATCCCCGGCGGCGGCGGCGAAATCCTGGTGGACCGCGTCCGCCAGCGCGTCTCGCCGCTCAAGGCGATGAGCGATGACTGGCTCGAAGTCATGGACGTGGCGCACCGCCTCGGGCTCTACACGACAGCGACGATGATGTTCGGCCACGTCGAGACCGTGGAAGACCGCATCGAGCATCTGGAACGGCTGCGCGTGCAACAGGACAAATCCCTCGCCCGCCGCCACGCCGCCGCAGTGCCATCAAATCCGGCATCCGGCATCCGGCATCCGGCATCCGCTCCCGGCCACTTCACCGCCTTCATCGCGTGGACCTTCCAGGCTGAGAATACCAAGCTCCGCGCCCCGACCGTCGGCGCGCACGACTACTTGCGCACGCAAGCCCTGGCCCGCATCTACCTCGACAACTTCGAGAACGTGCAAAGCTCCTGGGTCACGCAAGGCCCGGACATCGGCCAGGTGGCTTTGAAATACGGCGCCAACGACCTCGGCAGCATCATGATCGAGGAAAACGTCGTTTCGCAGGCGGGCGCCACCTTCCGCATGAGCGTCGCCGATATGGGCCGGCTCATTCGCGAACTCGGCTACGAGCCGCGCCAGCGCGACAACTGGTACCGGCTGGTGAATTGAGCCGCTGGCGATCGGGCGTCGCTCTGCCGGGTTCTCCGCACCAGCCAAGGGCGATCCCAGCAGTTCTCATTTTGGCCCTGGGTCGCGCCTAGCACCGGCTAAAGCCGGGACTCCAAACGGCTTTCGGCAGCGGAGAGCGAGGTTGGGAGTCCCGCCTTCAGGCGGTCGGGGTCAATCTGAGAACTGCCGGGGCAAATCCCCAACCTCGCTGGCGCCCAAGTCGAATCTTGATGCAAACTTCCCCGTGCTCCCATAAATCAGTCGGCTCGTAGCCATGGATATCTCCCACCAACCCGACCTCCCGGTGCGTTTCTCTCACCCAACACTGACCCCGCCGGGCACCCGCCACGCGCCGCCAGCCCTCCGGCGGCACCGCGCCGGTTCCCGCCTCCCCTAGCCCCGCCCTCCGCCATGTTTGAACAAGCCTTCAAGAACATTGACGACGTCCTCTGGAAAGACGCCGGCTGCACCAGCGAACTCGACTACACCGAGCAATCCTCCTGGCTCCTCTTCCTCAAATACCTCGACGCCCTCGAAGCCGACAAAGCCACCGAGGCCGCCCTCGCCGGCAAGAAATACGGCTTCATCCTCGATAAACCCTACCGCTGGGAAAGCTGGGCCGCCCCCAAAGACCTGTCGGGCCACCTCGACCACAACCACGCCCTCACCGGCGACGACCTCACCCAGTTCGTCAATGCCAGGCTCTTCCCCTACCTCATGGGCTTCGAGCAGCGCGCCACCGGCCCGGACACCATCGAATACAAGATCGGCGAAATCTTCGGCGAGATTAAGAACCGCATCCAGAGCGGCTACAACCTGCGCGAAATCATTGACCACATTGACGAACTCCGCTTCGGCTCGCAGGTCGAGAAGCACGAGCTCTCCCACCTCTACGAAGCCAAGATCAAGAACATGGGCAACGCCGGGCGCAACGGCGGCGAGTATTACACCCCGCGCCCGCTCGAGCGCGCCATCATCCAGGTCGTACGCCCGCAGCTAGGCGAACGCATCTACGACGGCGCGTGCGGATCGTGCGGGTTTCTCTGCGAAGCGTTCGATTATCTCCAGCAGCACCACCCCAGGCGCACCACCGCGCAGGACCGCGCCCTCCAGGAGCGCACCTTCTTCGGCAAAGAAAAGAAGTCCCTCGCCTACGTCATCGGCGTCATGAACATGATCCTGCACGGGATCGAAGCGCCGAACATCATCCACACCAACACCCTAGCCGAGAACCTCGCTGACATTCAGGACAAGGACCGTATGGACGTGATCCTCGCCAATCCGCCCTTCGGTGGTGGCGAGCGCAAGGAAGTGCAGCA
>Ga0105047_10009177_pt1 | contig 16332 bp, 7 predicted proteins | sample MAT04_FD_78384 | JGI IMG/M metagenome (GOLD analysis project Ga0105047, IMG submission 78384) | Freshwater microbial communities from Lake Fryxell liftoff mats and glacier meltwater in Antarctica - MAT-04 (megahit assembly) | ecosystem: Environmental > Aquatic > Freshwater > Ice > Liftoff...
AATGGGAGAAAAAGTTGGCAGAGGCCGAGTTGGGTCAAGTCCTCGCTCGCGAGAGCAAAGACAAACTCTCGGATCTTTCGTCGGCTACCCCCCTTCCCGCAGTGAAGGCCCGGTTGTCCGAGGCCGACGACGTGGTGTTCGGGGATGTGCCGGTCCTTGGAAAGACCTTCGCGAAGCGGATCGAGGATTCCTCCGGGGTTCCCGCAGCGGGAGGGATTCCCGCAGGGGCCAAGCTCGACGCCTTAGGTCTCGACGTTGCCGAGGTTGTCCAATCTGAGGCCGAACCGGCGAACAAGGCCACCGAACAGGAGAGCATCAGGGTTCTGACGATGGAGCCCTTGGTCGACACTGGGACGGCCCTTGAATCCGCCAAGCGCAAGATGGCGGGACCCCCCGAACCTGCGGCGCTCCGTCCAGCGGAGCCTTCCGCCCCGGTCCCGCAGCCGGAGGTGGCCTCGGCGGAAAACAGCGTGTCGACGTTTTCGCTGAACGTGAGCGACGTGTCCTTCAAGTTGGCCGGAGCGAGCCTGGACAACGGGCAGTTGCCTGGGCCGTCGACTATCCGGACCGAAGAATTTCTGAATGCGTTTCACTACCGGGATCCGGATCCCTCGCCGGGACGTCCGGTGGCGTTTGCCTGGGAACGCGCCCAGTACCCGTTCGCGCAGCAGCGGGATGTGATGCGGTTCTCGGTGCGAACGGGTGCGAGTGGTCGCGAGGTCGGACGCCCGTTGAACCTGGTGCTCCTGCTGGATTCCTCCGGCTCGATGGAACGAGCGGACCGAGTCGCCACGATTCGGGAAGCGCTGAAGGTACTGGGCAGACAATTGCAGGAAGCGGACAAGGTGAGCGTGGTGACCTTCGCACGGACGGCACGCCTGTGGTTCGACGGGTTGCCCGGGAATCAGGCGTCGGAAATGGCCAACCGGATGGGCGAACTGGTCCCGGAAGGCGGCACGCACCTGGAGGAGGCGCTCAAGGTGGGCTACGAGACCGCTCTGAAACACTTTGCACCAGAAGGCGTGAACCGGTTGGTGCTCTTGACCGATGGCGCGGCGAATCTTGGGGAACTGCGCGCGGACGCGTTGAAGCAGATGGTGGAGTCGAATCGGAAGCGCGGCGTGGCGTTGGACTGCTTCGGAATCGGCTTCGACGGTTACCAGGATGAGTTGCTGGAGGCGCTTTCGCGAAACGGCGACGGGCGCTACGGCTTCGTTAATTCACCGGAGGAAGCGGCGACGGGTTTTGCGAATCAACTGGCGGGTGCGCTGCACGTGGCGGCCTCGGACGTGAAGGTTCAGGTGGAGTTCAATTCCCAACGGGTGAATGCCTGGCGGCAGATCGGCTACGCTCGCCACCAACTGACCCAGGAACAATTTCGGGACAACATGGTCGATGCCGCGGAAATCGGCGCGGCGGAGTCCGGCAATGCGCTCTATGTGATCGAGCCTAATGCCCGCGGCAACGGCCCGATCGGAACCGTGCGCGTCCGGTACCGCGATCCCGCCTCCGGCCTCTATGCCGAGCACGAATGGGCGGTGCCCTACGAGGGTGCCGCAGCACCCCTGGAGCAGGCGAGCCCGGCGTTGCGCCTGGCAACCGCGGCGGCGGCCTTCGGGGAGATGCTTTCGATGAGTCCTTATGCCAGCGAGGTGACCAACGACCGCCTGATCGCCCTGATGAACGGTGTTCCCGAGAACTTCCAACCGGACCCGCGCCCCGAACGGTTGGTTCAGATGGTGCGGCAGGCGCAATCGATCCTTGGCCGATAACCGCGAGCGGCAGATCTCCATCCCCCATGAAGAAACCTATGAACCCAGAAATGGCGTTTCTAACCACGGAAAAGACGGATCACACGGAAGCCGGAGAGGTGGGAGCAGGGAAAGGATTCCGTCCACACACGCCGTCAAATGGCCCCTTGGCTCCCCTGATTTCCGTGTGTTCCGTCTTTTCCGTGGTTGTCCCTCCGGTATACCGGCTGAAGCCGTGGTTGTCGTCAGGGCTTCTGGCGGGTTGGTGTGTCCTGGGTCTGGCGATGTTGATGATGGCGAGCATCGCCCAGCCGGTGACCACTCCCGCGGCCGTGGAAGTGAAGAGCGCCACCGTTCAGGGCAATATCGACGGCGAAACCGCTCGTCTGGTGATCCAGGCCAACCTGGGTGGATGGCCTGGTTCCAAGGAGGCGACGCTGTGGAGCGCCACATTTCAGCATCGGGTGACGGTGCAGCGGCCCTATTTGAAACATTTCGTGGTCGTGAAGGTGGAGGCCATTCGGGGCGGGCTCCGGGAAGTGGTCCTGCCCGTGTCGGGGACGGGTGAGATCGGGAGCGTGTCGGGCGAGGGGTTGGAGGATTGGAGTCTGCGGAAGGACTCCACCGGGTCCCGATTCCTGATCCTGCGGGTGAAGGCGGGCGAAAAGCCGGTGACGTCGATCACGGCAACGGTGACGGGAGAGACGCGGATGGAAGGGCTGGGATCGGTGGTGAAGGCGATGACTTTTGGCGCGGAGCAGGCCGCCTTGGGGAGTGGGTCGCTGGTGTTGGAAACGCCCGCAGAGTTTGCAGCCGAATTGGTGGACCCGGAGGGATTGGTGCCGATTGAGGCGTCGTTGTTGCCGGAAGGATTGCGGCCGACGGCCGACGCCGTGGGCAGGAGTTTCAAGGCCTATCGTTTTCTGGGGACCGCCTATTCGCTGCCGGTGCGGGTAACGGCGTCCGATCCTGAAGCGGGGCAGGTGACGCTGTCGGACTTCCTCCTGGAGGGCGACCTTCTGGAGGAGAGCGCGGCGTTCGTGCTGACGGCGATAGCGAAGGTCAGGGAGCCGCGGGGTGGGCGACTGGAATTGCTTTCCGGGGATGTGGCGCTGTCGGAGTCAGCGGAGCATTCGGGGTGGCGGCTGGTGACCGAGGGTGGGCGGTTTGCGGCGGTTTTTCCCAAAGCCGGAGAATATGCGATCCGGCTTCGATTCCAGGCGGGTGTCCGGGTTTCGAACGAGTGGAATCGGATCGCTTTCCGGGTGGCGGGTGGAGCGCTGTCGCCGGTGGTGTTGAGGGGACTGGCGGCGGACACGAGTCTGGAACTGGCGGGCGCGGCGCGGCCTGAGCGGGTGGGTGAGGTCTTCAAGAGCTTCCTGCCGGCCTCGGGGCAGATGGAGGCTTCGTGGCGGCAGGCGCGACCCGAGGCGGAAGGTCGGCTCTTTTATTCGGCGGAGGCAGTGACCCAGGTGGCGGTGAGCCCCGGTTTGCTGCGTCAGACGTCCTTGCTGGAATTGCGGGTCATGCAGGGCGAAATGACCCGCGTGACGGTGCTGTTGCGGGGGGAAGGCGAAGTGACCCGCGTCCAGGGGCCCCAGGTCCTGTCGTGGGCGGTGGAACCCGGGCCGGTTGCAGGGGAGCGCCGGCTCCAGGTTCAGTTCAACCAGCCCCAGCGGGAATTGGCGTCCGTACAAATTCAGATTCAACAGGCGCTCGGCGCCTTTCCGCTGTCCTTCGAAGCCGTTCAGCCGATACCGGACGGGGCGACGCGAATGGGGGGATACCTGCGGTTGGTGAACGAGGGAGCCGTAAGGCTGGAAGTGTTGGAGTCGGCCGGGCTTTCGCAGATTTCACCCGAGCAGTTCATCCAGAGCGATGCCGTGAAGACATGGATGCCGCCGCAGACCACCCAGGTATTCGCCTACCGGTTCTCCGGTGCGACGGTGCGATTGCGGGCACAGGCCGACAACATACTGCCAGAGCTGAGTGTGTCGGAGATCCTGCTGTATCACCTTGGCGAGTCCGAACTGACCGTCGACGCGGAGTTGGAGGTGGATGTTCGTGAGGCGCCGTTGCGGGAAATGACGATTCGGCTGCCCCGGGGCTACACGTTGGCCAAGGTGGAGGCACCGGGATTGGGGGATCATTTTCTCACTGAACCGACCGGGGAACCGGACGCGCTGTTGCGGTTGGTTTATGGAGCGCCGGTCCTGGGACGTCAGGTGGTGCAATTGCGATTGGAACGAAACCAGGCGCTGGGTGGAACCCGATGGGACTTGCCTAAGATCGAGGTCCTGCGCGCCCGATCCGTGCGAGGAAACCTCGGCGTGTCCGCCGATACGGGGTTCCGGTTGACCCCGGCGACGACGAGCGGGCTGACCGAGCAGGCGACGGCGTTTTTTCCGAAGCGCGTGGTGGGATTGCAGGCGGCGTTCCGGTTGAGCGAGCCGACGTGGCAGGCCAGGTTGTCGGTGGAACGGATGGCACAGTCGATTCAGGCGGACGTGTTCCACCTCTTTTCGGTGGGCGAGGGGATCGCTTACGGAAGCAGCCTGATAAATTACGTCGTGTCGGGGGCGCCGGTGTCCGTGTTGGAGATCGAGCTTTCGGGTGAGTACTTCAACGTGGAGTTCACCGGAAAGAACGTGCGCAACTGGCAGAAGACGGAGCGCGGGTTCCGGGTGCAATTGCACACGCCCGCTTCAGGGACCTATACCCTTTTGGCTACTTACGAGAGGCCCTTCAAAGCCCAAGGCGAAACCCTTTCGTTTACGGGAGGCCGACCGATGGATGCCCAGACGGAGCAGGGGTACACCCTGGTCATCAGTGCGAATCAGTTCCAGGTGGTGCCGGTGACCGTGACGGGATCTCTCACTCCGTTGGAGACGGGCGAGGTGCCGGCGGAGTATCGGCTTTTCTTCGATGCGCCGATTCTCGCCGCCTACCGGTACACGGCGAGGCCCTTCAACCTGCAACTGCAACTTAAACCGCTGGCCCAGGCTGAGGTCGTGAGCCAGGTCGTGGATCGGGCGGCCATCAACACCCGCATCACCGAGGAGGGCCAGGTGGTGACCGAAGGTCGGTACTTCGTGAAGAACAAGGGGGCACCCCACCTGCGGGTGCGCCTGCCCAAGGACTCCGAGCTTTGGTCCGTGACGGTGGATGGCGTGGCGGTGGTGCCCGTGAAGGACGAAACCGGGAACCTCATCCCGCTGCCGAATCGGGCAGATCCGAACGTCCTGACGGAAGTTAGGGTGAAAGTGGCAAGCCGGTCGCGAAACGCGAATCGACTGACGGTGGAAGCGCCGGTGGTGGCGTCGCCGGTGCTCCTCGCCGAATGGCATATCGAACCGGCGACGGGCCGGCGCCTCGTCTATCGGGGTGGCACCTTGACCCCGGCGGTTGGCGAGTTGGATCCGTCGGGATTCGCCGGTTTGGCCCGGCTGCTCCGTTCCGAGGATCGTGATTTGTTGCTCGCTCGCCTGGCGATACTGGCGACGTCCATCTGGCTGGGTGGGATGATCTGGTCGGGTCGGCTCGGGAGCGGGCCGCGATTCGGACTGCGGCATCTGGCGTCGGGATTTCTGGGATTTGCTGCCGCTGCGGTGGCTCTCTTGATGCTGGTCCAATTGGGGGAGATGGCGCATGGGGGCGAGTTGGCGGTGCCGGCGGACCTGCGATTTGTGGCGCCCATCCAGCAAGGGGACGTTTCCTGGCGCGTGGACTTGGCGAACGTTGAGCAGACCCCTGCGGGCTGGTTGACCTTTGGGGGAGTCGTGTTGGTGGGTGCCGCGGTGGTGGCTTGGATGTCGGCCATGGTGGCCTCCCGGCCCGCGAGTCGGGCGATGATCCTCGCTTTCGGATGGTGTCTGGTCCTCTGGGCGGCTCTGCGGGCGCCCTCCGGCCCGCGTCCATTTGTCCTGGTGATGGCGGCCTTCGCCTTCCTTCAGGTTCTGTTGCCCGCGTGGTTCCGATGGTGGCGGGTCTCCGGGCGGGGCGACGCGGTGGTGCCGACGGCGGCCTTGATCGGCCTGCTGGGATTGGGTGTGGCCTTGGGTGCCACGCCCCGTGCCTCGGCTGCGGATGCCGGAGGAGGCGCCGGTGGGTTTGGAGTGGCGGGCTCCCCGGCTGAGTCGGTGATTCAGGAACTGACCGTCGCTGACGACTTTGTCACGGGCCGGGCGATGATTCGCTGGCAGGGAGCGGCAGGCGCCGTCCTTCCATTGCTGAGCGAACCCGGCGTTTTGATTCGATCCGGACATCCCGAGGGATCGGCGCGTTTGGTGCAGGTGACCCGGGAGGGGCGTCGAGTGTTTTGGCTGCTGGCGGAGACCAACGTCGGATTCGAGTTCCCGATCGAATTCCAGGCCCGAGTCATCCAGCGGAACGGTGAACGCGGCTTCGTCTTGCCGGTGTTCCCCGGCCTGGTGAATCGGGTGCGCTTGACCCTGCCTGGGTTGGACGTGGACGTGTTCTCGCCGCAGGCGGTGCTGGTGCGTCGCGAGTCGGATGCAGTTGCGGTTTCCAACACCGTGGCCAGCCTGGTGTTGTCACCGGTCCGCGATGCCTGGATTGGATGGCGTCCCAGGACACGGGACACCCGGCGCGAGAAGGCGGTCTTTTATGCAGAACTGGCGCAGGCCTTCGTGCCGGGGCCGGGCGTGGTGGAAGGCGTGCACGAAGTTCAGGTGCGCCCGGCGCAGGGGGAAGTGGGGGAACTGGTGTTTGACGTCCCGACGGGTATGACGATCGCCGACGTTCAGTCGCCTTCGTTGACCCTTTGGCGTTTTGATCCCGACACACGGGCGTTGCGGGCGAGCTTTTCACCCGCCCAGTCGAAGCCGTTCACGGTGGTGGTCCGGTCGCAGGTGGCGGCAACGCCTCTGCCGTTCGAGCGAGTGATGGGATTGATTGAGGTGCGCGGTGCGGCCGGGCAGATCGGACTCGTTGGAGTGGCGACAGGGTCGGAGGTCCAGTTGGACGAAGTCCTGGTGGAAGGTGTGGCGGCCATCAACCTCGACGATTTTCCCGTGACGGCCTTGGCACCGATGCAGCAGCAAGTGGCGGGTTTGGCGTTGCGCCGGGCGTACCGATACTCGGCGGCGGGAGCCAAGCTGACCGTAAAGGCGTCGGCGGTGGAGCCGGATGTCCGGGTGGAGTCGCAGCAGACGATTTCACTGAGCGAAGATCGGGTGGTTTTGGCGGCCACGCTGGACATTGACGTCACGCGGGCGGGGATCTTCAAGTTGAGTTTTCCGCTGCCGGCGGGGCTCGACGTGGAGTCCATCACCGGCGATGCGATGAGCCACTGGACGGAATTGAAGGCGGACTCGGCGCGGGTGATCACGCTGCATCTGAAGGGAAAGACGGAAGGCCGGCAGCGCTTCAATGTGACGCTGACGGGGCAGGGCGTGAAGTCGATCAAGGGTTGGGTGGTTCCGCGACTCGCCCTTCGAGAGGCGGCGAAACAACGGGGACAGTTGTTCGTTGTCCCCGAGCAGGGGCTGCGCCTCCAGGTGACGACGAGGGAAGGAGTGACGCAATCGGACCCGCAACAGTTGGGCGTCAAGCAACGGGGCCTGTTGGCGTTTCGGATCCTTCAGGAGGCCTGGAATGTCGTGCTGGACCTCGAGCGGGTGGACGCATGGATACAGGTGACCAGCCTTCAACACGTCGCGTTCGCTGAAGCGCAGATGAAGGTCTCGGCGAATTTGCAGTACGAGATCGAGAACACCGGGGTGAAGGCGCTGGTGGTGCGCCTGCCGGCGGCGGCGGACGGCGTTAGCTTCCGGGGAGAGCACGTGGGTGATTTCCTGGTCCGACCGGGTTCGACCCATACGGCCAGCAAGGACTGGGAGGTGAAACTGGAACGTCGGCTCATCGGGAAGTACCTCCTCCAGGTGTCGTACACGTTGCCGATCGGCGAGCAGGCAGGCGAGGTGACCGTAGACGGTGTCCAGGCGCAGGAAGTGAACCTGCAACGCGGCTTCGTGACGGTGCAGGCGGGAGGACGGTTGCAGGTGCAGATCGAGCCGCCGTCGACCTTGCAGCCGACCGATTGGCAGGTCATCCCCAGGGCTTTGCAGCAGGACATCGCGGCGCCGTCGGCGAATTTCACCTACCGCCTCGTGGATCCGGCGTTCCGGCTTCCCGTGAAACTGGTGCGCCACGAGGCGGCTCGGCTGTTGCCGGCGCGGGTGAATTCGGTGGCGCTGACGTCGGTCATCTCCGACGACGGGGCGACGTTGACCCAGGTGAAGTTGCGGCTCATTCCCGGGGACAAGCGGTTGCTCCACGTGAGCTTGCCGAAGGACACGCGGTTTTGGTTCGCCTTCGTGAATCAGAACAGTGTCTGGCCGTGGCAGGCGACGAACCAGGTGTTGATTCCATTGGAACAGAACTCGCGCACGGGCGAGGAAAGTTTGGTGGAATTCTACTACACGGGTGTGGCGGCGCAGGGCCGACGACGAACCCTGGACCTGGCGCTGCCGGGACCGCGGATCGATCTGCCGTTGGAGAACATCACCTGGACGGTCTACCTGAATGAGAAATGGCGGCTGGACGACTGGAGCGGAACCCTGCGGTTGCAGGAGAGCAACGTAACGGTCCAGCCGGTGGTGCTCGACGTCGACAGCTACGTCCGGAACGAAGCCCAGATGCAGGAGGATAAGACGAAGGAAGCCGAACAGGTGTTGTCCTTGGCGAACACGTTGCTGCTGCAAGGCGATCCGCAGCAGGCGCGGCGGGCCTTCAAGGCCGCTTACGGGTTGTCCCAGCATGACCAGGCGTTCAACGAGGACGCCCGGGTTCAGTTGAACAATCTGAAAGTCCAGCAGGCGATGGTCGGCATCAATGTCCGTCAGGCCAGGGTGGCGGGCGGAGGCAGCGCCCATGCGGCAACACCGTCCGGGTTGCGCGACAGTCCGTTCGCCAACAACTATACGCAGGTCGAGGCCAAGCAGATCCTGGAGCGCAACTCCGCCGAAGAGAACGCCTTCCAGACCCGATTGTCCGAGCGGTTGATCCAGCAACAGGACGCGGCCGTCTCGAGCCCGGCGGCCATACGGGCGACCTTGCCCGAGCAGGGGCGAAAGCTCGTCTTCACCCGCCCGCTGGAGATCGATGCCTCGAGCGAGTTGAAGCTGCGAATTACGGCCACAGCGGCGCATGCGGTTTCCTTCTGGTGGAAGCTCGCGTTGCTCCTGGGGGCATTTGTGGGAGCGCTGTTGTTGACCGCGACGGTGCGAGCGCGTCAGCGCGCGCAAGGGATGGGCTGAAATCGGCGACGCTCCGTCCTGCCGCCGCGGTCCATATCCATGACTCCTGGGGTGGTCCTTGGACTGCGGGGACGTGTCCCCGCTTTCCCGATCATCGCCCCTCACGAAAGGCTTGGACCGCGTGCCTCGGCTGCCTAGCCTTCGCACGTCCCTTTTCCAAACATGAAGAAGAAGCTCAATATCGCCCTGATTGGCTATGGGTTCATGGGCCGGACCCACTCCAACGCGTTCCGGCAGTCCGCCAAGTTTTTCGACCTTCAGTACGAGCCGGTCCTCAAGTGCGTCTGCGCCCGTGACGCCGCCAAGGCCCAGGCGTTCGCGGACAACTGGGGCTATGAGGGGATTGAGACCGATTGGAGGAAACTGATCGATCGGAAGGACATCGACGTCATCGACATCGCCGCGCCCAACAATGTCCACGCCGACATCGCGATCGCCGCGGCCAAAGCCGGCAAGATGATCCTCTGCGAGAAACCGCTCTCCATGGACGGGCCGCAGGGCAAGAAGATGGTCGCCGCGGTGGAGAAGGCCGGTGTGCCGAATTCGGTCTGGTACAACTACCGCCGCGTTCCGGCGGTGACCCTGGCCAAGAAGCTGATCGATGAGGGGCGTTTGGGTCGGATTTTCCATTACCGGGCCAAATTCCTCCAAGACTGGACCATCAATCCTGAACTGCCCCAGGGCGGTGCCGGTCTCTGGCGTCTGGACGTGAAAGTCGCCGGCTCCGGTGTGACGGGAGACCTCCTGGCCCACTGCATCGACACCGCGATCTGGCTCAACGGAGGCGTTGAGAAGGTCAATGCGATGACCGAGACCTTCGTGAAGGAGCGCAAACACAACCTCACCGGCAAGGTCGAAAAGGTCGGCATCGACGACGCCTGCGCGTTTCTGGCGCGGTTCAAGAACGGCTCACTCGCCACCTTTGAATCGACCCGCTATGCCCGGGGTCACAAGGCGCTCTACACCTTCGAGATCAACGGGGAACACGCGTCCATCGCCTGGGATCTGCACGATCTGCACCGGCTCCAGTGGTTCGATCACAAGGACGAAGGCCAGGTGCGCGGCTGGCGGAACCTGCACATCAGCGACAGCGACCATCCGTACATGAAGCATTGGTGGGTGCCGGGTCTTCAGATCGGGTACGAACACACGTTCACGCACCAGTTCGCCGACTTCGTGAAGTCGCTGGAGAAAAACGATCCGTGTTCGCCGACCTTCCGCGAAGCGCTGGAGACGCAGTACATCTGCGACGCCGTGCTCAAGTCCGGCAAAACCGGCCGCTGGGAAAAGGTGACGAACGTCAAGGCGTGATCACCACCGGTCGGATCCGGACATTTTCCCGGATTCGGTCCCCGGGGTAGAGCACAATTTCCTCGTCGGCCTTGAGGCCTTGGAGGATCTGCACTTCCGTACCGCTGCTGCGCCCGGCTTTGACGATCTGAAGGACGGTTTTGCCGTCGCGCAGGGTGAAGGCGGCCCAGTCCGAGCCGCGTCGGAAGAGCCCTCCAGTGGGAGCTTTCAGGGTGCTGGGGGATTCCCAGACCACGATGCGGGCCTCGACCCTGAAACGGTCGCCCAGCCCGAGGCGTTGATCGGGCGGGGTGACGAGGTCGGCGATGATGTTGACGCGTTGTTCTTCGACGCCGAGGGCGGACACCTTGGTGAAAGCGGCCGGCTCGACGAGGCGGACCCTGGCTTCGAGCGGTGTTTCCCCACCCCAATGGTGAAGTTCCACCACCGCACCGGGTCGTAGGGCCGCGCCGTCGCGGGAAAGGACCTCAATGACCACTTCCAGATCGGCAGGATCGCCAAGTTCCAGCAGGGGCGTTCCTGGAGCCACGACCCGGGCGCTTTCCTCAGGCACGCGGAGCACCTGACCGGAGATGGGCGCCCGAACTTCGACGGGTGTTCGAACTGCCTGACTGTTGGTGCCGGACGCGGCGGAGGTGGGCAGGCCTGTCACCCTGGCGGGAGTGGCATCGAATTCGGCGAGTTCGGCCTCGACCTGGCGGAGGGCACTTTCGGCGGCTGACGATTCCTTGGTGGCGGCGGCCTCGCGCCACTGGACGCCCTCCAGTTCCTGCGCTGAGACGGTGCGATCGGCGTAAAGCTTTTGGAATCGTTGGAGTTCCAGCGTCGCGAAGCGCAGGGCTTCACGGGCCTTGGCGAGTTGGGCGCTGGCGGTGTCTCGGCGGGCTTCAGCCAGCGACCGGCTCCGGGCGTCGAGAAGGGAAGATGGCAGAGGGTCGAGGACGGCGACGACCGTTTCGCCGGCGTGGACCCTTTCCCCGGCTTTGAGGGAGATGCGCCGCAGTTGACCAGCGACGGGTGCAAAGACGGTGTAGCGCTGGCGGATGCGGGTGCGACCCTCCTCGTTGACAGTGGCGCGGAGGGTTCCTTCGGAAACCCTGCCGGTTTCAACCGGGATAGGCTTGGGTCGAAGACCGATGACGATGGCGGCGAGGAGAACGACTGCACCGAGCCAGGGCAGCCAGAGGCGGCGCGGCGCGGGTTTCTTCGACGTGCCGGCGCGGGGGGCCGGGGGTGCGGATTCCTGGGGATTCATCGGGAAAGCTTCATTCCGGGGCGCGCAGGGCGCTGACAAGGTTCAGGCCATGGAGACGTCGGAGGACGATCAGGGCGGAGAGGGCCGAGGCGACGGCGACCACGGTCGCGGCGAAGGCGTAATTGTGGAGTGTCAGGATGGTGGGCAGGCGGATGGTCTCGGTATTGACCTGTTGAATGATGCCGATGGCGAATCCGGTGCCAAGGAGCAGTCCGAGAGGGACGGCGAGCAACGCAAGAATGACGAGTTCGGTGACGAGAACGGCGCCCACTTCGCGTTGGGAGAAGCCGATAACGCGAAGTGTGGCGAGTTCGCGGGAACGTTCGGCGAGCGAGATCCGGGCGTTGTTGTAGATGACACCGAACGAGACGACCACGGCGAAGGTCATGTAGATCGACTGGATAAGGTTGATACTGGCGGCGGTAGTCGCCTCGAAATTGGCGCGAAGCGAATTCTTGATGCCCACCCAACTGACCCGGGGGATGTCCTTCAAGGCGCGGAGGAAGGCCGGTCTTTGGGCCTGATCGACGGTGAAACTGGCGCCATTGACCAGATCGCCTTCCCCAAGCAGGCGGTTCAGTGCGGACAGTTCGATATACGCGGCGACCCCGGTGAAATCGTTGGCGAGACCGACCACCGGCAGGCGTCGGATCGACCGGCGGCCTTCGAGGAATTCGATTTCGACGGTGTCTCCAATCCGCACATCGAGGACTTTTCCGAGAATGGCGGAGATGACGATCCCGTGGGTGGGAACGGTCACTTCGCGGTAGCCGGCCTCGACGACCCGGCTGTGGTGGGTGTCTGGGGGAATGCCCTGAAGGGCGAGTTGACGACTGCGATGGCTGGAGCGGATGCGGACGGCGGCGTGGCGGAACGGCTCGACGGCGATCACCCCGGGCAACTGGCGGAGCAGATGGCGGACCTCGATGCCGGTGGGCTCCACGAGGCCCAGGTTCATGTCCTGTCGTTGGACGACGTCCCATTGGAACCCGAGCAACTCGTTGACGCTGTCGCGGAAACAATTCGGGACGATGAGAATTCCGGTGGCGAGTGCGAGGCTGGCGACGGTGAACATCGCCTGCATGGGGCGACGTTCCAGATTGCGAACAGCGATGCGGAACGAGTGGGAGAGGAAGCGCCCGATGCCGGTACGTTCCACGAAGGCGGGGCGATAGTTGGCAGGCGGCTCGGGGCGCATGGCGTCGGCGGGGGGAAGACGTGCGGCACGCCGGACGGCGCCAAAGACGCCGACGGTGGCGGCGCCGATGGCGACGAAGAGGGCGATGACGACGGCGGTTCGGTTCAGGCGGAAGGCGAGTTCGGGGAATCGGAAGAACACCTCGTACATGCCGACGAGACGTTGGCCGAGTGCGAGGCCCCCCAAAGCGCCGAGAACCGTGCCGGCGGCAACGATGACGAAGGCGAACTTGAGATAATGGAGAACGACCTGGTGATTGGAGAAGCCGAAGGCCTTGAGGATGGCGATCTGCTCACGCTGGAGGTTGAGCAGGCGTGAGAGAACCGCATTGGTCATGAAGGCGGCGACGCTCAGGAAGACGAGCGGAAACCCGATCGAGAGGGTTTCGAGCACGCGGATTTCGTCGGAAACCCGGATGTGCGAGGGATGATCGGCGCGTCCGAAGGCTCCGCGCCCGCCGTACGGTTCAAGCAGGCGATCGATGGCGTTGAGGACCGGGCGTTCGGCAGCGCCAGGTTCCAGGGTGATGGCGAAGTGATTGAAAGCGCCGTCGAGATCATAGGCGGCGGCGACCTCCTGGTAGGGCATCCAAAAGATCCCGTAGGTGCGGTTGTCCGGTAGCGCCGTGCCAGGGCGCGATTCGAAGACATATTCGGGCGACAGCACGATTCCGACGACGCGAAAGATCTGGCGGCGCCCGTTGAGCAGCATGGCGAGGGTGGCGCCGGGCGCGAGGCGATTGGCCTTGGCAAAGGCTTCGCCCACGAGCACCTCGCCACGACTGCCGGGTTGAAGCCAGCGGCCGGTTCGCAGAAAGAGCCGGTTCAGCATGGGCGTGCCGAAATCAGGGAGGGACCGGACCATGCCGCTGGCCGGTTCGTCGAGATCTTCGAGGTCGAGGGTCACCTGGACGGCGATGTCAGTTTGGACGACGGCAACGCCGGGAATGGCACGGATGCGGGGGGCGAGCGATTCCGGGGCGCGTTTGAGGTGGCCGAAGACCTGGGCGAACCGGTGGCCCTCGTAGTATTCGCGACGTGTGGAGTCGAGGGACTCGATCAGGCTGCGGGCCATGATCAGCATGGCGAGGCCGCACGCCATGACCACCGCGACGGCGACCGCCTGGCCTTTCATGCGGCCCAGGTCCCGGACGAGTTTGCGGTCGAGGTGGGAGATCATCGCGATCGCGCCGCTACCAACTCAGCGTGGCGGGTGCGGCCCTGTGGGTGTTGCGTCGTTGATGATGCACCTGGCCGTCCGAGAAATGGATGACGCGGTCAGCCATGTCCGCCATCACCGCGTTGTGGGTGATGATGATGGTCAGCGTGCCGAGTTCGCGGTTGGCCCGTTCGATGGCTTCCAGGACGACGATGCCGGTCCGGACATCAAGCGCGCCCGTGGGTTCGTCGCAGAGCAGAACCTCGGGGCGCTTGGCGATGGCGCGGGCGATGGCGACACGCTGCTGTTCACCGCCGGAAAGCTGGGCCGGGAAATGGTCAAGACGGGCGCCGAGGTGGACCATGTGGAGAGCCTCCTCCGGTGACATGGGATCGCGGGCGATCTCGGTGATCAGGCCGACATTCTCGCGGGCGGTCAGGCTGGGGATGAGGTTGTAGAACTGGAAGATGAAGCCCACCGAGTCGCGCCGGTAGCGGGTCAAGTCATCCTCGGTTGCCGAGGTGAGGTCGAGATCCCGGTAGCGGAGTTCGCCGGAGGTTGGGACGTCCAGGCCGCCGATTTGATTGAGCAGCGTGGTTTTGCCGCTGCCGGAAGGTCCCAAGAGAACGATCAACTCGCCGGCGTGCAGGTCGAGGTCGACCCCGGCGAGAGCGTGAACGGCGGCTTCTCCGACGCCGTAGGTCTTGGTGAGTCCACGAACCGTGAAGATTCGGGCCGTGGCGGGCGGAGATGAGAGATCGGGGTCGGGGGTCATCGAGCGCCTACGGCTGTCGTGGGCGGGTGGTGCCTTTCCGTCGGAGAACGTAGAGAAGCATGGAGGCGGCGGCGATGAAGACGAGGCCGATGAAGCCGGTGGCCAGCAGCTTCAGCATTCGCCCCCGGGCCAGCATCCGGTCGGTCTTCGAACGTTCCAATTCGAGGAAGGCCTCGAGCTGTTCCTCGGCGGCGATAAGTTTGAGGAGTTCATCCCGGATTTTCAGCGAGCGCCAGAATTCCCCTGAAACTCCCAGCGCTGGGGGAAGCTCCTTGAGGATCGCGGGTAGGGCTGTGGTGAAGCCTTTGTCGCCCCAAAAGGAGCCGGATTGCCGATTCCAGAGTCGGAGAACCCCCTGTTGCTGGGCGAGTTGGAGTGCCCGTTCCCAAAGAGCATTGCGCAACTCGGCCTCCTGGTCGGCCCGGCGAATGGCGAGGCTGTGAACCTCGCCGTGCGGACCGGCAAAGCGAACACCGAGGGCTGCGAGAATCCAGTCGTTGGCATCGATAGCGACCTGGAATTCAGTGAATCGCTTGTCGAGTTCATACTCGGGCAGACGAGCTTCCCGCCAAAGACCCCGAAGGGTCTCAAGGTCGTCGAGAGTGGCGCGTCGGATCGTGAAGGCCGTGGGGCCCATGTGCGGAGCAAGGTAGCCGGCACGGCCGGGCGACGCCAGCGTTCGCCCGAAGGGTTTGTGGGAAGACACCTGTTCAAAATTGACCTGCTCACGCGTCATGAACCGCGGAGCGCGGAACGTGTTAAAGGGTCGGCCGTAGGGTTTTGTGGAGGAGAAAGAATGGCGTCCTCGGTAGCGCAGGTTGCCCAACCTGCTGTATCGCAGGCTACCAGCCCGCGGAGGTGGAAACGAAGAGGCGCTTTGCCGACTGGCAGTCGGCGATACGGCAGACTGTTTCCTACCAGCTCAAGGAATCGCTAAGCCGTAGCCATGCAGTCATGGTCTCACGCGGAAACCGCGGTCCCCCTTTGCTTCGCGAGGACCCAATGACCCGCAAGGCGCGCTGGATTTCGAGGTCAACGGCCAGGTTCGTCTGCGATCTTCGGCGCCGGCGCTCGCCTACTTCGACGCCGCCAGCGGTCGCCGAGTCTTTTTTGCCACCGTCCAGAACCGGCAGGGCGAGCTTCCCACCCAATCAGGTTCTCTACCGCGACGCATTCCAAGGCGCCCGCGCCGATGTCCTCGACACCTACCGTCGCCGTGGCTTGGAAGCGGACATCATTCTCTGGGAGATTCCGCCGCCGTCGGATGTGGGCTTGAACCCCGATACCACGCGCATGGGGTCCACAGGGAGTTCTCCGCCGTCGGGGCGAATTCGTGTCCATACCGCCCGGCGGCGATCGGGTCACCGCTACCGGCACTCGTCCCTTGGGCGGGCAGAAAATCCACCAAGGACGCCAGAGCGTGCCGGCAGCCGTGAAGATGTCGTCAATGATCAGGATTTGCCCAACCGGAGGAAGCGATCCAGAGCCGATGGTTCCTCGGTGAGTTTGGCGAAGGGCCTGGAAGGGGGATTCGCGTGGATGACTCCGAGGGCGCTAAACCGAGGTCCGTAGCGCGGGACCGCACAGCGCCGCTGCCACCGCCG
>Ga0105047_10009180_pt1 | contig 16331 bp, 15 predicted proteins | sample MAT04_FD_78384 | JGI IMG/M metagenome (GOLD analysis project Ga0105047, IMG submission 78384) | Freshwater microbial communities from Lake Fryxell liftoff mats and glacier meltwater in Antarctica - MAT-04 (megahit assembly) | ecosystem: Environmental > Aquatic > Freshwater > Ice > Liftoff...
ACATCGCCGGTCCCGAACACGCCCGGTCGGCCGGTGGAGAACGTGACCGCGTCGGCGGCCAGTCGGCGCTGCTTGTTGGCACCCACGCCCTCGGAGCCGCGTGCCGTCCAGCGCAGGTCGGGTCCCTGGCCGATGGCCAACAGCACCCGGTCGCACTCGATGATGAACTCGGAGCCAGCCAGCGGCTCGGGGCGGCGGCGGCCGGAGGCATCCGGGGCGCCCGCGACCATGCGCTGGAACTCCATGCCGACGACCTTGTTGTTGGCGTCCGTCACCACGCGCGTGGGAGCGGCCTGGAAGATCGCCCGGGCCCCCTCCTCGATCATCTCGTGGACCTCGTTCGCGGCAGGCATGTCCTTCATGTCGCGGCGATAGACGAGGGTCACTTCCTTGGCACCCTGGCGGATCGAGGTGCGGGAGCAGTCCATGGAGGTGAAGCCGCCACCCACGACCACGACGCGCGTGCCGACGTGACCCGGGTAGGGCAGCCCAAGGGTCGCGATGCGCAGGTACTCGAGGCCATCAAGGACACCTTCGGCGTCCTCACCCGGGATACCCAGCTTGTTGGTGTCGTAGCAGCCGATGGCGACGCAGACGGCGTCGAATCCCTGGTTCTGGAGGTCGCTGACCGTGAAGTCCTTGCCCAGCTCGGCGTTGCTGACGAGCTTGACACCCAGGTCCCAAGTGCTCTGGTACTCGGCCTCGAGGACCTCGACCTTGGGCAGCCGGTACTGGGGGATGCCGTAGCGGAGCATGCCGCCGGGGGCCGGGTCACGCTCGAAGACGGTCACCTCGTGGCCCGCGATGGCGAGGTAATACGCGGCAGCCATGCCGGCAGGTCCGGAGCCGATGACCGCGGCGCGCTTGCCGCTGGCGGGCTGGATCTCGAACGGCACGGGTGCCTTCATGCCTGCTGCCTGTGCCTTGAGCACCTGGTCGCCGGCGTAGCGGTGGCTATCGCGAATGGCGATGGCCTCTTCCACCTCGTCCCGGCGGCAATGCTCCTCGCACGGGGCGGGGCAGACGCGGCCGAGCACGCTCGGGAAGGGGATGGTGCGCTTGAAGATGCGCGCCGACTCGATGAACGAGCCTTCCGTGTTCGCCTTCAGGAAGCCCGGGATGTCGATGTGGCTGGGGCACTTGTTCTGGCAGGGCGGCAGGCAGTACGCGTTGTGATCGCTGAAGATGAGCTCGAGGTTCGTCTTGCGCACCTGGCGCAGGCGGGGGGTCTGGGTCTGGACGACCATCCCGGGCTCCGCGGCGCGGGAACAGCTGATTGGCGGTGAGGCCTCGCCTTCCACCTCGACCACGCACATCCGGCAGGCACCAAAGCCCGGCAGCTTGGGCTCGTAACAGAGGGTGGGGACTTCGACACCGTTGTCGCGACAGACCTCGAGGATCGTCTGGCCCACGCGGCCGACCAGGATCCGGCCGTCGATCTGGAGGTCGAAGGCAGGCGTGAGCTGGGGTCGCTGGGGGCTCTGGGTCGTCAGCAACCGCTCGGCGATCGCATCGATCGGCTCGGCGCGGCGGGCGGGAAGCGTGTCGGTCATCGAACGAAAGGCCCCTGGGATCGAGCGGCTGAGTGGTTCATCGTCAATGCGCCACCGATGCCACCCGGATGGGCTGGCAGACGCCGGCAGGGCACGAGCCCCGGTCGATATGGTCCGCGAACTCCTGCCCGAAGTATCGCATCCCGGTCAGCAGCGGGTTGACCGCCGTCCGCTCCAGTCCGCACAGCGCAGCGTCCTGGATATCGGCCGACAGGGAAGCGACCAGCGCTGCGTCCGACGGGCGCGATCGGCCGGTACAGAAGCCCTGCCCCAGCTCGGCCAGGCGGCGCGTGCCGATACGGCAGGGGATGGTCTTGCCGCACGCCTCGTCGTTCAGGTAGCGGGTCAGGAGTGCCGACAAGTCCACGAGGCAGGTGGTCTGGTCGGCGACGACGACGGTGCCCGAGCCCAGGATGGCGCCGGCAGCGCTGAGCTCGCCGAAGCCGAGGGGCGTGTCCAGGGCCTCTGCCGGTAGGAAACCACCCGACGGACCGCCGACCAGGGCCGCCTTGAAGGTGCCCGTCGGGCCGCCGCCCACGCCGTCCAGGACTTCCCGCAGGGTGGTGCCCAGGGGCACTTCCACGATGCCTGGGTTGCGGATGGCGCCGCTCAACTGGATGAGCGTGGTACCGGGCGCAGCATGGGCGCCGATGGCGGCGTACGCGCTCGACCCGTTGGCCACGATCCAGGGCACCGCGGCGAGCGTCTCCACGTTGTTGACCAGGGTCGGTTCGCCCCAGAGGCCCTGCTGGGTGGGGTACGGCGGCCGCTGGTCGGGCTGTGCGCGTCGATCCTCCAGCGCCCGCAGCAGGACGGTCTCCTCGCCCAGCACGAACGAGCCGGCCAACTCGCGCACCTCGACCCACAGCTCGGAGCCGGTACTCATGGCGTTGGCGCCCAGGTAGCCCTTCGACTCCGCGGCCGTGACGGCAGCACGCAGCCGCTCGATGGCCGTGGTGTAGCGCGAGTTGACCGCGATGATGGCCGTGGTGGCGCGCACCGCATACGCGGCGAGCACGACGCCTTCCAGCACCGCGTGCGGGTCCGTCTCCATGAGCGTCCGGTCGAGCTGCGCACCTGGATCCGCCTCGAAGCCGTTGGCGACCACGTAGCGGATGGCCGATGGCGACGCAGCGCAGGCCTGCCACTTGGCGCCCGTCGGATGACCCGAGCCTCCGCGACCGCGCAACCCGGACGTGGACACGAGCCGGATGACCTGCTCCGGCGTCAGCGATGCCGCCGCCTGTCGCCAGGCGGTCCATGCGCCCGCACCTTCAGCCGCCTCGATATCCGTCGCTGCACCCGCCACGCTGGCGCGTGCCAGCAGGATCGAGGGCCAGGATGCGGGTCCCTGGAGGATGGCCATGTCAGGCAGCCTGTCCCTGGGGGACAGTGGCGCGCAGGGCGGCGGCGATGGTCGCCGCGTCCGTCGCGTTCACGGTCGGCAGCACGTTGCCGTCCACCGTGACTCGCGGCACACCGGCGGACTCACCTCGGCAGTCGGTCGACTCCAGCCGCACGGCGCCATCGGGGCTCAGGCCACCGATATCCGTGCCCAGGTGCTCCCGGAACGCAGCCAGGACACGGCCGCCGCCGGCCACGGTGCACTGGGCGCAGCGACAGATGGCCACCACGTGGCTGCCGGGTGTCTCGAAACGCAGGTGCGGATAGCTGGTGGCGATGCCATACAGCTCGCTGTACCAGGCGCCGGTCTGATGGGCGATGTGCTGGAGTGCCGCCACTGGCAGGTACCCGTACTCCGCCTGGACGTCATCCATGATGCGCAGCGCCGCCCGCGGCCGATGACCGTGGCGAGCCAGGATGGCATCCACGGGCCCCAGGTCGATGCGCGCGAAGGGTTCGAACGTGGCGTCCGGCACGGTCCGCCCGGAGCGGCGGAGTGCCGACTCCTCGCGTCGCTCGGCGTACTGCTCCGCGGGACCCCAGTGGACGTGATATCGGTTGCGAGTGTCCACGCCACCCATGTCGATGCACTCGATGGGGCACGCCGCTGCACACTGGAAGCAGGTCTCGCACTTGAGCGTGCCGGCCTCGTCGTAGAGCAGGATCAGCCGCCCCCGATTCCTGGGGGAGATGTCATTCACCACCTCCGGGTACTGGATGGTTACCTTGGGCTTGAACACCTGGGTGAAGGCGAACATCAGCCCCTTGGCGATGCCCAGGCCCGGGACTCGGTCGGTCCTCACAGCGTCTTCCCCATCTGGTCCAGGATCACGATCGCCCCGGCGGTCACGAAGATGTTGAGCAGTGCCGCGGGCACCAGCCACTTCCAGGCGAAGCCCATCAGCTGGTCGATGCGCACCCGCGGCAGGGTGGCGCGCATGAGCACGAAGAACAGGATGAGCGCCACGGTCTTGCCGATGAACCAGAAGAGGCCGATGACCCACTCGAGGTCGATGGCGGCGAAGGTCACCAGCGCGCCGACCACGATCACGTTGAACAGCAGGAACGCCACGACCAGCGAGACCACGATGCTCCACGATGACTTGAGCATCCAGATCACGGCCGTGAGGAGGCCGATGATGAGCGCCGGCGCCAGCAGCACCAGCCACAACAGGCCCACGCCCAGGCTGGCCGGGTCGAACGCCACGCTCACGGGTGTCGTGATGCCCACGGCGCTCAGCAGCGGGTCGATGTCGAAGGGTGCGTTCCAGCCACCGAGGAACAGGACCGCGGTCATCGCCGAGAGGATGAACATGTTCACGTACTCGGCGAAGAAGAAGAAGCCGAAGCGCATGCCGCTGTATTCCGTCGCGAAGCCGGCCACGATCTCGCTGTCCGCCTCGGTCAGGTCGAACGGCGTGCGGCTGGCTTCCGCGGTCGCGGCGATGAAGAAGATGAGCGCTCCCAGCGGCTGCCGGAACAGGAACCAGTCCAGAAAGCTGCCCTCCTGGGCGGTCACGATCTGGTTCAGGTTGAGGGTGCCCGTGATCATCACGATGCCCATCACGCTCAGGATGAGCGGCAGCTCATAGCTGATGAGGCTGGCTGCGGCGCGCAGGCCGCCCAGGAGCGAGTACTTGTTGTAGCTGGACCAGCCGGCCATCATCAGGCCCACGACGCCCACGCCGCCGACGGCGAAGAAGTACAGCAGGCCGATGTCCATGTCGTAGCCGTACAGGCCGGGCGCGAAGGGCACCACGAGCAGTGTCATCACGGCCGCGAGGTAGACGACCGCGGGCGCCAGCGTGAATGCCGGCACGTCCGCGCCGGTGGGCGTGAAGTCTTCCTTGGCCAGCACCTTGAGGCCGTGGACGACTGATGCCAGCGTGCCCCAGGGTCCGATGCGGTTGGGCCCCACCCGCAGGTTCACGAACGCGATCAGCTTCATCTCGAAGAAGATGTTCATGAACGCGACGGGCACCGTGATGACCAGGATGATGGTCGCGGCGATGAGGAATCGCAGGATGCCGACGTTGTCGCCGAGCGCGTCCAGGATCGCCTGCACCAGCCACGGCAGGATGCCGCTGACCCAACCTAGCACGATGACGAGGTTGAGCGCGACGAAGACCGCGATCAAGGGCAGGATGATCTTGCCCGCGAGACTCAGCCGGCTCCACGGACGGGACACGACACTCACTTGTCGATACCGCCCATGATCGGATCGAGGCTGGCCATGATGGCCATCGTGTCCGCGACCAGGTGTCCGGGCACCAGCTGCCCGACGGCCTGGAGCGTGAAGTAGGACGGGTCGTGGATGCGGAAGCGGAACGGCTGGTCGGATCCGTCGCTGATGCCATAGGCGCCGTACTGGCCGCGCGGGCTTTCGAAGGCGACCCACGCCCGACCCGGCGGGACCCGCAGCAGGCGCGGCAGCTTGGCCATCACGGGGCCATCGGGCATCTGGTGCAGGACCTGGTCGATGATCCGGATGCTCTCGCGGATCTCGTCCAGGTGCAGCAGGTATCGCGCGTACGAGTCACCCTCGGTGCGCGTCGGGATATCGAACTCCAGCTCCGGATAGACGCTGTAGGGGTGGGCCCGGCGGACGTCGTACGGGATGCCCGTCGCGCGCAGGGGCGGTCCCGTGACACACGTTCGCAGCGCCGCCTCGCGGGTCAGGACGCCCAGGCCGCGTGTCCGGCCAACGAAGATCTCGTTCTCGTTCATGAGCTTCGAGGACTCCTCGATGCGCTTGCCGGCACGACTCATCCAGTCGCCCAGGCGGCTCAGGAACTCGTGGTTCAGGTCGCCGTTGACACCACCGATGCGCAGGTAGTTGAACAGCAGCTTCTGGCCCGTCAGCGCGGCGAGCATCTCCACGATCTCATCGCGTTCGATGAAGCCGTACAGGATGGGTGTGATGCCGCCCAGGTCCAGCGCCAGCCAGCCGATGAACAGGGCATGGCTGGAGATGCGGTTGAGCTCCCACGCCAGCACCCGGATGTAGTCCGCGCGGCGGGGCACTTCCAGATCCAGCAGCTTCTCCGCGACCAGCACCGGCATCGCCTCGCTGAACATCGAGGCGATGTACTCCAGGGGGTCGCAGTTGCTGATGGCGTGATGCCAGTCACCGTTCTCGCAGATCTTCTCCACACCCCGGTGCAGGTAGCCCAGGACCGGGTCCAGGTCCACCACCTGCTCGCCGTCGATCTTGATGACCACCCGCAGCACGCCATGGGTCGAGGGGTGCTGGGGTCCCAGGTTGACGAACATCTCGCCATCCTTGAGGGAGTAGAACTCGGCCTCGCGCTCCGTGCGCGGCGGGTACGGCGGCACGGCATCGATGATGGTCGCGGGGCTGTCGACCATGATCGACGGGTCATCGAGTGACCGGACGCGCGGCTCGCCTGTCATGGCCCCACCTGCCCCCCGCTGTCGGGGTCCCCCGCGCCGACCTCGCCGGGGCGCGTCCATCCCGCCAGACTCCCTGTGCCGGGGCTGACACGCATCAGCGGCACACGCCCGGACTCGGCGGTCTGGAAGGCCACCTCGATGGGTCGCACGCCCTGGCCCGGGGAGCGGGACGCGTCATCGGGCATCAGGAAGTCCTTGCGCAACGGGAAGCTCTGGTAGTCGGGCGGCATGTAGATGCGCCGGAGGTCCCGGTTGCCTTCGAAGATGAGCCCGAACATGTCGTAGGCCTCGCGCTCCGCCCACTCCGCGCCGTTCCACAGGAACGTGACCGAAGGAAGCCGCGGATCGTCACGCGGCAAGCCGTCACAGATGACCCGCAGCCAATCGGGGGAAAGCGGCGACCACAGGTGATACACCACCTGGAGCACCACACCGGTGTCCACGCCCGCCAGGTCCGCGAGGAGCTCGAAGCGGAACTCGGCGTCGTCATGGAGCGCGCTCATGACGGACACCAGCTCGCCCGGCCCGACGATGATCTCGGTCGTGTCGTGGCGCGCTGAAACGGCGGTCAGCAACTGGGTGCTGAACCGCTCCGTGAGGCGTCGCTGCAGGGCGATGTCCGTGACAGGGATCCTTTCGGGTACCGGGCTGGCGTCAGACGCCAGCAGGGACGGTCGGTCCGACCCGACGGTCGGCCCACTGCCCACGACGCTCCAAGATCAGTTGCTGGAGCTTGAGCATGCCGTAGATGAGTCCCTCCGGTCGAGGCGGGCATCCGGGCACGTAGACATCCACGGGCATCACGCGGTCGATGCCCTGGACGGTGGCATAGGAACGCTTGTAGCGGCCACCGGAGCAGGTGCAGTCACCCATCGCGACACACCACTTGGGCTCCGGCATCTGCTCCCAGAGGCGGATCAGCGGGCCGGCCATCTTGGTCGACAGGGTGCCCGCGACGATGAGCACGTCCGCCTGGCGGGGACTCGCCCGGAAGGGGAACATGTTGAAGCGGTCCATGTCGTTGACGCTGGTCGCTGCGGACATCATCTCCATGGCGCAGCAGGCGAGGCCCGACAGCAGCGGCCAGAGGCTGTTCATGCGCAGGTAGTCCAGCAGGTAATCGGCCGTGGTGGGTACCACGTCCAGCATCCCCCAGCGCCCGTTGTCGCCCTTCTCTTCCAATTCCAGCTCGGCGAGGTGGGTGATGGTCGGCGGCTTACCACCGTTGTACGCGGTCTGGTCCGCGGACAACCACTGGGTGTTGGGCACGATGATGGGCGAGGCACCCGTCGGGACGGGCGCATCCAGCACGGCCGTGCCGGTGCCAGCGTCCGCTTCCGGCGTGCCGGGAGGCGTCACTTCCATGTCAGGACCCCCTTGCGCCAGGCGTATCCCAGTCCCAGCAGCAGGATGGTCACGAACAACAGCATGCTCACGAAACCACCCAGGAGCAGGTCCCGGAAGACGAGTGCCCAGAGCGTGATGAAGATGATCTCGATGTCAAAGGCGACGAACAGCAGCGCGTAGATGTAGAACGAGAGCCCGAAGCGGCCCCAGGTGTCGCCCATCGTGTCGACGCCCGACTCATAGGGCAGGCCCTTGTGACGGTCGCCCTTGTGCCGATGGCTGATGAGCCACGACATCCCGATGGTCACGAATACGAACGAGAACCCCGCGAACGCGAAGCCAAGCACGTACCACAGCGGGCTGGTCAACCAGAACCTCAGTCAACTTTCCGGGCGTCGTTGCGCGGGTGAACGCGACCTGCGCGCTTCCCTCTCCGGATCATTCTAGCGCAGCGCGCGGGCTGAGCAGCACCCGTATGCCGGGTCCCACGAGCGTGTGTGAGCCGAGCATGATGGGTATGGCTGCGTCGGCCGCGGCGCGCGTCAGCGCCGCGAGCCAGGGGTCCGCCACGGCGTCCGGGAGCAGCAGGTCCGACGAGAACCGATCCTCCGCCGACGGCCACGTCGTTTCATCCGCGCCAAGCCGGTCGGCGAGCAGCACCCGGGTATCGATGATGGCGCCATCCGCGAGCTCCCCGACGACGGCCGCCAGCGCCTCGGGGCCATGCACGGCCAGCAGTCGGCCGAGCATCGAACGCGGCGGACGGGCGCCGGACCCGGCCGACGGACGCGCGGCCGCCAGCCCGGAGGATGCCTTCAGCCCCCGTTCCTCGACGAGGCAGCGGACGCGACAGGAGGTGTGGCGCTCCAGCCAGCGGAGCGTGCGGGCGCTGGTGCGGCCAACGACCAGCAACTCCTTGCCCGGGTCGGCCGTGACCGCGCGGAGCTCGCTGGCGCGCGGCAGCGCCACGCTTCGGGCGAGGCGGCGCAGGGCCCGGGGCGTGGTGCGCAGGCGCCCCAGGAGTGCCAGGTCCAGGGGCGTGTCGAGGTCGATGGCCAGTCGCTCCCGACTCGGCAGCTCGCGCACCCGGTAGCCGGCCGCCTCCGCGAGCCATCGCGGCAGTGCGTTGTCCCCTGGCAGTGGCGGCAGGGAGCGCAGCGAACGGGCGTCCGCGATGGCGCAGATGTCGCTGGAGTAGCGGTTGTTGGTGAGCGCCACCCGGCGGCGATCACGGGCCGCGGCGACCAGGCGCTCTGCGTCCGTGCCCCGCAACATCGGCACTGCGCCACTGCCGAGCACGATGACGCCCCGCTTCGGTCGTTCATCGGCGACGATGTCGGCGAGCCGCTGCCCGAAGCTCGTGCCGGCCGCCTGGGCGCCGTTCCGACCGGCCACGATGAGCACTCGACGCACGCCGTGTCGTCCGAAGAGCGCTACCTGGTGGCCTGTCAGCTCGTGCCGTGCCTCCGCCAGGAGACCGGTGAGCGGCGGTTCACCGGTGAGCGGCGGCTCACCGTGGCGCGGCGGCTGATGGAAGATGACGACGAGCGGTCCTGCCATGGACCCATCGTCCCACCAAGGAGGTTGTCACGGCCGAACAGCGGGTCCGGGCCTACCTGGGCCTGGGTGCCAACCTCGGTGACGCGCCGCAGACCCTGGCCCGAGCCGTGCGTTCCCTGGATGCCCTGCCGGGGAGCCGCCAGGCGGGTGTGTCGCAGCTGTACGCCACGCGCCCGGTGGGCGTCCTGGATCAGCCCGACTTCCACAACGCGGTCGTGGCCCTGGATGTGCTGCTCACCGGCGATCCCGAAGGGCGGGCGCTGACCCTGCTCATCGCGCTCAAGGCGCTGGAGCGTTCCTTCGGGCGCCAGCAACGCGGTCGATGGGGTCCCCGTGAGCTGGACCTGGACCTGCTCATCTTCGGCCGTCATCGCTTCCGGCAGGAACGTCCCGAGTTCGGTCGGAGCGTGGACCCGGGTCGTACCGGCGTCCAATGGCTGGAGGTGCCCCACCCCGCCGCTTCGGAGCGCAGCTTCGTGCTGGCGCCACTGGCGGACCTGGTGCCGGGCCTGGTGCCGCCGGGTTGGTCGATGACGGTCGAGACCGCCCTGGAGCGTGCGGTCGCCGTCGAAGGGCCGGACGCCGTGCGCCCGGTCGCCGCGTGGGATGCCGAGGTCGCCGGGTGGCGAGCCTGAGGGTCGGGTCGCCCAGGAAGTCCGCCACGATCTGGCGGCACTGCTCGTAGACATCGGTAGACATGCGCGACTGGAATCCGGCGCCGCGATGGACGCTGGAATACCAGTCGAGGAACGCTCCACTGTGTCGCTGACGATGCGCAGCGTCGGCGTTGTCGCGGCATGGTCCAGGTTGACGTAGAGAAGCCGGCGGCCGTCTGCAACCGGCACGGGCGTCTCACTGCCTACCCAGTCACGAGGGTCGATGGCGAGTCTGACTCCGTCGTACATAGAGGTTCGGTGGTTCGGGAGTGTGAGGAGATCGCGCTCATCCATCGACCACAGGACGGTCGAGCGAATAGTGTCGGTCAAATCGATAGGGTATCAAGAGAACGTCACAGACCACGGCGGTCGTGCAGGGTCCATCATCGGCGCCATCGCAGACATACGGAGGGCAGGACGATGGATCAGGCACGCTGGAGCGACGTCGACCAGTACCTGGACGAGGCTGTGGTGGGGTCGGATGCGGCCCTGGACGCCGCGCTCGCGGATGTCGCCGCGGCTGGGATGCCGGCCATCTCGGTCTCCCCGGCACTCGGCAAGCTGCTCCACATCCTTGCGCGCACAGTGGGCGCGAGGCGGATCCTGGAAGTCGGCACGCTCGGTGGCTACAGCACCATCTGGATGGCACGCGCCGTGCCGGCGGACGGTCGGGTCGTGACGCTCGAGATCGACCCATCGAACGCCGCCGTGGCGGCAGCGAGCATCGCGCGGGCAGGCGTGGCGGACAGGGTGGACATCCGCATCGGCCGGGGCGTGGACTCCCTGGCGTCGCTGATGGCAGAGGGCGTCGAGCCGTTCGACATGGTGTTCATCGATGCCGACAAGCAATCCAATCCCGAGTATGTCGCGTGGGCACTGCGCCTGACGCGTGTCGGCAGCGTCATCATCGTGGACAACGTGGTCCGGGGCGGTGCGGTGGCGGACGCGGCGACCACCGACCCCAGCATCCTGGGCATCCGGCGCATGAACGAGATGATCGCCGCCGAGCCGCGGCTGCTCACGACCGCCATCCAGACGGTGGGCAGCAAGGGCTACGACGGGTTCGCCATCGCGCTCGTCATCAGCTGACCACCGGTCCGCGCGGCCCGACTGCGGCCGTGCCGTGCTGGGGGTGCCGGACTGCGGCCGTGCCTTCGCCCGTGGCCGGCAGCCCTCGGGCGACCTACCTGAGTCCGCTCGGAGCATCAGGTCAGGTCAGCTGCCGTCCCGCGTGCCGGATTGCGGCCGTGCAGGGCGTTGATCGATCACCCCACGATCCAACCGACGGAGTAACGGACCGGTGCGTCCCGATCAAGGTCCGGACGAGGTCCCTGGGGTGCTCCGGCCGGCGGGCTGATGCTCGCGGGATGCCATCCGCCGGGGGAACGGTCAAGTCAGACCCCCCGGCAGTCCTCCACCGCTCCTCTTCGATCGGTTCGCATCCCAGATGATCCGGCAGGTTGGGAGCCGTGGCGCGTCGGTCCGGTCCGTGCTCCGTGGTGGAGCCTGCGGTCCGTCGGCTGAGGCTGAGAGGTCGATGCACCGAGCGGACTCACGCGGGGCACAGTCAGTGGTGGCGCGGGGCACACCCGGTGGCGCAGGACACCGGCCCTGCCTATAGGCGCACGGCCGGCGGGCGGGTGCGGTCGAACATATGCACGGTGTCCAGGAAGCGGACCTCCTTGGATCGGTATGCCATCACGAGTGAATTCGTGCGTGCGCCGCCCCCAAAGAATCGGACGCCATCGAGTAGGTCGCCGCTCGTGACGCCGGTTGCCGCGAACACGAGATCCTCGCCGGGTGCCAGCTCCTCGGTCGTGAACACATGATCCTCCTCCGCGGTGGCACCCATGCGCTCGGCACGCGCCCGCTCGTCGTCGTTGCGGAACCGGAAGCGGGCCTGGATCTCGCCACCGAGGCACTTGAGTGCCGCAGCCGTGATGACGCCCTCCGGTGCTCCGCCGATACCGAACACGGCATGGACGCCCGTGCCGGACACGGCACAGCTGATGGCCGCGGACAGGTCTCCGTCCGTGATGAGCTTGATGCGCGCGCCCGCGTCGCGGACCTCCTGGATGAGTGCGTCGTGACGAGGGCGCTCCAGGATGACGACCGTGATGTCCCGCACGTCGCGCCGGAGCGCGGCAGCGATGGCCCGCACGTTCTCGGTCGGGCTCTGCCGGATATCAACGTGCCCTGCCGCCCCGGGACCGACACACAGCTTGTCCAGGTACGTGTCCGGAGCGTGCAGGAGACCGCCGGCCTCGGACGCGGCCAGCACCGTGATGGCGCCGTTCTGCCCGTGCGCGACCAGGTTGGTGCCCTCAAGCGGGTCCACCGCGATATCGATGGCCACGGCAGTCGGCCCGCCGGTGCCGACCGGTTCGCCGATCCAGAGCATCGGGGCCTCGTCGCGTTCACCTTCGCCGATGACGATGGTGCCCCGCATCTCCACCGAGTCCATGGTTCGGCGCATCGCCTCGGTCGCGGACTGGTCGGCCTCGTCCTTCTCGCCCCGGCCCATGAAACGCGCCGATGCGAGCGCGGCCGCCTCGGTGACCCGGACCATCTCGAGTGCGAGCAGTGTTTCCATCCCATACCCCCCGGTCGTGGATGCGTTGATCGATACCTGTGGCGACGGTATCAGTGTCGGAAGTGACGCCGCCCGGTGAACACCATCGCCATGTGATGCCGATCGGCGACCTCGATGGCCATCTCGTCCCGGACGGAGCCGCCCGGCTGGATGATGGCTGTGACGCCCCGTTCGCCCGCCAGCTGGATGGCATCCGCGAACGGGAAGTAGGCATCGGACGCCAGCGCCGAGAGCGACGCCCGGTCGGACGCGCGGTGGAGTGCGATCTCCACGGCCGTCAGCCGGCTCGCCTGGCCCGCGCCGACACCCACGAGCGCACCATGCCGCGCCAGCACGACCGCGTTGCTGGTCACGTGCCGGACTGCACGCCACGCGAAGAGGAGGTCCGTGAGTTCCTCCAGCGTCGGTCGTCGCTTGGTCACGACGTTGAGCTGCGAATGATCGAGGAGCGCCCGGTCCAGGGTCTGGACCAGCACTCCGCCATCGATGCGATGCAGGTCCAGGTCCGGCAGCCCCACCTCGGAGCGGTCCGCCGAGGACGCGAGCGTCAGCTCCAGGAGCGTCAGCGCCGGCCGTGTCGCGAGCACCTCCAGCGCCTCCGACGAGAAGCCGGGTGCCGCGAGCGCCTCGTAGACACTGAGCACGATCTCCTCCGCGGTGGCAGCGTCCACGACCCGGTTGACCGCGATGACCGCGCCGTACGCGGACACCCGGTCCGCCTCCAGCGCTCCCCGGTACGCTCCGACAAGGGTTTCCCCTGACGCGAGTCCGACCGGGTTGAGCTGCTTGGTGATGCAGCAGGTCGCACCCGTGAAATCGCAGGCGATGCGCCAGGCGGCATCGAGGTCCAGGAGGTCGTTGAAGGTCGGCTCCGGGCCCTGCAGTCGGAGTGCGTCCGCGATGGAGCCGGACCGGGACGAGGCATCGGTATAGAGCGCGGCGCGCTGCTGGGGGTTGGCGCCGTACGACAGGTCGCGCTGCTTGCGCAGGACGACGGTCAGCTCCTCCGGGAAACGCACGCCGCTGATGTGGTGGAGATACGCGGCGACCTCGGCGTCATACGCGGCGACCGCCGCGAACGCCTGTGCCGCCAGCCGCAGTCGGGTCTCCGGGGACATGTGGCCACGGGCCCGGAGCTCCTCCACAAGCTTCGGGTAGTGGCTGGGGTTGCTGGCCACGACCACCGCAGCGTAGTTGCGGGCCGCAGCCGAGAGCAGCGCCACCCCACCGATGTCGATCATGGCCAGTGCCTCATCGATGGGCACCAGGCCGCCACCCACCTGGGGCGCGAAGGACGCCACGTTCACCACGACCACATCGATGAGCCCGATACCATGCTCCAGCAGGCTCTCGAGGTCAGACGGGACATTGCGCCGGGCCAGGATGCCAGCATAGATCTCCGGGTGGAAGGTCTGGACCTGGCCACCGATGACCGGTGGCGCGGCGGTCAGGGAGCTGACCGACTCGACCGTGAGGCCCTGCGCAGCGAGTGCCTCGCGGGTGCCGTCCGTGGCCACGACCTCGACCCCCAGGTCGAGCAGCTCACGCGTGAGGTCGGCGATACCGGCGCGGTCAGCGACCGAGAGCAGGGCACGCATGCCGTGATCCTCCGTCGACTGAGGCCTCGGTGAGCCCTCGTGGGCACGGGCCTTGGCGGTGGACCGAGTATACCGACCTCGTCCCGGACGGGGCCCCGACCAGGTCTCCTCTGCTATCCTGCCGGCCGTGCACACCATCCAGGAACTGCTGCAGACCCTGACGCCGTCGAAGGACAACGCGTTCGATCCGGACAACTTCCAGGAGTTGTTCTACCCCATCTCGATCGCGGCCTTCCTGCTGCTCATCGCGTCCGTGGTGCTGTACAACCTCCAGGTCCGCAGGCTGCACAAGCACCCTCCGCTGTTGGCGCTCCAGGAGTGGCTGCTGTGGACCGCGGTGTGTGTGTACGGCCTGCTGCTCATCGAATCGATCTTCCACTTCTGGTTCGTGACCGTGGTGCTGACCATCGTCATCGGTCTGGGCACCTTCATCTGGATCCGGTTCCGTCGCTTCCCGCCGGAGATCGAGGCGTACAACCGGCAGCTCGCGCGTGCCCGCGCTACTGCCCAGACCAAGGCCGCCCAGAAGTATGCGGATCCCTCCGCGACGGTCCGGTCCCGCAAGTCACGCCGCCGGCGCTGATCCCGCTGGCCTGAGCGAGCCCCATCGAGCGGCATGGATATCCGCAGGTTCGGTCCCGGTAATCGTCGGCCCGAGGGCCAGCCTGGGACGCAGGGACTCACCGGGCAGGTCATCTGGAGCGATGCCCGGGCGCACATATCCGAGTTCGCGTTCTCCCGGCAGGGTCTGATCGCGCCCCACACCAACCCCAACACGACCATGTTCATCGTGGTCAGCGGTGGTGGCTGGGTCCAGGTGGGCGAAGAGCGGTCGAGGATCAACCACGGTGAAGCCGTGGTCTGGCCCGCGGGTGTGCCCCACGGCGCCTGGACGGATGGGTCCGAGATGCGCGCGGTGGTCGTGGAGCTGCCGGAGCCGCACGCCGGCCTGGTGCTGGACGGCGAGGCAGCACGCGTCTCGAGCGAGCCGGGCGTGACCCCCCGGGCGACCCCCGCCGAGGGCACGCTCGCCGAGCGCTTGCCCAACCCCACGGACCGCGACGAGTCCGAAGGCGAGCCCTGGTAGGACTCAGCCCGGCTGCACCCGGAACACCGTGGTGTGCTTGGTCAGCGACTGCTCCAGGTCCAGCGTCGTGGGTACCTCGAAGGTGGCCACGATATCCAGTCCGTCCGGCGGCAGGTGGTGGCGCCCCGGATCGCCGATGAGCACCCGCATCCCCGCGTCCGCCGCGCGCCGCAACCAGGTGGCGCCACGTGTGGCGAGGTTCCACTCGTAGCCGATGTCGCCGGCGAGGATGACGTCCACGTCGGGCAGCTCGCCATCGAGCAGGTCGCCGTTGACGTACGCCACATGGACACCGTTGAGGGTCGCGTTGAGGGACAGGGCGTGTGCGCACCAGGGGTCGATGTCCGTGCCCAGCACGTCCGTGGCGCCAGCCTGGAGAGCGGCGATGGCACACAGCCCGGATCCGGTCGCCAGGTCCAGGACGCGCGCGCCCCGCACCTCATCCGGATTGTCCAGCACGTAGCGAGCCACGGCCTGGCCACCCGCCCATGCGAATGCCCAGTAGGGCGGCGGCAGCTCCGGGTCGGCGGCATCCCGGGCGAGCGTCTGCCACAACGGCATCAAGGCATCGGCCAGGTACATCTGGACCTCCGGCACGAGCGGGGGCGTGGACACCCTGGTCCAGTGGCGGATGAAGGCTCTCTGGCGGCGACTCATCGCGCGTCGCGCGGCGGGTCGTCGCGCCTCGGGTCGTCGCGCCTCGGGTCGTCGCGCCTCGGGTCGTCGCTCGACAGGCTGTCGTTCGATGGATCAGCGCCAAGGATGGCGCCCAGCTGGGCCAGTGCCCGGGCCGTCGCACCCCAGATGTGGCGCCCCTGGAAGGGGTAGCCGCCGTATTGGATGCGATATCCGTCTCGCTCCTGGTCCACGGTCGTGACGCGAGCACCGGGCAGGAACAGGTCCACCGGTGGCAGCAGGATCGCGGCAACTTCCCGGGGAGAGGCCGTCAAGGTCGGTGCCCGCTGGGCCGCGGCCACGACCGGTGTGAGCATGAAGCCCGACACGCGCACGTCGACGACATCGAGTCGACCGAGGATGCTCACGCCCGCCTGGTCGATGTCCAGGCCGACCTCCTCGAACGCCTCCCGGAGTGCCGTCCCGTCCGGGAACGCATCGCCC
>Ga0105047_10009182_pt1 | contig 16329 bp, 13 predicted proteins | sample MAT04_FD_78384 | JGI IMG/M metagenome (GOLD analysis project Ga0105047, IMG submission 78384) | Freshwater microbial communities from Lake Fryxell liftoff mats and glacier meltwater in Antarctica - MAT-04 (megahit assembly) | ecosystem: Environmental > Aquatic > Freshwater > Ice > Liftoff...
CCTGTCAGGATATCGGTCGGTTCGGCTTGTGCCAAATCGCCCGACCGGTTCACAGTGACGGCTCGGCCTTGCTCAAGTGACGGCGACGCGGCTGCGGCGGGCTTGGCGGATGGCGAACACGAGGATGATGGCGGCGACGGCGCTAACAAGGGCGATCATGAGCGGTTCGCGCTGGCCGACGGAGATGAAGCCGCCGCTGGCCAGACCCACGGCGATGAGGCCGCAGCCGGGTCCGATGACGTAGCCGGTGCCGATGAGGGTTTCGAAGAGCCCGCCGGCTTCGACTTCGGCGGCCCCGACTTCCATGGTGTAGTAGAGCGCGGCGGCGTAGATGGTGGCCATGCCGGTGCCGAAGATGACCAGACCCGCCATCAGACCGACGAGTCCTGGTGTCCAAGGGAGGAGGATGGGGGCGAGGACGGCGAGGATGAAGCCGCAGAGGAGGCAGGCGACGCCCACGACGGGGGTGGCCCAGCGGCCGTGCCAGCCGTGCCAGCGTTCGAGGGCCAAGAAGCAGAGGCAGCGGCTCGCGGGCCAGACGGCGCCGATGGCCGCACCGACGCCAATGCTCAGGGCGAGCTGGCTGGTGGCGATGGGGAGGTAGGGGATGAGGGCTGCGAGCACGACATAAGCCAGCGGCAGGAGCCAGCGGAAGAGGGCCAGGAGTTGGAAGTACACGGCGGGATGCGGGCGGCCCTGGGCGTGGTGCTCGTGCTTGGCGGGGAAAGTGGGGAAGGGGATGAGGGTAACGAGCGAGAGGATGTGGCAGACGCCGATGAGTTGGAGGGCGAGGACGCCCTGTGTTTGGGCGAGCGGGCTGACGGCGAGCATGCCGATGACGAGTGCCGAGGACCAGGAGACGTTGAAGCGGCCGATGGCGGAGCGGAGTTGCAGACCAGTGCGGCCGCCGGAGAGGAATGACTCGACCATGGGCCAGAGGAGGCCGCAGCAGGCGGAGTAGATGGGCATGAGTGCCCAGAGGGTCCAGGCGGGGGGCTTGGGGGTGCCGGCGAGCCATTGGCCAAACCACGGGAGCCAGCAGGTGATGGCCATGACGACGATGCAGGTGGCGACGGCGAGGCGTGGGTTGAAGAGGCCGTGGGCGGCGGTCATGCGGCGGAGGAGGGGGCCGATGGCCATGGCGGCGGGGATGTAGGCGAGGCCGTAGATGATGGCGAGGAGGTAGTTTTGGGAGGGGGAGAAGCCGAAGTTTTCCTTGGCCATGAAGAAGATGCCGTTGGAGACGACGCCGGAGCCGAGGGAGTTGATGAATGCGAAGGCGAGCACGGCCCAGAGTGGTGAGGGGGGGCAGGCGAGGGAGGATGCGCGGCCGAGGCTTGGAGATGAAGTTGGACGCTCGCTGGCGGTCATGCACGGCTCGGCAGGGTTTGAGAGAAGCGCCGCGCCGGGTTTGCCATCGCGGGGGCGCGATCGTAGCATCCGGCTGATTGTGCCCGTAGCTCAATTGGATAGAGCGTTGGCCTCCGAAGCCGAAGGTTACAGGTTCGACTCCTGTCGGGCATATTTCTGGGTGACGCGGCGGTCACGGGTGGGTGGGGGATTGGTGGGCTTGCCGCGGACTCGCAGCTCGCATTGGCGGCCGAAGTTGGAGCAGATGGGGTGAAGATCGCAGGTGACGCCACGGGCTTTGCAGGCGCGGCGGCCGTGCCAGATGAGGTAGTGGCTGACGTCGCACCAGCGCTCGCGCGGGAAGAGGGCCATGAGTTGGCGTTCGATCAGGGCCACGCTGGTGCCGGGCTTGACGAGGCCCAGGCGGTTGGCGAGGCGTTCGACGTGGGTGTCTACGACGAAGCCGACGTTGATGTTGAAGGCGTTGCCCAGGACGACATTGGCAGTTTTACGGGCGACGCCGCGGAGGGTGAGGAGGTCGGTCATGTTGCGCGGGACTGAGCCTGCGAACTTCTCGCAGACGTCCTTCATGGCGGCGTGGATGGACTTGGCCTTGTTGCGGAAGAGGCCGATGGTGCGGATGTAGGGCTCGATCTCGGCGGGGCTGGAGGCGACGTAGTCGGCCGGGGCGGGGAAGCGATTGAAGAGGGCTGGGGTGGCTTTGTTGACGCCGACGTCGGTGGCTTGGGCGGAGAGGATTGTGGCGATGAGGAGCTCGTGCGGCGTGGTGTAGTCGAGTTCGCAGTGGGCGTCGGGATAGGCGGCCTGGAGCCGCGCGAGCAGGTCGGCGGCGCGATGACGCTGGGCCTTGGTGACGCGAGGGAGCTCGAAGGGCCAGTCGGCGTCGGGGGCTTTGGTCATCGCAAGCCCTTGAGGAGGGCTGGTGGTTCGAGGGGTGAATCGCCGGCGGGTCGCGGGGTGGGCGGGGTGGTGGGGGGGGTCGGGGCGGCGAGGCCTTGAGGCCAGGCGGAGAGCAAGAGCAGCACGCCGACGGCGAGGGTGATGGTGGCGAGGGTGTTTTGAGCGGTAGTGTGGTCGGTGCTGAATGCGGCTTGGTGCCGGTCGGCGAGTGGTCGGTCGCCGGCCTGGGCGGCTTGCCAGTAGGTTCTGAGGTTGAGGCTCATGCGTGGGGCGAGGACGAAGAGCTGGAAGCCGAGCGCGACGAGGGCGACGCAGAGGGCGAGCAGGCGGAGCACGCCGCGCAGGCCGGTGGGGCGGAGGTTGCACCAGACGGCCCCGGCGGCGAGGGTGACGACGACGACCAGCGCGCAGGCGAGTTGGAGGGCGTCGTTGATCGAGAAGATGCGATCGGCGGCGCGGCCGGCGGCGATCATCCAGTGGTCGCCGGTGTATTCGGCGAAGGCGGGAAGCTTGGGGTCGAGGCCCTTCATCGTGGGGAAGAGGATGGCGGCGGCGACTCCGGTCATGAGGAGCGAGCCGAGCCAGACGCCCAGCGCGGCGACGTGGAACGTGTGAACGACGGCCCGGGTGCGTGGCATGCGCGGATGGTACTCATGGGGCCGCCGCGGGCGAGCGGTGGGGCCTATGAATGGAGATGATCGGCGTGGAACGGTTGAGCCTGTCGCTGGTGGGGATCGAGCCCGAAGACGGCGCGGCGGGCGACGAGGCGACGGGCTTGCGGTTCGGACTGGCGCTGGCGAAAAGGGCGGGTTATGCGGCGGTGCAGTTGAACGCCGCGGCACCGGGGTTGCGGGCCCGCGAGCTGGACCAGTCGGCGCGCCGGGGCGTGGCGACGAGCGTGAAGCGGATGGGGCTGACGGTGAGCGGGCTGGATCTGTGGATCCCGCCGGAGCACTTTGGGAGCGGCGAGCACGCGGATAGGGCGGTGTCGGCGGTGCTGGCGGCGCTGGAGTGGTGCGCGGATCTGATGTTGCTGTCGGGGAGTGGGGGTAGAGGCGGGCGGGGCGTGTTGGCGATGGCGCTGCCGCGGCCGGTGCCGGCGGATGTGCGGGCGGCGCTGGTGGCGGGTGCGGAGAAGTGGGGGCCGACGATCGCGGACCATGCGTGGCCGGCGGAGGAGGTGGCGATCGCGGCACCGGCGGGGATGCTGCCCCTTGGAGTGGGGATCGATCCGGCGGCGATCTTTGCGGCGGGTCTGGAGCCGGCGGCGTGCGTGAGCCGGTGTGCGGGGCGGGTGGTGTCGGCGCGGTTGAGCGACTTGTCGGCGAGCGGGCGGACGGTTCCCGGGCGGGCGGGGTCGAGGCTGGATCTGCTGAGCTATGCCGCGGCGCTAGCGACATCGGGGTTTGGAGGCGCGGTGGTGGCGGACTTGCGGCAGGTGCGGTCGCCGGTGGAGGGGGCTGAGGAAGCGGTACGAGTTTGGCAGGAGCGGGTGCCGGCGATTCCGGGTGGATGAAACCAGAGTGGCGCGGAGTCGTTAGAGTTGTGAGGGGTTCGCGAGCGAGGTGTCATGGCTATTTATCGAGTCGAATGTGTCAATCGTCAGACCGGGGTGGCGTATCCGGTGCTCATCGAGGCGCTCAAGCCCGATGACGCGGCGGAGGCGTGCTCGGTGCAGGGTCACTTGGTGGGTCGGGTGGTGCAGGAGCGAGACTTGCCGGTGGGGACGCCGACGCCGGGGAGGGGTGGGGCGGTGAAGACGGACGTGGTGCCGGGGCCGGTGGCGGTGCCGGAGGTGGCAAACGGGTCGCGCGGCGGGGTGAAGCCACCTGTTGGGGCGAGCCAAGCGGCGCTGATGCCGACGCCCGTGGCGGCGCTGACGGCGGAGGAGTCTGAACTGCTGCGGGAGCTGGTTGAGCACCTGACGGCTCTGCGGCGGAGCCCGCTGATCAAATCGCCGCGGCGGACGATCGCGGCGGGGGTGTTGCTGGGGCTGGGTGGCGTCAGCATCGCGGGGATGATCGTGGCGGTGATTATGGTGGTGCTGGGGGTGGCCGGCTTCTCGCGGGTGCTGGGCGAGGTCGGCGATGGCGGGCAGTTGCAGCAGCTAGAGAAGGTTTTGCAGCCGTGAGCGGGCGGTCTGGGCCCTGACCGCGCGAGGGATCGCGACTACGCTTGGCGCATGACGACGACCAAGCCGAGCCTTGACCACCCGGTGTTCGCGCTGGTGAAGCAGCAGTTTCCCCAAAAGCGGTTTCGCGGGACGGAGTTTCGCCGTCAGTCGACGCTGATCGTCGAGCCGGGGGACGCGCATGAGGTGCTGGCGTTCCTGCGTGATGACGCGAAGGCGAAGTACAACTTCCTGGTCGATGTCGTAGGCGTCGATTACCTCAACTACCCGACGACGACGATCGGGCGGTTCGCGGTGATTTATCAGCTGCTCTCGCACGAGCGGGACGATCGCGTGAGCGTGAAGGTGTTCCTCGATCCGTCGATCCCGACGGAGGGGATCGTGGCCGATCCGGCGCTGGTGCTGGATAGCGTGACGGATTTGTGGGCCGGGGCGGAGTGGACGGAACGCGAGGTGTTCGACATGTTCGGCATCCGCTTCCGCAATCACCCCGACCTGCGACGGATCCTGACCTGGTCTGAATATCCCGCCCACCCGCTGCGGAAGGATTATCCGCTGCAGGGTCGCGGCGAACGCGAGAAGTATCGCGTGCTGGATCGCACCGACGCCTGATCGGCGTGTGCCAACAAGTTATACGGATTCTCACTGCAACTCAGGCGAGGCACCGTAGAAATAGTAAAGAACGAAGCCCTCTCGGAGAGAGGGGGTACGCAAAACAGGCCTGAGTATCAGCGAGAATCCGTACTAGCGCGGGATGACGATCGGCGCGGGCTCGGTGATCGTGACGCGGTTCTCGCGCAGATCCCACGAGAGGCGGCGGGCGCTGATGGGCTGCGGCTTGCTTGGATCCGAGAGGACCACGCGGCCATCGGCGGAATCAACGGCGGCCTCGGCGCGGCCCGTTTGGGCGTCGTAGTTGAGACGTTCGGCCTGGAGGCGCTGGGTTTGGAAGGCGACGTCAACATCGCCCAGGGCGCGGGCGCTGAGGAGCTGGGCCCGGCCGTCGAGGGCGGGTTGGCCAGCGTTGGAGTCTTCGAGTTGGAGGTTGGCTTCGAGGGTGCGGGCGTCGAGGGCGATCATGGGCTCGCCGGGCGCGGAGCGATGGAGGAGCCGCGTGGACTGGCCGGCAGGGTCACTGGCGAAGGTGAGGAGGCCTTGGTGGCGGTCGAAGGTGAGGCCGCCGGTCCAGGAGAAGAGGGTGCTGCCGCGGGCGGTGCCGAGGCTGGGGATCTCGTCTGGCGAAGGCTGGGCCTCGGGCTGGGACGAAGTGCGGCGGTCGTCGACGAGCAGCTTGCCGGGGCCGGGGACTTCGACGCGGCCGGCGGGGTCGTCGATGGCGACGGTCTTTCCTTCGAGATAGACGAGGCGATCAAGGGTGCGGGCGGTGTTGGTTGAGCCCGCGAGGAACCGTTGTGATTCGACGCGGACGATTTGGCCTTCGGCGGCGGTGGCGCGGGCGCGTTGGAAGGCGCGGGCGGTGTCGCCGCTAGGGTTAGAGAGGGGGGTGAACTCGAGGTTGATGCGGTCGGCCTTGATGGTGTCGAGTTCGAGCGGGCCGGGGTTGGACATGGCGATGGCGTCGCCTGAGATTTCGGCGGTGCCGGCGGTGTCGTCGATGGTCATGCCGCGGGTCCAACTGGCGTCAACGCGGGTGACGCTGGTGCTCTCGGGGCGGTCGAAGGCGAGGGTGCCGGGACCGGCGACGGCGAGGCGGCGCTGCAGACCATCGAGGCGGACGGCGGGGCCGGTGATGGTCGTGCCCGCGCGGGCGATGCTGACGGGGGAGCCGAGGAAGTCGACGGCCTGAGCGGGGACGTCGGCACGGAGCGAAGCGGCGGCGAGGGTGGTGTCGGCGTTGCGGAGTTGCACGTCGCGTTGAGCGCGGATGGTCTGGACGACGGGCCGGCCGCTATTGTCGGCATCGAGTGCGGCTTCGAGCATGGCGGTCGTGAGCGTCCAGCCGTCGCGGGAGCCGCGGACGGAGCCGGTAGCGGTGACGAGCATGGGGCGGACTTCGGCGGCGCTGGTGTCAAAGTCGATGGTGATCGAGTCGGCGGCGAGCTGGCCGGTGTTGGCGGGTTCGCCAGCGGTCTGCATGGTCGCGCGTTCGGAGGCGATGACCTGGGAGAGGCGCGTCTGGCCGGGCTGGTCAGGGTGAGAGGCGAAGCGGGCGACGAGGTAGCCAGAGTTGAGGGAGCCTTCGTTGGCGGTGGCGGCCACGGCACCTGTGAACGCGGCGGAGGCGATAGCCCCGATGGGGCGTCCGTCGCGGCGGGCGAGTTCGAAGTCGGCCTGATCGGACCAGGTCAGGCGCGGCGGGTTGGGCTCGCCGGGTTTCTCGGGGGCGATGAGTGAGCCGGGGCCGCGGGCCTGGCCGACGCCGCTGTCAAGCCCGAAGCTCAGGAGCGGGGCGACGATGGCGCCGCGGTTGGCGAGTTGGAGAACGACGCGGGCGGAGTCGTCGTCGCTGGGGCCGCGGAGGGTGACGGTGCGGGTGGTGGAGCCGTATTCGATGACCGAGGCGCGGCCGGAGGCATCGAGTTCGCGGTCGTCGATGGCGATCTGATCGAGTTGGCCGGTGTGTTCGGCGGCCTGGAGGCGGACGAGCACGGCGTCTCGGGCGAGTTCAGGGGCGGGCTGACGGGTTGGGCGGAGGGTGAGCGGGCCGCTCCAGACGACGATGGCCTCGTCGGGGTGCGTGAGGTAGAGGCTGGCAGGCTCGCCTTCGAGGGGCTGGGCGGGTGTGGCGGCTTGGATGCGAGCCCAGAGCGATTGGGCAGCGGAAGGACGGGTCGAAGGGGCGCTCGCCGCTCGATCGGACGCGGCGGGCTTGGCCTTGGTGCCGTCGTCGGCGGCGGGGCCGCGCGGGGGGCCGAAGGCATCGGGGGCGAAGGCGCTGTTGACGAGGCGGGCGAGGACTTGGAGCGAGCCGGCGCGGAGGGTGGCTTCGCGGCGTGCGAGTTGGATGCCGTCGCGGACGGCGATCTGGTAGTCGTCGATGCGATCAGGCTGGGAGCGCGGCTTGGGATCGGCGTCGGTCGGCGCGGCGGGGCGCGCGGGCGAGGGGGAGTTGGCGGCGGTATTGGGGGAGATGCGGACGTAATCGGTTTGTTCGACGTGCAGGAGCGCGATGCGGCGGTTGACTTGATCGCCGACGATTCGGAGGCCGCGGGCGGACATTTCGAGGCCGGCGGCGGACGCGCGGAACGCGCCGGGGAAGGTGGCTTCGCCGAGGGCGGAGTCAAAGCGGAGGCTGGGGGTGAAGAGGCGGGCGACGATGGAGCGTTCGTCGATCTGTTCGGAGGATTCCGCGGCGGAGTCGTCGATGAGCGAGATGGTGACGCCGCCTTCGAAGGTGCCCGACTCGGGCGGCTGATCGCGCGAGGGCATGAAGACGGAGCCGCGGGCGGCGCGGATGAGGGCGCGACGGCCGCCGTCGAGATAGATCGTGGCACGGGGCTGGTCGATGGCGGCGCGTCCGCCGGGGAGAGGGTCGAGCGAGAGCCATTCGAGCCGACCTACGACGCGAGTTGGGTCTTGGCGATCAACAAACTGGAAGCGCGCGCGGCCGGCGTTGGCGAGGCCGGCTTGGGTGATGTCGACGGGGAGCTCGGGCATGGCGGGCTGGTGGCCCAGAGGGAGCGGGAGCGCGGATTGGCCGGAGGAGCGTCCGGAGCCGCGGACGGCGAGGATCGCGACGAGGCCGCCGCCGATGAGAAGGACGCCTGCGGCGACCAGGAGGCCAGCGTGGCGCGTGGAGAAACCGGGTTGGATCTGGGGCCTGGGGCGGGTCATGCGGGGCGGGCTCCGTCGTAGAGCGCGAGGGCCTTGGCCATGAGGCCCTTGGATGCGAGGAGATGTTCAATCGCTTCACGGACGGCCCCGTCGCCGCCGCGGCGGGTGGTGACGAAGCGTGCGGCGTCCTTGACCTCTTGGGCCGCGTTGGCGACGGCCATGGGGTAGCCGACGCGGCGGAGGATCGCCAGATCGGGCCAATCGTCGCCGAGGAAGGCGATCTGATGAGCGGGTACGCCGGTGCGGGCGACCAACTCGGCGAGCGCGGCGGCCTTGTCTTTGGAACCCTGGATGACGTCGGGGATGCCGAGATCGGCGGCGCGGTGAAGGACCGCCTGCCCGGTGCGACCGGTGACTATGGCCAGGCGGAAGCCGAGTTTGGACCAGGTGCGGAGGCCGATGCCGTCGGGGGCGGCGAAGGTTTTGAGTTCGCGGCCCTCGGCGTCGAGGGTGATGGCCCCGCTGGTGAGGACGCCGTCGACGTCGAGGGCGAGGAGCTGGATGTCGGGGGGGACGGGGGGGTTGGTCATGCGCGTGCAGGTGCGGCCCAGGGGTGGGGGGGGCCGAGTTTATTCCTTGACGAGCCGGAGGGCGACCAGGTCTTGCACGTCGAGGATGCCGACGGGGCGGCCTAGATCGTCGATGACGGGGATCTCGTCGTTGCGCGACTGGCGGACCATGTGTACGGCGTCGCGGAGGAGGGCGGTGTGCGGGAGTGTGCGCGGGCCGGCGGTCATGAGGCCGCGGATGGGCTTGGTGGTGACGGTGGGGTCGTCTAGGAGGTGGCGGCGGAGGTCGGCGTCGGTGAAGAGGCCGGTGAGCCGGCCGGAGGCGCGGTCGATGAGCAGGAGGGCGCCGGGGCGGCGGACGCTGGTCTCGGCGAGACGCAGAGCGTCGCCGACGGAGAGGTCGTCGGGAACCGGGTTGAGGTTGCGGCCCACGGTGAAGCGGAGGGCGTCGATGACGGGGCGATAGAGGGCGCCGAGGGCCCCGCCGGGGTGGCGTTTGTTGAAGGCTTCGTTGGTTTCGCCCAGGCGGGCGGCGAGACAGATCGCCAGGGCGTCGCCCAGGGCGAGCAAGGCGGTGGTGGAAAGGCTGGGGGCAGGGGAGAGCGAGGATTCGGCCGCGAGCGTCCCGACGGCGAGGTTGGCGGAGGCGACCCGTTCGAGGCTGCTGTTGCCGGTGCCGCGGGTGATGGCGATGATGGGGACGCCGTCCTGGCGGAGGATCTCGGCGAGCGAGACGACCTCGTCGGTCTCGCCGGAGTAGGAGAGGGCCAGGCAGACGTCGGCCTTGCGGAAGCGACCCAGGTCGCCGTGCGCGGCCTCGGCGGGGTGGACGAAGTGCGAGACGGCCCCGAGGGAGGCGAGCATGGCGGAGATTTTCTGGCCGATGATGCCGGATTTGCCCAGGCCGGTGACGAGGATGGTGCCCCCGGCGCGGGCGCAGCCTTCGAGGAGCGTGACGGCGTGGTGAAAGGAAGGGCCGAGGTGGGCGATGAGGCCTTCGACGGCTTGGTGTTCGGCGGTAAGGATGCGGATGGCCAGCTCGCGCTCGGCGGCCCAGGAATCTGGCTGCGCCGCGCCCGCTGGCAGCGAGCCGGCGGGGCTCGGGGAGGCGTCAACAGTCGATCGCGGCGACATCATCGGGAGGATAGGCTTGGCGGGGTGCTGAGCCGCCGCGACGGAAAGGACTCTTTGGCCATGCCGCTCGACGATTTGCACGTTCAACTCGACGCGTTCGAGGGTCCGCTGGACCTGCTGTTGTTTCTGATCCGTCGGGAAGAAGTGGACATCACGGACATCCCTATCAGCCGGATGACGGAGCAGTTCATGACCTCGCTCAAGGCGGGCGGGATCGACCGGATCGATATCGAGGTGGCGGGCGAGGTTCTGGTGATGGCGGCGACGCTGATGGAGATCAAGTCGCGGATGCTGGTGCCCACGCCCACGGCCGGGACGGCGGCGGCCACGACCGAGCAGGCGGTGACTGCCGAGGACCCGCGGGCGCTGCTGGTGCAGCAGTTGATGGCGTACAAGAAGTACCGCGATGCGGCGCATCAACTTGATCGGCGGCTGGGCGAGTGGAGCCGGCGCTTTCCGGGTGGCGGCGCGGCGGTCGCGGATGTTCCCGAGCCTGAGGACGCGGATCAGACAGTGGACATCGAGGACCTCGACCTGATGGAGCTGGCGCAGGCGTTTGCGCGGATCATGGAGACGGTGGACTTCGCTCGGGTGGGCGAGCACCGGGTGATCGATGACGAGACGCCGATCGCGTTGCACGCGGAGGATCTGATGGACCGGCTGCGCCGCGACGCCGGGGCGGAGGGCGTATTGGAGTTTCGCAGCATCTTCGCCGGGCGAACCAAGACGGAGGCGATCGGGCTGTTTTTGGCGATGCTGGAACTGATCCGGCAGCGGTTGGTGGTGGCGCGGCAGGACAAGTTGACCGATCTGATCACCGTGCGGATCCGGCAGCCGGATGACGCGTGATTGGGTAAATAATGGCGAACCCGTGATTCGCGGGGTGTTGGGAAAATCTTGAGGTTACGCGAAGCCCGGTTGCACTCTTTGAGAGTACAGGTTGCTGGCTGCGGGTTTGCGGAGGTGTTCGTCGCCGAGCCTCCTCGACCCCCGTCTGTCTCATTGCAGCCCTGCGGGCTGAAGAGACGAACTTCGGACAAGGACAGGCAGTGACTAGCGACCCAAGGCCGGATCGCAATGGGGATTAGCCGAGTGTGCGGATGCGTTCGGCGTCGGTGGTCCAGCCCAGGGCGATCTTTTCAAGACAGTCGTCGTCGAGGGTGCGCATGCCGGCGGCGCGGGCGGCGTCGGCGATCGTGACGGCGTCGGCCCGTTGCACGGTGAGGCGGCGGAGCGTGTCGGTGACCTGCATGATCTCGAAGATGCCGACTCGGCCGCGGTAGCCGGAGCCGAGGCAGACCTCGCAGCGCGGGGCACCGGGCTCGGGGGTGCCGTGGCACTCGCGGCAGACGCGGCGGACGAGGCGCTGCGCGATGACGGCGAGGAGCGTGCTGGTGACGAGGTAGGGCTCGATGCCGATGTCGAGGAGACGGGCGATCGCGGAGGGCGCGTCGTTGGTGTGGAGCGTGGCGAGCACGAGGTGGCCCGTGAGCGAGGCTTGAACCGCGAGCTGGGCGGTTTCCTTATCGCGGATTTCGCCGACGAGGATGACGTCGGGGTCTTGACGGAGGAGGGCGCGGAGGCCGGCGGCGAAGGTGACGCCGCGTTTGAGATTGACCTGGGTCTGACTGATGCCTTCGAGGTGGTACTCGACGGGGTCTTCGATGGTCATCACATTGCGGCTGGTGCGGTCGATGTTGCCCAGGGCGCCGTATAGCGTGGTGGTTTTGCCGCTGCCGGTGGGGCCGGTGACGAGGATGATGCCGGTGGGTCGGCTGATGAACTCGCTGAGGACTGCCTGCTGCGGGCGGGTCATGCCGACTTCGTCGAGGGAGAGCTTGGTCTGGCTCTGGTCGAGAAGGCGGAGGACGAGGCGCTCGCCGTAGACGTTGGGGATGACGGAGAGGCGGATATCGATTTTGCGGTTGCCGACGCGGACGGAGGTGTGGCCGTCCTGAGGTGCGTGGCGGTTGGCGATGTCGAGCTCGGTCATGACCTTCATGCGCGAGCTGATGGCGGGGGCGAGGGCGAGGGGCGGTTGGAAGGCGTCGACGAGCATGCCGTCGATGCGGAAGCGGATGACCAGCTTGTTTTCCATCGGATGGATGTGGATGTCGCTGGCGCGGCGGCGGAGGGCCTCGAAAAGGATCATGTTCACCAGGCGGATGACCGGCGTCTGGCGGGCGAGCTGGAGGAGGTCGGTGGCGTTGCGGATGGAGCCGGCGGCGGTCTCGATGGCGCGCTGGTCGAGGGGCATCTCTTCGACGATCTCGGTGACGAGGTCTTGGCGCTGTTCGTAGCCGCGGTTGATGAGGTTGGTGACGGCGGCGCGCGGGGCAAGGGCGAGGCGGATGGGCATGCCGAGGCGGTCTTCGACGAGCGAGAAGATGGCCGGCTGCATGGGCTGGCTGGTGGCGACGGTCATGGCCTGGCCGTCGCTGGCGATCCCGGCGATCTGATGCTCGCGGGCGATCTGGGCGGGGACGGTTTCATAGAAACGGGCGGCGGACTCGGTGAGCTTGGGCTCGTTGACGACGGGTAAGCCGGTGCGGGCGGAGAGGCGTTCGAGTCCCGCGTGCTCGTCGATGGCGAGCATGGAGAGGAGGGCGTCCCACGGTTCGCTCTCTGTCTCGGGGAGCGTGGGGAACTGCTTGAGCTGGTCGGGCTTGAGGCTGAGTGGGCCGAGCAGCTCGCCAACGCGTAGCCACTCGAGCGCTGTGGCGGGCAAGGCCTTGAGGGCGACGGCGGGCTTGCGTCCGTTGGGCTGGCCGTTGGTTTGGGCCATGGTCAGCGGTTCTCCGGGGTGCGGTTGGTAGGTTCGAGCAGTTCGATGCGTGCGGGCTCTGGGGCGGGGAGGCCGCCGCGTTCTTTGGGTTTGAGCCCGGCGGCGGGGCCCAGGGTGAGCAGGCGTAGGTCTTCGAAGTCGGGATCGCGCATGATGCGGGGCGTGAGGAAGACGTAGAGCGTGCGCGTTTCGGAACTGGTGGATTCATCGCGGAACAACTGGCCGATGATGGGGATGTCCCCCAGCAGGGGAACCTTCAACACGGTTTTGTCGGATTGGGTGAAGGTGAGCCCGCCGATGACGATGGTGGAATCGCTGGGGATGGTGACGGAATTGGACTTGATCTTGTTCTCGAGCTTGGGGGACGGGATGACGCTTTGACCGATGGTCTGGGGGTTGCCTGTGAAGCTCGAGAGCTCAATCTCGTATTTGAGCTTCATGTAGTTGCCCTCGCTGATCTGCGGCGTGACCTTGAGGCTGGGGCCCGCGGATTCGAAGCCGTTGAAGCCGGTGAGGGTGGTGCCAGCGGAGCCCGATTGGCTCTGGGTGGTGGTGGGCTGCTGGTTGAGGCTCGAGACCTCGGCTTCTTCGTTGTCGTCGACAAGGAGCTGGGGGCTAGCGAGGATGCGGGTGTCGACGTTGTTGGCCAGGGCGGTGATGACGATGGGGACCTGATCGGACTTGATGATGGCGGCGGTGATCCCGCCGAGGCCCGAACCGATGACCTTGGGGGTGAGGATGTTGGTGGCGGAAGTGCCGTTGTTGGAGAGGCCGAAGTTGGTATTGAGGACGCCGCCGGTGCCGTTGGCGTTGATGAGCTGGGTCTCGAAGGCGAGGCGGAAGTCTTCGGTGGCGCTGATGGAGACGATCTTGGCTTCGATATAGACCTGCGGGCGGCGGAGATCGAGCTTGCTGATGAGCCGCTCGAACTGCTTCTGGAGCCGGCGCGGGGCCTTGACGACGATCTGGTTGTTGGACCTGTCTTCCTGGACGAAAATGTCTTCGGATTGGGCGAGCGCTTCGAGCTCGGTGACGGAGGGGTTACTTGCGGTGTTCGTCATCGAGGTTGGGCGTGGCGTGACGGGCGTCGAGACATCGGCCAGACGCGGGCGTCGTAGGGCCCCGCCGGCGTTCTGACCGACGCCGGGCAGAAGCGGTGAATCTATGGATGCAACCGTGTTGCTGAGCAAGCCGCGGATGATCTCCGCGACGTCTTCTGCCTTGCTGTGGCGGAGGCGATAGAACTCGAAGACGATGGTCTCGGCGGAGGTGAGCTCGCGGGATTCTTCGACGATCTTGGTCACGCGTTCCTGTTGGGCCGTGGTGCCGTAGTACATGAACCCGCGACCTTCGGGGTCGATCACGAACATCGGCCCGCCTTGCTCGCCTTGCTGCTGATTACCGCCGAACACGCCCGGCTGCTGGGCCTGCTGGAGCTGCTGCTGGAAGGAGTCGAAGGCGTTCTGCTGCGAGTTGCCGCCGCGGGTGCTGGGGAGTGTGATAACCTCGCCCAGGCCCTGGCGTTTGGCCTGCTGGGCGATCTGAGCGGCGGCCCCGCCGACGGCGAACCACTTGGGTTCGAGCGAGTTGGGCGTGTCTATGACGTTCAGCAGGCGGGTGATGAAGGCCTGCTCGTCGGGTCGGCCGCGGAAGATGAGGGCGTTGCTCTGGGGGTCTGGGATCAGGCGGTCGGCGATGTTGGAGACGCTGCCGCCGCCGCCAGCTCCGGCCTGGACGGCCTGGTTGGGGTCGTTGGGGTTGAACTGCTGGACGTTGCCCCGGCCGCCAGCGGAACGACCAAGGAGTTCGAGCAGGCGTTGGCGGGCGATGGGCGCGGCGATATGAATCAGCTCGAAGCGGGTGATGTCCTGCTTGGCCTGCTCCTCGACAAGGGCGGCGATAACGCGGCGGACGGCGTCGATACGGCGCGGGGAGTCGCTCATCAGGATGACGCCGAGGTCATCGAGGTAGGCGAGGTTGCCAGCGCCGCCACCCTGCGGGACGGCACCGGGCGAGGACCCTTGGCGGAGGGCCGTGGCGATGGCCTGCTGCAGCGCAGAGGGGCGAAGGCCGCTGGTGGGAAGAACCTGAGTCGTGGCAAACTCGGTGTCGCCCAGGCGTGCGGAGACTTCGTTGGAGGGCTTGATGACCAGGACGCCGCCGGTGTCCTCGACGAGCGCGTAGCCCTTTTGTTCAAGGAGGCTGGCCAAGAACTCCAGGAGCTTCTTCTTGGGGATCGTGACGGGCACCGGGAGGTAGAGTTTTTTGGTGAGGACCGTGTCGTCGGTGACGACGATCTGGATGCCCGTCTCCTGGATGATCAGGTCCATGACCAGACGCAGGTCGATCGCGTCGGCGAAGTCGAAGCGGAAGGCATCGTCGGCGGGGGGGGCGAGCGGGGGAAGGTTGCGTTGGCCAGAGCCCGCCGCGGCTTGCGGCTTGTCGGCTTGCGCATCGGGCCGGGGCTCGGGTGGGGGGAGCGCCTCGGGCTGCGCCGCGGGCTCATCCGGTGGCATCATCGGCTCGGTGGGAGCGGGAGGCGGTGCGTCGGGAGGTGCGTCCTGCGCGCGGAGGGCGTCGATCGAGAGAAGGGCGCCCGCCAAGGCCGCGATAAGGGCGGGGCTGGGGCGGCTCAACCGGCCGGCTGAACGCATAGAGAGCGTGGGGGTCACTGAGGGCGGAAATCCATTCATGATCAGCAGTCCTTTGGTGATCGCGGACATGACGGTATACCAGTTCTGGGGCCGGTTCGGCGTGTTTTCCTGGCGTGGGGACGGCGAGCCTCGGTGGTTGTTCGGATCAGGGGTATCGGCGCTCGCCGGGATCTTTCTGTATGGTGGGATCGAGAGTTGGCAAACGGGATGGGGGGTGGGGGTACGGGGTGGAAGATGGGAGGGCGATGTGCCGTCGCGGCGATATCCTGATGCGGTCAGGCATCCGGCGGATCGGACCGATGGAGCTAGGCATGAGCGAGGAACCGTCGAAATCGCAGCCAAACGCGCAGGCGCCGAGCGACTTTGCGCGGGCGGCGGAGGACCAGGCCCCGGGGATCATTGGGGAGTTTGTCGATTGGTTAAAGGACAACAAGAAGTGGTGGCTGCTGCCGGTGGTGGTGGCGCTGCTGCTGGTGGGCGCGTTGCTCGTGGCCGGCGGGAGTGCTGCGGCTCCGTTTATCTATACCTTGTTTTAACTAAGGCCCGGGCGGCAGCTCGGGATCGGCCCGCGACCGTGGGGTCGAAGACGGCAAGGGCAAAGAAAGACCCGCTGCTTCCGCACCGAGCTCTGTTCGGATCAGGCCAAGCCGATTGAACCTGTGAGGCGTGGGGGAGTAGCGAGGCCGCCGTGTGAGCGCGATGGCCGCCGGGGTGACGATGGCAACAGTCGCTGGCGCGGGCAGGGGGACGACGGCGACGCCGTACTACCGGCCATTGATGCTGAAGACTCGGGCGACGACGATGACGGCGTTGGTGGCGGCGTGGAAACTCCGCAGCTCAATACCACCTGCCCCGGTCGCACCAAAAGTTGAGGAGCCGATGAGATCGACGGCTAGGCCGGTGGTCGTGGTCGAAGGCAAGGTGACGACGAGCGGCTGTGGCAAGCCGCCGGGGCGGAAGCTGGCGAGGTTGGAGCCGGTGACAAAGGTTTGCAAGAGGAAGCCGCCGGGGAGGACGACGTTGGTGGCTGCGCGGCTGATGGGCGCGCAG
>Ga0105047_10009183_pt1 | contig 16327 bp, 15 predicted proteins | sample MAT04_FD_78384 | JGI IMG/M metagenome (GOLD analysis project Ga0105047, IMG submission 78384) | Freshwater microbial communities from Lake Fryxell liftoff mats and glacier meltwater in Antarctica - MAT-04 (megahit assembly) | ecosystem: Environmental > Aquatic > Freshwater > Ice > Liftoff...
CAATCCGGTCAGCTCGGTGAAGGCTCGACGCAACTCGGACGCCAGTCCGACTGCGGCAGATGCGAGCTTCGACGGCAACAACTCGACGAACGGCCACCCGAGTCGACCGGCGATACCACGGGCATCAACGGCTCCAGCTTCTCGTACAGCACCAGCCCATGCGTCGCAACGAACCCTCGGTTCCTCAACGCTTCCTCGCCGACCTGACCAATTCCGAGAATCGTCGAGATCTTGCGAGCGCCCATGTGCAGCACCCCGCTCCTCGATCGCGCGCACCAACTCGGAACCCATCCCCTGATTCCGCCACGGGGGTGCGATCGCGAGGGCTCCGATCCAGGCGGCATCTCCACTGACCGATGCAACGACCAACCCGACGATGTCGGCACCGACTGATGCAACCATCGCAGGCGAGCCCGAACGAAGATGAACGAGGGTCTCCACCAGATCGATGGGGCGGGTGTCCACCTGCCGGACTGCCGTGACGTTAGCCACGTTTAGTGCGAATTGGCTCGTCAACTTGCGGATCGTGTCGGAATCCGCAGAGCCGGATCTCCCGACGGACCCCGGTCGCCGGTTAGAATCGTGCACGTTACGAGGAGTCTGCACGACGAATGGAGGAGCGTTGGACCGCCTGCAGTATGTGGCCCTGATGATTGCTTGCTTGGTGCTCACGCTGCCGCTCGAGTTCTTGTTCGGTGCTCGTGTGTGGCGTCAGCCGAAGCGCCTCGTTCGTTCCGTGCTACCGGTAGCGCTGTTCTTCCTGGCGTGGGACATGTGGGCGACGAACCGAGGTGACTGGGGCTTCAACCCGAAGTACACGCTCGGGTGGACCCTGCCAGGCGGAATGGTGGTCGAGGAGATCCTGTTCTTCATCGCGATCCCGATCTGCTCGTTGTTGAGCCTGGAGGCCGTGCGCAACATGCTGGCCGGCACCACGCCGCTGCAGCAGTGGGTGCGGGCACGCTGATGCCGATCTATCCAGTGCTCGGAGTGTCGGCAGCCGTCGTGGTCGTCGCGCTCGAGCTCATCCACTTCCGCTCCGGAATCTTCCGTAGCCGCGCCTATTGGCTGTCGATGCTCATCGTGGTCGGGTTCATGATCCTGGTCGATGGCTGGCTGACGAAGCTGTCAGCCCCCATCGTCTTCTACAACGACGCCAACACCAGCGGCATCCGGCCGGTGTGGGACATCCTCATCGAGGAGTACGCCTACGCCTTCGCTCTCTTGACGATGGTGATCCTGCTGTGGGACCGGCCAACACCCACGACCACCGAGTCGGTGCCGCCGTCATGAGAATCGTCCTACTGATCGCCATCGGGCTCGTCGCGTTCGTCGCCATGGAAGGCGTGAGCTACGCAACCCACCGCTGGGTGATGCACGGCCCCGGGATGGTCTGGCACCGCAGCCATCACTCGCCGTCGCCCACACGCTTCGAGGCGAACGATCTGTTCCCCGTCGTGTTCTCGGTGATCGGGTTCGGCACCTTCTTGGCCGCCTCACTGCTGGGCTCCGTGCCGATGTTCTGGGCGGCGGGCGGCGTCACTGCGTACGGTCTCGCATACGCGTTCGTGCACGAGGTCTACATCCATCAGCGGATCGGTGTGAAGGTGCGCGACGGGCGGTATCTCGTCTGGATGCGCGACTCGCACCAGATCCACCACAGTCTGGGTGGCGAGCCCTACGGGATGTTGTTCCCTGTCGTGTCCGGCGCCCGACGCGCCGAGGCTGTTCGCCGCGCGGCTCGGCGATCGAGTACCCGCGACACCCGGAGCCGGTTGTAACGCTGGATGGCGATGAACGGGGCGTTGATCGCCAACCCGTAGAAGACCATCACGCCCGCAATCCATGGCGGGTTCCAGACGAAGAAGATGGGTGAGGCCGCCGCGGCCGACCAGTGACCCATCTCCGCCCTGCGGGTGGACGCCGCGAACTGCCGCAAGCCGGCGTCGTCGAGGCCAGGCAGCGAACGCTTCGACACGCCGCCCTCGAACACGTCCCCCGCCTCGGGCAAGCGGTCCTTCCAGTCATGCACCCGCAGGACTCTCCACAGTCGCCCTGACCGCTCCCAGGTACGCAGGGTCGTCAGCCACGTGTCTCGTTCGCAGAGCGTCGCGGGCAATCGGTGGGCCATGTACCCGGTACCGGCGTGAATGATGCCCCACGCAACGACGTCGATGCCGACCATCGCCCAGTTACCGAGGTGGAAAATCGGCAGGGTCACGAGTCCCGCTCCACACGGGCGAGGACGTCGCGTCCACGCCATTCGACCGGTCGCCGCAATGCCGTCGCCACCGTCGAGCGAATGAACACGCCGATGAAGAACACGACCGGAATGGCGAACACGACCGCCGTGGCGACACCGAACGAGCCAACCCGGCGCAACAGTGCAGCGATATGGATGGTGACGGCCATCCACGCAATTGCAGCGGCGAGGGGCACATCGCCGCCGGATGCCCATCCGGCGAGCCCACTGAAGAAGGCCGCCGAGACAGCGCTGACGGCGGCCACCCAGACAACCGCTGGGAGCACGAACGAGACGGGAGCGCGCGTGGCTCCGACCGAGATGTTCTTCGTCCAACCCTGGATGAGCGAGCGAAGTCCCAGCGGATACATCCGGAACTCGACCAGATCGCCCCCGAGCAGACACTTCACCGGCACATCCGCGTCGGCGTATCTGGCTGCGAGCGCCATGTCTTCGACGACCTCGTCACGCACCGCTTCATGGCCGCCGAGGCGCTGGTAGTCAGCTGCACTCGTCATCAGGCAGGGACCGAAGGCGACCCGCGTCGGGCGAGCCGTCTGCATGCCGAATGCCCCCGAACCCATCAACGACACCAAGTTGAAGACCGCCGACAGCCGCTCGTACACGCGCCGGACCCGATGGTAGGGCTGCACCGAGAGCAGCCCTCCGGACCGCTGATACTGAGCGACGATCGCGTCGAGGCCATCAGGAGCGAGGTACGTGTCGGCGTCCAGGAACAGCAGCAGCGGCAACTGCGCACGCTGTGATCCGAGGTGGCACGCCCACGTCTTGCCGACCCAGCCGATCGGTGGCGGCGGAGCAACCACCACGCTCACCCCGAACGAGGCAGCGATCGCAGCCGTCCCGTCGGTTGACCCATCGTCGACCACGATCACTTCGCCCGGCGCCACCGAACTCGCAGCCAACGAAGCGAGCAGGCGCGGCAAGTTGACGGCCTCGTTCCGCGCCGGGATGATCACGGACACGTTCGTAGTTTCGCGCTGCGCCGTCCCACTTCTCAGCCGTCGCGGGCGACCCAGCGACCACATCGCAGCCACGACTGCGACGACGGCAATGGCCAGGCTCACCACGTCAGTTCCGATGCAACGCCACGCGTGCGACCGTCGTCATCTTGCGCGGCGTCGACACCCGAGCGCGCTCGCGAAACACGTCGTACTCGGCGGCCTCGATACGGTCGAGAATCTGGGAGTACAGCGCCCGCGCTGCTCCGACACAGCGTGCGCTCGCGGGCGGCAGCATCGGGATACCAAGGTCTGCGGAGCGGTAGAGCTCGCGGCAGCGCTCGATCTCGAACTGCATCAGGCGTCGCCAGGCGTCGTCGACGATCCGTCGACGAGGGTCGGCGCCGAATCGCTCGAGGTCTTCCTGCGGGATGTAGATCCGGTCCCGGTCGAGGTCCTCGGCGACGTCGCGCAGGAAGTTCGTCAGTTGGAACGCGAGCCCGAGATCGCGGGCGTGCACGAAAGCCCTGGGGTCCGAGGGCTCGAGGATCGGCAGCATCATCTCGCCGATCACTGCGGCCGACCCGTCCATGTAGCCGAGCAGGTCGTCCCACGTCTGGTACGAACTGATCGTCAGGTCCATCGCCATCGACGCAAGGAACCGTCGAAACGTCTCGGGGTCGTGACCGAACGCGCGAACGGTGTGCACGACGGCCTTGAGCACGATGTCATCGGAACCCCCCCGTTCGAGATCGGCAAAGAACCGGTCACCGAATGCAGTCAGGGCGGCAGCGCGCTCGGCCGGCTGTGCGTCGTTGAACTCGTCGACGATGTCGTCGGCGTGGCGGCAGAACGCATAGAGCGCCCACACGTGGTGTCGCTTGACCCGAGGCAACGCGTATGTCGACAGGTAATAGGTCGTGCCGTAACGCTTGTTCAGGGTGCGACAGTGCGCGTACGACTGCTCCAGCGTCACCGTCATGGTCGTCGCCCGTCCATCTCGGCCACTCGCTGCGCGGCCAGCTTGCCGGAGAGGATCACCATCGGAACGCCCACGCCTGGCACCGTGCCGGAACCAGCGAACACCAACCCCGGCGCTCGCGACGTGGTGTTGGCCGGGCGAAACGGACCGGTCTGGAAGAAGCGGTGCGACAGCGAGAACGGTGTCCCTCGTTCCATCCCCTGCGACTGCCAGTCGAGCGGGTCGACGAGCAGCTCGACTTCGATGTCGGTGGGGTAGCCGGCGCTATCGAGCATGCCGAGCAGCCGTTCGCGTGCTGGACCCCGCTCGGTCGTCCAATCGATTCGACCGTCGAGATTGGGGACGGGTTCCAGCACGAACAAAACATGGCGATCCGGCGGGGCCATCGACGGCTCATCCACCGTCGGCACCGTGATCAGGATCGAGGGGTCCGGCATTCGGCGGCCTTTGTCGAGCAACGCATCGAACGAGCTGGCCCATTCGCGCCCGAAATGGATGTTGTGGTGCGCAGCGCCCTCGGGGAGCTCGCCGCGCACGCCGAGGTGCCACACCAGCGCCGACGGGGAGTAGTTCCCCCGACGAGCCTGACGCGGCATCGGGAGGCCCGGAACGAGCGTGCGGTAGGCGACGGGAAGGTCTGTGGTGCACACCACCCGAGAGGTCGCGATCACCTCCCCGCTCTCCAGGCGAACGCCGCGCACGGCCCCCTCGGAGCCGTGCGCGAGCAGGATGCTTTCGACTCGCTTGCCGTACTCGAACTTCGCGCCCGCTGCCTTCGCTGCGGCTTCCAGCGCCACCGGGACGGCATGCATCCCACCTCTGGCGGTGAACACGCCGTTGACGGAATCCATGTAGGTGATCACGGCGTAGATCGCGAGTGCCTGTTGCGGGGCCAGACCGGCGTAGAGCGCCTGGAAGCTGAACATCCGCACCAAGCGCTCGTCGTCGAAGAAGCGCTTGACCGCCGACTCCAACCGACGGAACGCGCCCGAACGCACGAGTGAGATCGCCGGCCCGATCGGGTTCATCAGCGTGAGTGGCGAGTTCATGTTCCGATCGATGAAGTTCGGCATCTCGAGCTTGTAGAGCTCGGTCAACCACCCACAGAACTCGGTGAACGCTGCGGCCTCGCGGTCGCCGCACACGGCCCGAATCTCCTCACGCATCGCATCGTGCCCCTGGCGGAGGCGAATCACCGATCCGTCGGCGAAGCAGGATCGATACATCGGATCGATCCGGCGTATGTCGAGGTACGACGCCATGTCGGCGCCGATGGCAGTGAAACACTCCTCGATGAGGTTCGGCATCGTCAGCACCGTCGGGCCGGTATCGAAGCGATACCCGTCGATGGTCGTCGACCCTGCCCGGCCACCGGGAAGGTCGCCGGCGTCGAGGACGAGGACCGAGCGGCCCATCCCTCGAAGGTGGCAGGCAGCGGACAGGCCAGCGAAGCCGGCCCCGATCACAACAACGTCGACGTCAGTCATCTCAGGTCTTCCGGTGGGCGATGAGCTCGGCGACGCCGACGAGCTGGGCTTGGGCACCGAACGGCAGGTCGGCCACAGCGGCGTGGGCCTGCTCGATCTTGGCGTCGATCAACCGCTCGATGGATGCAACGGCTCCGGACGACCGGATCGCCTCACGACACGCGTCGACGCCGTCATCATCGAGATCTGCGTTGCCAAGGCCGGCGAGCAGAACCGCGCGTTGCGCGGGACTGGCCAGTTCGAGGGCCCGCACCAGCAACAAACTGGCCTTGCCCGACCTGATGTCCTCGGAGTTCCCCTTGCCGGTGACGGAGGCGTCGCCGAAGACACCCATGATGTCATCGCGCAGTTGGAACGCAATGCCGGCCGCATCGCCGAACTCACGCAGCGAGCGACGCATCTCCTCGGACGCGCCACCGAGCACAGCGCCCAACTCGAGAGGGCGCGTGACGGTGTACCGGCCGGACTTGAGCAATGCCACCATCTGCGCTTCCCGATCGGTGGCGTGTGGACCAGCGAGTCGTAGGTCGAGGTACTGACCCAGGATCACCTCGTTGCGCAGGCGTCCGTACAACGACCGGATCTCCGCCTCACGCACGGCATCGCAGCGCAACAGATCGAGCAGTTGATCCGCCCACACGAACGCCAGATCTCCGGCGATGAGGGCAGCGGACAGCCCGAACCACTCGGCGTCCCCGGCGGGGCGAGTTCGGGTGTGCATCTCGGACAACCGCACATGCGCGCTCGGCTGACCGCGTCGCAACGGCGAACGGTCGAGCACGTCATCGTGCAGCAGCGCGAACGTGTGCAACATCTCGACAGCGGCACCGATGTGGGCCAGGTCGTGTTGATCGGCCTCGCTCGCGTGACCGCCGGCGGACGCGTAGCCGCAGGCGACCAGGCATGGCCGCAGCCGCTTCCCCCCGGCATCGATCAGCGCCCGGATGGGGTCGCACAGCTCGGGTGCGGACGGGTCCAGCTCGGCCAGTTCGCGGGCCGCCTTCTCCATGAATGCGATCATCAGCTCGTCGACGCGTCGGCTGCTCAGGTCGAAGGGGGTGGTTTCCGGGCTGGCGGTACGCGACCGACGCCGAGCCTCGGGGGCAGTCACCCAGTCCAAAGGGTTGCCGATGTGATCTTCCAGGCGGCGCACTTGCGTGACCGACCACGGGCTCAGCGTGTCGGGATGACGCGATGCGCGATTGCGGAGGTCGTCCCACATCACCCACTCCATTGCGTCGGCTTCATCCGGATCGAGTGTGGGGTCGTCGCTCGTGGAGGCAACGTAGACGGGACAGACCTCGTGCTCGACAATCCCGTTGTCCATCGCTGCGCGATACGTGAAGTCCGGGAGTGCAAGGCGAAGTCGGTCCGGCCGAATCCCCAGCTCGTCCCGCAAATGCCGACGAACCGCGTCGTCCACGGCCTCGCCCGGGCGCGGATGCCCGCAGCAGGCATTCGTCCAGACGCCCGGAAAGGTCCGCTTCGACGACGACCGCCGGGTCAACAGCACACGCCCGTCCGCTCGTACGACGTAGCACGACAACGCAAGGTGCAAGGGGGTCTTGTCGGTGTGCACGGTCGACTTCCGGGCTGTACCGGTCGGCCGGCCCGAACTGTCGAGCAGGACCACCAGGTCGTCCGCGGAGGTCACGGACGACAGACGTGCCGGAGATGGATGCCCATCAAGAGCAGTAGCCCTCGCCGCAACGTTGTTCATGGGGTGAGTGTTACCCGACGGGCGACGAAGTGAGACACTTTGCGGCACATACGCCAACGATTGTAAATGTCTCGTGCGTCAACTTGTCGAGTCGGCGCTGGCCGACGCTCGCGAGCGGCAACTGGCCATGCTTGCGAACGGTGGTTCGTGAGTGAGCGGACGCACGAGCCACCCACCATCTGCCGCGCCACTGAGGGAGTGCCGCCAGACCTGACACATTGGTTGGCCGGCGCGAAGTGTGGATACCCACACCATCCGCGCACTCAGCGCTGAGTACGATTCACACCGTGCCGATCCGCCTGCTGCTGGCCGAGGACAACGTCTTGCTGCGCGATGGGCTGGCCCGACTGTTCGCCCAAGCGGACGACATCGAGCTCATCGGGTCGTGTGGTACGTACGACCAGCTCGTCGCACTCGTCGACGCCGATCCGCCGGACGTGGTGTTGACCGACATCCGGATGCCGCCGACGTTCACCGATGAAGGCATCCAGGCCGCACGCTGGATGCGCGAGTCGCACCCGTCCATCGGCGTGGTCGTGCTGTCGCAGTATGCGACGCCCGGCTACGCCCATGCGCTGTTCGAGAACGGCTCTGACAGGCGGGCCTACCTGCTCAAGGATCGGGTCGCCGACGTCGACGAAGTGCTGTTCGCTATCGAAGCCGTGGCAGCCGGCGGATCTGTCGTCGATCCGAAGATCGTGGAGGAGCTGGTGTCCGCTCGCGCCCGCCGGCCCCGATCTCCGATCGACCAACTCACTGTTCGCGAACGCGAGATCCTGGCCGAGATCGCATCAGGCAAGTCGAACATCGCGATAGCGAACACCGTCTTCCTGTCGTCGCGTGCGATCGAGAAGCACTCCAACTCGATCTTCACGAAACTCGGTCTGATGGTCGAGCCGGACGTCAATCGACGCGTCAAGGCCGTTCTGCTCTACCTCGCCGCCGAGCGTGGAGCGGCCGAACGCGAGCCGGGTTCGCTGTGAACGTAAGCCCGGTGAATGCATTCGACTCCGATGTCAGGGATCGCGATGTCACGGTCCTGGTCGTCGACGATCAACCACCCTTCCGCGAAGCTGCCCGCTCCGTCGTCGATCGGCTACGCGGCTTCGAAGTCGTTGCCGAGGCAGACTCGGGTGAGGCCGCGCTCGCCATCGTCGAATCGTTACACCCCCAGCTCGTCCTGATGGACATCAAGATGGGCGGAATCGATGGGACGGCCGGCATGGACGGGATCGAGGCGACCGCCGAAATCACCGCTCGTTATCCAAACACGATGGTCGTCCTCGTGTCGACGTACGAGCTCGGTGATCTGCCTCCCACCGCGCGCACATCGGGTGCTCGGGCATACATCAACAAGGACGACTTCGGCGGCCGGTTGCTGCGCCGCCTGTGGGAGAGCTCCGGCGACCCCGACTTTCGGCCGACCGGCTGAACGCTCGCCACTCTGGTCCACACAGTCCCGCACAAGTCTCAGCCGCACGTTCAATCGAGTGGAATTTCGCCTCGGATCAGGGTGCCTTTGCCGGGCGACGATTCGACCTCGAGCTTTCCGTGCACAGTACCGAGGCGATCGGTCATGTTGACGAAGCCGTGGCCCCCGCCGCCGGCGGGATCCGGGGTGAAGCCCAACCCGTCATCGCGCACCTCGAAGATCAGATGGTCGTTCTGCTCGGTCACCACGATGGCGACTTCGGCTGCATCGCCTGCGTGCTTGCTCGCGTTCTGGAGCGCTTCCAGACAGCAGAAGTACACGGTCGCCTCGATCTCGGCCGAGTAGCGGCCGACACCTGCCGTGTCGACGGTGGTGTCGAGCGCGCAGCGGCCGGCCGCGGCCGGCAGCGCCTCCCGTAGACCGCCGGACGACAGCAGAGGCGGATAGATGCCGTGAGCAAGGGCGCGTAGCTCGACAATCGCATCCTTGAGGTTGTTCCTCAATTCTTCGATGACTTTCACGGCCTCATCGGGATCGTCTTCGATCAGCTCCTCGGCCATGCGCAACTTGACCGCCATCGCGACGAGATGCTGCTGGGCGCCATCGTGCAGGTTCCGTTCGAGCTTGCGACGTTCGGCGTCGCCTGCGCTGACGATCCGCAGGCGCGACTGCTGCAGTTCGAGGTTCGTCTCCTGCAGCACATCGAGCGATGCCTGCAGCGCCGAGTCGAGTTGCACATTGTGCAGCGCCAGACCGACCTGGCGCGCCAGCTCGGTGACGACACGATTGTCCTCCTCCGACACCGGTTCACTCGTCGCGCCGCGGGTGAGCACGATCAGACCCAGCAGCAAACCGCCGTGTGAGATAGGGGCCACTCGGGTGTTGGCACTGTTCGTCGGCGCGAGTCGGGGAATCCACACGTCCAGCCAGGTGCCCCCGGAGATGCCGGCACGAGCCACCACCTGGCTCTCCTTCGCACCGAGTTCGAGCGGTTCGGCGCTGCGGTGGGGCACGCCGGCCGCCAGCTCGTAACGGCCATCCGATCCGGTGAAGATCTCCGCCGCCGAGAGCGACATCGACTTGCGCAGGGATTCGACAAGCTGGAGCAGCAACTCATCGAGAGGGATCGCACGCGTCAAGCGACTACCCCACGTGCGCAGCGCATCTTCCGGTGCCACGTGCTCGCCGTAGACCAACTGGTTGACCGCATCGCCGAGTCGTGACCGCATGGGAAGGAACACCATCGCTGCCACCAGTGCTGCCGCCATCGAGAGCAGCAGCAGCGTTCGCTCGTCACCGGAGATCGATCGGCCGTACGCGATCACGACGGCAACGTATGCGGTGATGATCAACACAGTCAGCCCGGCCAGCGAGACCGTTCCGGTCAACAGTCGATCCGCGCGCGCGATCATTCGCGCATGTGTTCCCGCCACGAGGGCCAGTGGTATCAGCATCGTCGATGCGAGCACGACCACGGCGGGGTGTGAAGGCCAGTCGATCACGAGGCGAAGTGCCACGACGACCAGCGTCAGCTCGGTGATGACGGCGACTGCCCAACCGACCCATTGCATCCGGCGCCGCTCGGTCGCGTCCGCCGAGCGATAGCGCGAGTTCGATCCGCTCAGCCCTGTTGCAACTGCGACAATCCACAGCAGCACGAACGGCCACGGATCGGGGCCGGTGGCATCGTGAGGTGCGAGCAGACCAACGATCACACCCACGACGTACCCTGCGCCGACGACGGCTCTGCGTGAAGCGCCGACGAGTCGGCCGTCCGGCAACGAGACAAGCAGGTGCAGTCCGATGGCGGCGGCCACACCGAGCGCCACGCGAGCGATCAAGGGCTGCTCGGCCGCGTCGGCGAACATGGCGACGGCACCAATTCCGGTGCCGCCCAGCATGATCGGTCCGAGCCGGTCGGTGCGGCGACGAAGCCCGACGAGCCCACCGGAGACGGCCCACACCATGACGAGTGCGAACCTGACGATCTCGAGCGGCTCAGGCCGGGCAACCATCGCCAACCACTCAGCCAATCGCGTTCGCGTGTTCGAGCGGGTCGCTCCCGCCGGTCGGCGAGCCGTCGTCGACGACGCGGCCGTCGCGCATCCGCACCAGTCGCGAGGCCGCACCGGCGACGGACCGGTCGTGGGTGATGAGGACGATCGTCTGTCCGCTGTCGGCGTGCAAGCGGCGGAACAGTTCGAGAATCTCCTCGCCGCCGTCGGAGTCGAGTGCGCCCGTTGGTTCGTCGGCGAGCAAGACTGTCGGCCGGTTGGCGAGGGCACGCGCGATTGCGAGACGCTGACGCTGACCGCCCGACAGCGTGGTCGGCGCAGCCTTGGCCTTGTCAGGCAGACCGAGCAGGTCGAGTAGGTCCCGGGCGCGGGTCTCGGCCAGCTTGCGCTTCACCCCGGCAATGATGGCTGGCATCACGACATTCTCCTGAACCGTCATCCCTTCGAGCAGGTTGAAGAACTGGAACACGATGCCGATGTGGGTGCGCCGCATCCGGGCGAGATAGTTCTCGTCCTTGCCGGCCAACGACTCCCCAGCAACAGACACGACACCCTCATCGGGCACATCGAGGCCGGCGATGATGTTGAGCAAGGTGCTCTTGCCACATCCCGACGGCCCCATCACGGCGACGAACTCGCCGGAGGTCACGACCAGGTCCGCACCGCGGAGAGCTCGAACCGGCGCGACCTCTGCTTCGAACGTTCGGTACACACCATACACCTCGACCGCGAATGCGCTCATTGCTGCTCCTTGTCCACTCGACAGATCTCCCACAGGTTCATTTGAGCCCAGCCGATGTTCCCGTGACAAGGGCGTTGACCCGCCGTTGAGGTGGGGTTGGCACCACCGGGTCTGCGCCCTGGATTCCACGCTCGTAGTCACTCACTCCTGCGCACCGATGCGGTACGGGCGAACCGGAGTGTCGCGGCCTTTGACGATCTCGGTATCGAGATGCTCGGCACCGCAGGGTCGGTCTGTGAGCGCATCCCAGGTCGCTTCGCTCAGCACTGTCTGACCGGCCGATCCGAGTTGCTGCAGGCGCTGGCACAGGTTCACCACGTCTCCCACGACGGTGTACTCGGCGCGCTCCTCCGAACCCAGCAGTGCAGCGGCGACCTCGCCGGTCGACAGGCCAATCCCGATCGGGAATGCCGGCAGGCCGTCCGCCTCCCACTGCTGGTCGACTGCGCGCTGGGCTCGATGCATCGCAGCCGCCGCGGCGAGGGCACGGTCGGCGTGATCGGTGCTCGGCACCGGCGCGCCGAACACCGCCATCACCGCGTCGCCGACGTACTGCATGACCGTGCCGCCCTCGGCGATGATCGCCCCGTTCATCTGCGCCCGGTGCGTGTTGAGCTGACGGGCAAGCGTGGACAGATCGGCGTGCTCCGAGATCGTCGAATAGCCACGGATGTCGCTCATCAGCACCGTCACGTCCATCATCTCGGACTCACCGAGCTCACGACCGGACGCGAGCAGCTTCTCGGCCACACCACCCGGCAGCAGCCTTGACAGCGACTCCCCCTGCTCCTCACGACTGACGATCGCGTCGTGCAACATCCTCAGCCGACGCAGAGCCCCCTGCGCTCCCGCCGATGCGCTCTCTGCGAGGATCGAGAACAATCGATCGACCTCGGTGCTCACCGCGGCAGGTGTCATCCGACGCGCCGCAGCAATGGCCTTGATCGGCTTACCCGCGGCGAGCATCGTCAGCAATTGCTCCTGGTCCGAATCGAGGTCGCCCTTCCGCATGGCCGGTCGAACCATCGCGTCCACGATCGATGGGTCGAGTACAGACCCACCAGCCGCAACCGCCCGAATCGCAGCGATCAACTGGTTACCTTCAGCGATGTGATCCTTGAGCAGATAGGCATAGCCCGCCGCACCCTCGGAGAGCAGCGAGATTGCGTAGTCCGGGTCATCGAACTGGGACAGGATGACAACCCCGGTACCGGGGTGACGCTTACGGATCTCCTTGCAGCCGTCGATGCCCTCCGATTGGAAGCTGGGCGGCATCCGGATGTCGGACACGACCACATTCGGCGCGGTCCGCCCCGCGCCTTCGATCAGCGAGTCGTAGTCGTCGGCGACCCCGACGATCTCTATGTCGGGGTGGCGGGACAGCATCGCCCTCACACCCTCGCGCACAATGATGTTGTCGTCGGCGAGAAATACGGTGATGCTCGTGTCGGTCTCGATGGGATCCATGTCAGCCGGACCCGTGCTCTCTGCGGTGGCCAGAGGCCAATCGCTCCAGGGCGTCACGATCGATCGCAGACGCAGCGACGACGGCGAGCTTGCACGGGGTCACCGCGCGCAGTGTCGCTGAGCGGCGACCGCCCTCCAGGACCGAGCGTTCGCCCAGCACCGCCCCCGGCCCTAGCTCGGCCAGTTCGTCACCATCGACCTCGATCGCTAGCACGCCGTCGAGCAGCAGGTACATCTCGTCACCGGAATCACCCTGCTCGACAACCGTCGAACCTGCAGCGACGCGTCGGATCGCTGGTCGCGACGAACCCATGATCATCGACGACACCTCGCGTTCGAGCGCGGTCTCCACCATCGTGACGAGCGCAGGTGAGTCCAGATCGCCCCATGGCGTGTGATCACCGAACGCGTCCTTGTACCAACTCGCGAAGTCGATCAGACCGGTCTTGGCCGTGAGTGCCCCATCATCGCCGTAGACCCAGTGGCGCGGGAACGGACTCGCACCCACGAGCTGACCCTCGGCCCGGCCGTCGGCGTGGACCGTCAGCGCCAACGTCGACCATGCGATCGGGGCGTGGTACTGCACGAAGGGTGGGCGGCGAACGGTGCGTGGCGCGGGAAGGCCCGTGCGTCCACCAGCGGTCTGCAGGAAACGGACGAAGTTCTGCCCGATCTCGGGTTCGGCCTGCTTGTCCGGTAGAGCGACGGCCGCCACCGAAATGCCCTTGCCGATCGAGATGGTGGTGGAACCGATCACGCCTCCACCGCAGTACCCGGCACCCGTGATGGTGCCGTCATTGTCGACGTCGATCCAGGCTGCGAGGTGATTGGCAAAGCGGAATCGGTCGGCCTGACGGAGCTCTTCGAGGGTGCAGCCATCACCGAAGATCTGGGCTGGCGGTGCCACGTCGTAGTGCGCGAGGCCGGACTCGAACGGCAGCTTGGTCAGACCCTTCACGGCCTCGGAAGGAATCCAGGACATAGCGGTGATCGAGGCTGTGTGTCGCATAGCCACAGCGTGATCCAGCGTCGTATTCGACAAAAGGGTGCAGCCCGTCCGCTCGGGTGTGGCTGGCACCACTTCGCGTCGTGGTGAGGACCTCAACCGTCGAACCGTTCCAGGAGCGGCGGGTGCAGGTGGCGGGCTAGCGCCCACGCGATCCTGGCCGACTCGTCGTGCCCCGTGACGGCCGCCAGGAACTGGCTCCGCTGGATCGCGAGCACAGAAACCGGCTCGATCGTGGTGACGGTGGCTGTGCGCGGCAGATTCGCGAGCAGAGCGATCTCGCCGAATCCTGCCGGGCGGCCGATGCTTCGTACTCGGACGTCGTCGACGAACACATCGACCGTTCCACGAGCGATGACGAAGTAGCGGTCGCCGACGTCGCCCTGGCCCACGATCGCCGTGCAGGTGTCGAACTCGATCATCTCGCTGCCACGCGCCAGGCTCTCCAACACTGGGCCCGGAAGCGACCCGAGAAGGTCGTTGACCCGAAGCAGCCGAATCTGGACCACGGGCGCGTCGGCGTGCTCCTCGACGTGACGCAGCCCTGGTGCGGTCAGCACGATCACCAGCACGAAGAACAGCCCTACCCCGATCAGGGCAGCGCGCGATCCGCCCTGAGCGATGAGCACCTGCACCATCACCGACCCGCAGAGCATGCCGGCCCCGGACAGCACCTCGAGGATCGCGAACACGGAAGCCAATGCGTCCTGCGGCGCACACCGCTGGAGCAGCATCCGCCCGCTGACATCGAGCAACGAGCGAGCGATGCCTGCGATGGGCAGCATCAGCCACGTCGTGACCAGCGTGGTGGACGCCCCGAGGGTCATCATCGAGGCGGCGATCACCCCCAGACAAGCGATCATCACGACCGACAGTTGGCGGCGACCGGCGATCATCACTGAGGCAGCGCCGCCCGCGACTGCGCCGACCCCGACCAGCGCACCGAGCGCGCCCGGACCGGCATCACCCAGATCGAGCACAGTGAACGCGAGGTCGACCACCAGCAGATCGAGCGCACCGACCAACGCGTATTGCCCGCCGAGGACGGCAAGCAACGGGAGCGACCCCCGCTGGCTCGCCATCGCGCGCGTGGCCGCCACGAGCGGGGCAGTGCGGCTCGCCAGCACGCCAGTCCACGCGCGTCGCGATGCAGAGGAGGGGGGCGCCGTTGGCGCACCGGCGGCGAATGGCATGGCGCCAGGGCGGTCTCCCTTGACGCGATCGAGACGGAAGGTCAACAGTGCGCCGATCGCGTTGAGGCCTGCACAGGACGCGAACACGAGCGCCGGACCGTCAGCGAACAGCAGAGCGCTCGCGAGAAGCGGCCCGGCAAGGACGCTGACGCTGTCGGCATTACCGGTGAGCAGGTTGGCGGCGACGAGGTCACCGGGCGAGGCCACGAGTCCTGGCACCACCACGGCAATCGACGGGCGGATGAATGTGATGCCCGTGATCGCAACAGCAATCGGGACGATCACCGTCCACGCCGGTGCACCCACAACGGCAAGGACGGCCGCGCATGCCAGCGATGCCGCCTCGACGACATACACAAGGCACAACACGCGTTCCGGCCTGGCTCCGTCGGCCGCATGGCCTGCAAACGGCGCGACGACCGCCGCCGGGATCAACAGCCCGACGGACGTCATACCGGCGAGCTTCGACCCGCCGGCTTGGTACGAGTACACGAGGACCGCGACCCAGAGCGCCCACTCGCCGATCACCGAACCTGCATACGCCCCGAGCACCCGAACGAGTCGGCCGTTTTTCAGCGCCCCGCGCACGGGAGGCCGACCATCCACCACTCGCTCAACGCCCGTCGCGCGTGAGGCTCGACGCCTGGTTCGACGCCGCGCGCCGTGCGGGCAGCAAGGCGAGGAAGTTCGATACGACCAGGGTGGCGCCGATCACAACGCCGACGGCGAGCAACGACACGCGGGCGCCGGGGACGATCCCCAATGCGTCCGTCAGGAGCGACACGACCAACCTTCCGCCGACGATGCCGACGGGGATGCCGACGGCCAGAGCGAGCACACCCGCAACGGTTGCCTGCCAATGCACGATCGAGCGGAGCTGACTGCTCTGCGAACCGAGCGAGCGCAGGATGGAGAAATCTCGACGCCGAGCCTGCGTCGATGTGGTGAGCACATAGGCCCAACCCACCACGGCAAGGAACACGAACACGATCGCGAGCAGGTACGGCGCAGCGGTGACTCGTTCCAACGCCCTCACACTCGTCGGGGTTTCCAGGGCCCCTGGAGGGCTGTACGCGATC
>Ga0105047_10009184_pt1 | contig 16326 bp, 13 predicted proteins | sample MAT04_FD_78384 | JGI IMG/M metagenome (GOLD analysis project Ga0105047, IMG submission 78384) | Freshwater microbial communities from Lake Fryxell liftoff mats and glacier meltwater in Antarctica - MAT-04 (megahit assembly) | ecosystem: Environmental > Aquatic > Freshwater > Ice > Liftoff...
AACTGATCGAAAACGGTGAGAAAATCGAGTAACTCACACGTTAAAAACGGGGCCACGAGAAATTCAACGGTCTGCTAATCGGCTCCGAAGGGGTTGTTTGGAAGTTCGGATTTGGTGCTTCCTACGGATTTCGAGTTTGGACATTAGGATTTACCCCCATGCAGATTGACCGCATTGATCTCTTCCACGTCCGCATGCCGCTGATTTACCCGTGGCGGACGGCTTACGGGGAAGATGCCGACATTGAGGCCGTTTTGTGCCGGTTGACCAGCGGGTCGGTCTGTGCGTGGGGTGAAAGCGCGCCGTTTGCAGCGCCGTGCTATAGCCCGGAATGGGCTGGCGGTGCGTTCGCCGTGTGCAAACAATGGCTGGCCCCGCAACTGCTGCATCAAGATGTGACCAGCGGCGACGACTTGCAGCAACGGCTCGCGTTTTTCAAAGGCAATTCGTTCGCCAAAGCCGCGCTGGATACCGCCTGGTGGAACCTACACAGTCGGCTCGTCAACAAACCGTTGCATCAGTTGCTGGGGGCGACCCGCGACAACGCGCCGGTCGGAGCCGACTTCGGCGTGATGGATTCCATTGACGATCTCATCAACGCGATTGGCCCGGCGGTGGCGGAGAAATTCCCGCGTGTGAAGCTGAAATTCCGCCCGGGCTGGGATGTGCCCATGCTGGAAGCGGTCCGTAAGAATTTTCCCACAGAAGTCTTTCACATCGACTGTAACAGCGGCTACCGGATCAAGGATTTGCCGTTGTTTCAAACGATCGACAAGTTCAATCTGGCGATGATCGAGCAACCCTTGCGGCACGACGATGTGGTCGATCATGCGGAGTTGCAACGCGCGATCAAGACGCCGGTTTGCCTGGATGAGACGATCGCCCACCCCGATCACGCAACGCTGGCGCTGCGGTTGAAGAGTTGCCGGTATGTGAACATCAAACCGGGCCGCATCGGCGGGTTGACAAACGCCGTGAAGGTGCATGACATGTGCCAGGCCGCCGGCATTCCGTGCTGGGTCGGCGGGATGCTGGAAAGCGGCACCGGCGCGAATTTGTGCGTTGCCTTGGGAATGCTCGACAACTTCATTTACCCGGCCGATATCTTCCCGTCGAGCCGATTCTATCATGTTGACATGGCCGAGGAACCGCTGGAACTCGTTAAGGACGCGAACGGCATTCCGTCGGTCAAAGCGCCAGTCCACATCCCCGACCCACACCCCGACCAACTCGCGAAACTCACGGTGCAGCAGGCGACGTTGAAGTGATTTCGGCGAGCGTCGAGGCATAAGCCCGACGTGAATTCGGCAGCAATCTCAAATGGCCTACCGAGTGATTTTTTGGCGGCCCCAATGAAGCATAAATGTTTGGATGCCTGCCGATTGCCCGCTCGGAGAGACGATTCGCGACGTTGTGCTGGGCGACGACCCTTGCTTGCGCTGTGGGCTGGTTACGTGCTACTTCGTTCGGCGCGGGTCTCCTGACCCCGCCGCTCGTCCGACCGCAGGTCTCCATCTTCGAGATCCGCGCCGAACGGAAAACACGTCGGGCTGACGCCTCGACGCTCGCCATAATCAAAGTTTCAACAACGCCAGCGCGTTGTCCCGGAAGATCTTCCGCTGCACATCGTCCGGCAGGTTGAACGAATCGAGCAGTTCAAACTGGGCGACGGTTTGGCCGGTCATCAGGAAGTCGGTGCCGAAGAGGAGGCGGTCGGCGCGGCGGATGAGAAATTCGCGGGCGAATTCGCGGTCGCGGGTGAGGGCCTTTTCGCCGCCCGGTTCGGAGAGGTCACAAAAAAGATTCGGATAGGTGTCCATGAGCCGGTCGAGTGCTCCGCCGGGCGTGACCTTCTTCGGAATCTCGGGATAACGGCCGAAATCTTCGATGGTCGCGTCGCCAGAGATTGACGCCCAGAAGCCGGCCGCATGGCCGATGAGGTTCAGTTTCGGGAACGCCTTGAGCACATTCTCCAGCCGCGGCAGGCCAGGGGTGTCGGGGTTGCGGATGTCGTCGAGGTGGAACAGGATCGGAAAGCCGACTTCCGCGCAGGCTTCGTACAGCAACATCTGATGCGGGTGATCGAACGCGAGGCCCGTCTTATGCTCGCCGACTCCGCGACAGCCCAGGTCCTGATAGCGTTTCAACATATCCCGAATGCCATTTTTCCCGACCACATGCGCTGGCCGCAAGGGCGGCAGCGTGCAGCAGCGCGGGTCGATGCAGCAGAACGGGATCAAGCGGTCGGGGAACAATTCACACGCGGCGATCGCCTGTTCCGAAGTCTGCGGGAATGGCCCGGCTTCCGGCGAAACGAGCGGTAGAATGCAGGCTTTCTCGACGCCATGCACGTCCATCATCTTGACGAGTTCTTCCGGCAGCAGCGATTTGCCCCAGTAAAACGTTCCGAGATGCGTGTGGATGTCGATATACGGATATTTGCGCGCGGAGCGGGTTCGTGCCGCGACAGGTTGCGTGGTGGTTAGCGCGAGGCCCCCCAGCGTAGCGGAGACGAACGACCGGCGTGACAAGTGAGGCATGGTCAATTCCTGCAAGACTCGAAACCGCGTTGATGAACTGTCTGTGACTGAAAGAATGGCGTGCATGATGATAAGATGCCGCAGAGTATGCCGCGAGGGCCAACTGTTATTCGTTTGTTCATGGGTGTAGGAGCGTGTTTCGGTTTGACTCCCCTCTCCCCTGGAGGGAGAGGGGCCGGGGTGAGGGGGATGTCTTGGCACTTCATCACTCCTACTTGCCCGTGCCACGACTTGTCCTCAAGTCGTGCCCGATGAAGCACACGACTTGAGGACAAGTCGTGGCACGAAGAATTCTACCGCTGTGAACTCCCCCTCATCCGGCCGAAGCGGCCACCTTCTCCCTCCAGGGGAGAACGAAAAAGAATCCAAGGCAACTTCACCCTTTGTTCGTGCAAGAAAACCAATGCCTACAACCCAGGGAAACACTCGTGCGTGGTTCTGGATGGCCGCGCTCGCCGCAGGCTCGTTCGGGGTCGCCTACACGCTGGCCACACTCAGTCGGCAACCCCCAGCGGTGCCGGCAGCCTCTCCCGCGGGGATGGTATGGATTCCTGGCGGCGAATTCACGATGGGGACCGATGCGGAATCGGCCTGGCCGGAAGAAGGCCCGGCTCATCGGGTGCAGGTCGACGGCTTTTGGATGGATGAAACCGAAGTTACCAACGCCCAGTTCAAAGCCTTTGTCGATGCGACCGGGTATGTGACCACGGCCGAAAAGCCGCCCGATGTTGCTGAGATTCTGCGTCAATCGCCGCCGGGCACACCGCCGCCGCCGAAGGAAGTGCTGGTACCGGGTTCGGTGGTCTTTACGCAAACTTCCGCGCCGGTGGATTTGAACGACTACTCGCAATGGTGGTCCTGGGGGCCGGGAACCAGTTGGCGAAAACCAGAAGGGCCGGACAGCAATCTCGTGGGGCGAGAACAGCATCCGGTGGTCCATGTTTCCTGGGACGATGCGGTGGCGTATGCGGAATGGGCGGGCAAACGCTTGCCGACGGAAGCCGAGTGGGAGTTCGCCGCGCGCGGGGGATTCGAGGGGGAGACGTATGTTTGGGGGGACAAGCCGCCAAGTGATACCGACATCTTCGCCAACATCTGGCAGGGAGAGTTTCCGCATCGCAACACGGCTCAGGATGGCTTCGTCGGCACGGCTCCGGTGAAGTCGTTTCCGGCGAATGGTTATGGGCTATTTGACATGGCCGGCAATGTCTGGGAATGGTGCCACGATTTGTATCGGGCCGATTTGTACCGCACCCGCGTCGGGCAGAAAGTGACTGTGAATCCGCCCGGTCCGACAGAGAGTTTCGATCCCCGCAATCCCTATGGACCGTCGCGCTGCCAGCGCGGCGGCTCGTTCCTCTGCCACGACGACTATTGCTCGCGCTATCGGCCCAGCTCCCGCCATAGCAGCACCCCCGACAGCGGCATGTCGCACGTCGGGTTTCGCTGTGTGAAGTCGGCAGCGACGCATCCTGGATTGTCTGACCGTTGAGTTTTCGTCGGGCGAATGTCATGATTCCCGCATTCCACTCGTGATCTTCCAACAATCTGTTCCCTGCGTCCAACAAATGTTCGCCAGCCATGATTCATTGGCTAGTCGTAGTCGTTACGTGAACGCCTCATGGAAAGCGCCGCGATGAATTTCAAATCTGGATTCGCTCTGGTTCTCGTGGTCATCGGCGGCGGGAGCGCCGGCTGGTATTGCGCTTCCATGTCGTCGCCGCAGCTCGTCGCGCAGGATCGCCCCAAGAAAGCGTTGACGGCGGGGGCTGTTGTTAAAAAGGAGTTGCAGGAAACTCTCGACCGGACGGTGTTGCCGATTCCCGAGCCGAAGATTCCGCATAGCACGGTGCTGGATGCCAGAGACGCCAAGGCCCCGCCGCGATTTCAGGTGAAAGCGCCGGCGCAGGCCCCCAATGTTTTGATCGTGCTGATTGATGACATGGGTTTCGGTCAATCCAGTGCGTTTGGTGGCCCGATTCATATGCCGACAGTCGAGAAGCTGGCAAAGGGGGGCTTGCGCTACAATCAATTTCACACCACGGCCCTGTGTTCTCCCACCCGCGCGGCACTCCTCTCCGGTCGGAATCACCATATCAACAACATGGGGTCGATTACTGAGACTGCCACGGCATTCCCCGGCCAGACAGGACAGCGACCCAACGCCGTCGCGCCGCTTGCCGAAATGCTGAGGCTCAATGGATACAGCACGGCCGCGTTCGGAAAATCGCATGAAACCGCCGCATGGGAAGTCAGCCCCTCCGGCCCGACCGACCGTTGGCCCACGCGGTCCGGCTTCGACAAATTTTACGGCTTCATCGGCGGCGAGGCGAATCAGTGGTCTCCAGCGATCTACGAAGACATGACCCGCATCGAAGTGCCGACTCATCCAAACTATCACCTGATGACCGACCTGGCCGACCAGGCGATCCAATGGACGAACTTTCAAAAAGCTCTTACGCCGGATAAGCCCTTCTTCACCTACTTCGCCCCCGGCGCGACCCACGCGCCGCATCATGCACCCAAAGCATGGATCGAGAAGTACAAAGGGAAATTCGATCAAGGGTGGGATAAACTTCGTGAAGAGACGCTGGCCCGGCAGATCAAACTCGGCGTGGTACCCGCCGGCACAAAGCTCGCGCCGAAACCGGAAGCCATCAAGGATTGGGACACACTTTCCCCTGATGAGCAGAAGCTCTTCGCGCATCAGATGGAAATTTTCGCCGGCTATGGTGAGTACGCCGACACGGAAATCGGCCGGCTGATTCAAGCCATTGATGACCTCGGGCAGTTGGACAATACGCTGATTTTTTACATCGTCGGCGACAACGGCGCGAGTGCCGAAGGGACCATGAACGGGTTATTCAATGAAATGACCTATTTCAACGGTATCCCTGAAACTGTCGAGGAGATTCTCAAGCATTTCGATGAACTCGGGGGGCCAATGTCCTACCCGCATTATGCCGCCGGCTGGGCCGTGGCGGGCGATGCACCGTTCGCGTGGACCAAGCAGGTCGCCGGTACTTACGGCGGGTGCCGCAATGGGATGGTTGCCCATTGGCCGAATCGAATCACGGCGCAGGGCGAGGTTCGGTCACAATGGCATCATGTGATCGATATCGCCCCGACCATTCTGGAAGCCGCCGGATTGCCGGAGCCGAAGTCGGTTAACGGTACGCCACAAACGCCCATCGAAGGTGTGAGTCTGGTTTATACGTTCGCCGATGCGAAAGCGAAGGATCGGCATAAAACGCAGTATTTTGAGATCTTCGGCAACCGAGGCATTTATCACGACGGCTGGCTGGCCCACACCATTCACCGTGCCGCCTGGGAAGGCAAACCGCGACGGCCGTTGTTGGAAGATGTATGGGAACTTTACCACGTCGAAGAAGATTTCAGCTCAGCGAATAATGTCGCCGAGAAACATCCCGAGAAGCTCAAAGAATTGCAGAAGCTGTTTCTGACCGAGGCGGTTAAGTACCAGGTCTTGCCGCTCGATGATCGCATGCTGGAACGCTTGAATGCATCTATGGTCGGTCGCCCGGACTTGATGGCCGGCCGCGAGTCGCTGACTGTGTTTGAGGGGATGATCGGCATGACGGAGAACGTCTTCATCAATACCAAAAACCGTTCCCATTCCATTACGGCCGAAGTCACGATTCCTAAGGAAACGGCAAACGGCGTGATCCTCGCTCAGGCCGGTCGCTTCGGCGGTTGGAGCTTGTATGTCAAAGAAGGCAAGCCGAGGTACACCTATAACTTCCTCGGTCTCAGCGCGGACCAGATCGCGTCCGACAAACCACTCCCCGAGGGGAAAGTGACGATCCGGTATGACTTCGTTTACGACGGCGGCTTGGGAAAAGGCGGACAGGGTGTCATTCTTGTGAACGGCGAGAAAGTCGCTGAGGGGCGAATCGAACGGACGCAAGCCTTCGCCTTCTCCGCCGATGAAGGCGGCGATGTCGGCCTGGATGGCGAAACGAATGTCACCGACGACTATCCGGCAGGTGATAATCGATTCACGGGCAAGATTCACAAGGTCGTCATTGAGTTAAAGTGAGGCCGAATGCTTGCCTGTTGATCGCTGGCCCGCAGCGCCTGTTGACACGGAGTCAAGGCGAAGTCACCGGTGCGTTTTCAAATCTCGCCTTACCGTGTGCGGTGATTGCTCCAGAATGGTGAGCACTTGCTCCGAGGGTGTGATTTCTTTTGGTGGGTGGCTGGGTCGGAGGTTTTGCAACGACCCAGAATCGCGGAAAACTGGGTCGTCGATGACTCCGACCCAGCCACCCAAAAAACTCACAGCCTCTCCGCAAGTGCAAAAAATGCACTTGCGGAGCAAGTGCTCTACATTGCCAATCAATGCTACTACTCGTGGGATGTGCGGGGAGATATGATCTCATCACGATCATTGACCCCGCACACCCGCTGACGAGTTGTATCGCACATGCCACCGGTACTGCACGGCGTTTTGCCGATCGTTCATACGCCGTTCACAGACGATGATGAGATCGATTGGCCGGCGCTACGTCGTGAAATCGACTGGGCGTGGAGCCTCGGGGCCAATGGTCTCGGGACAGGCATGGTCTCAGAGATCCTGCGGCTGACAACGGAAGAGCGGCATGAACTGACCGAGAAAATTGTCGAGTTCACCGCAGGCCGCGGACCGGTGTTCGCAGCGGTCGGGGCCGAGAGTGGGCGGCAAGCGATAACGCTGGCGCGCCATGCCGTGCAAGCGGGCTGCGCCGCCGTGATGGCCACGCCGCCGCTGACAACGAGCCTCTCGCTGACGGCTCATGTCGACTATTACCGTGCCCTCGCGGACGGTGTCGATGTACCGGTCATCGTGCAGGATGCCTCCGGTTATGTGGGTGAAGCGATTCCGCTGGATGTGTATGTGCAACTGTTGGATCGTTACGGCGCAGAGAAAATTCTCTTCAAACCGGAAGCGTCGCCCATCGGTCCCAAATTGTCCGCACTGCGCGACGCGACGAGCGGCCGTGCCCAAATTTACGAAGGTTCCGGCGGCCTGCTGCTGGTCGACAGTTTCCGCCGCGGCATCACGGGGACCATGCCCGGCATGGACTTGCTGGATGGCATTATCGCCTTGTGGGCCGCCCTCCAACGCGGGGACGAGCGGCGCACCTATGACATCCATTTTCCCATCGCCTCGATTGTCACGTTGCAATTGCAGGCGGGGCTGGATGGATTTCTGGCAATCGAAAAATACCTGCTGGTGAAACGCGGGTTGTGGCAATCGGCACGCTGCCGGCAACCGCAGGGTTGGACGCTCGATCCCGAAACCTCGCGGGAAGTTGATCGCTTGTTCGCGCTGCTCCAGGAAGTTCTGGCACAGGAAACATGAGATCGGGGGAGCATGATGCCTGATCGTGTTACATGACCCTCCATGATTCTGAGCCGATGATTTTACCGATGCCCGCAGTGACCCCACAAACCACGGAACTCCCGGACGCGCGAACCTATTTCGCCGCGGAGCGCACCTTGCTGGCCTGGATTCGTACCGGGTTGGCGCTGATGGGCTTCGGATTCGTCGTGGCCCGCTTCGGATTGTTTCTCCGCGAACTGGCCTCGCTTCCCGGTCAACCCGCTGTCCCGCAGTCCGGTTTTTCGTTGTGGATCGGCACGCTGCTGGTGTTATTTGGGGTCGCCGTCACTGTCGGTGCTTCCATCAAACATTTCCACACGATCCGGCGGCTGGAAAGTGGCCAGAGATTGCGTTTCAGCCCCTGGTCGCTGGGCATGTTCGTCGGCATTTTGCTGGGCGTGATCGGCCTCGTGATGGCGACTTATCTCATTTTTGGATTCACGCATTAAATCAGGGTTGTTCTCGCGTTTCATCAAGTCTTTTGGTTCCAGCGTCAACTCTCACTACCACGCACGATTTCGCACACATCAGGAGCAGGATCATGATGATGTGTTGTCCGCCTGCCGTCCTGCGAGATCTCGGTTAAAGCCGATGACAGGGTGGTGGTCGAATTCGGAGTGGACTACGGATTTTCTACCAGACCACTTCTCGTGGATCGACCTGTCGGAAAATGGAAACGCAGGCCCAAGTGGCACTTCAGCCAAAGATCGCGCAGGGACGGGTCGCCTGGCGGGCCACGGACGATACCGCCCCATAAATCGCCGCAGTGACCGCTAACCAATGCCGCATCGAGATCGAAATGCGGGAATTCGGCGGGTCGGGAGAACAGCGCGAGGGGCAGTCCTGATGCGCGATACTCCGTCGCCAACGCTACGGATTGTGAAGAATTATTCATCTACCGATTGCGAAATCTTCACATTTCAACGTCATGCTCCCGCACAAGTAAGAAACGCCAGCACGAACAGGATGATTCGACAGTCGATTCATACTGCTTCCTTGAATTTCGACTGGGACAGCCATGCCAACCAACCGCCGCGACTTTCTGGTGCAATCCGGCGGGGTCATTGGTTCCTGTGCTGTCGCCAGTGCTTTCCAGGAGTTCCTCGCGCGAACAGCGCGCGGGGCATCCCATTTCCCCATGCGGGGCTATGGAGCATTGAACCCCACAGCGGACGAAACCACAGGGCTGAAACTGTTGCAGCTTCCCGAAGGATTTCGCTACCTGTCCTACGGCTGGACAGGCGATGTGATGGCCGATGGCAGTAAAACCCCTGGTGTACATGATGGCATGGCGGTGATTTCCGCAAACGACGGAAAGCTGGTCCTGTGTCGCAATCATGAACTGAAAGGCAATGGTCGACCGTTCGCGACCCCCGAACTTTCTTATGACGCCCAGGCACCGGCGGGATGTACGAATCTCATCTTCGATACCAAACAAGGGGCCTGGGAAAAAGCGTTCGCCAGCCTGTCTGGGACGGTAAAAAATTGTGCGGGCGGGCCGACCCCTTGGGGAACATGGCTGACTTGCGAAGAAACGGTCTTCGGGCCGGGCGATGATGACGATGGCAAATCGTTGGCGTACGGACGCGAACACGGTTGGATTTTTGAAGTCGGACCGGACGGGGCACGCGATCCGCAACCGCTGACCGAGATGGGGCGGTTCGTGCATGAGGCGATCGCCATAGATCCTGTCACGGGCATCGTTTACGAAACGGAAGATGCGAAACAAGCCGGATTTTATCGGTTCGTGCCGCAGACAATCGGGCAACTGGCGGCCGGCGGTCGGTTACAAATGCTGAAAGCGGAAGGTCACGACGATCTGCGAAAGGGATCGCGCGTCGGTCAAACTTACAGCGTGAACTGGGTCGATATTTCCGAACCGCTGCGAGCGCACTCCCCCGGCAAGCGCGATGGTGCCGGAGTCTTTCAGCAAGGCAAAGCCAGCGGTGGAACGACTTTCGCCCGTTTGGAAGGGTGTTGGGCCGGCAGCGATCGAATTTACTTCGTCTCGACCAGCGGTGGTCTGAAGGAAAGCGGTCAAGTCTGGGAGTTCGATCCTGCGGCTCAAGTTCTTAAGCTGATTTTTGAATCACCCGGTCCGGAAATTCTCGATAAGCCAGACAACATCACAGTCAGCCCGCGCGGTGGAATCGTGCTTTGCGAGGATGGCGATGTGATTCCTCAGCGAATGCACGGACTGACGCGCGATGGTCAGCTCTTTTCGCTGGCTGCGAACAATGTGGTCCTGGAAGGGGAGCGCAACGGAATTCGTGGCGACTTCCGCGACAGTGAATGGGCGGGCGCGACATTCAGCCCGGATGGCCGCTGGCTGTTCGCGAATCTGCAATCGCCCGGCATCACGTTCGCCATCACGGGGCCATGGGAAGTCGGCTTGCTCTAAACCGCAGTCGTCGCTTGAAAGTTCGTTCTTCGATTTGTCTCAGCAGGAAATGTCGAATGTCTGTCCGCAAGTTGCTGAAAGTGTCGATGGCCGCGGGGCTGATGCTCTGGGCAAACATCACGCTGCATGCCGACGAACTGTCGGTCGTCACGATTCAACCTGTGATTCGGCTGTTAGCGGAACCAGCACGGGATCAAGATGATTTGTGTGTCTGGGTGGATCCCCAAGACGCGCAGCGCAGCATTGTGATCACGTCTGACAAGAAGGCCGAGCGTCTGCTGATTTACGATCTGAAGGGAAATCTGTTGCAGGAGATCCCGGTCGATAAGCCTGGGAACATTGATCTACGACAAGGGGTGATGCTCGGCGGGCGTGAACGTTCGGTGGTCACGCATACCATTCGATCGAATGGTTTCCGCTTGCAGGCCTACGAGGTGAACCCGCAAACGCGGAAGCTGGAACGAATTGACGCCGGGATTTCGACCATCCCGAACTATGGCGGTTGCCTGTATCACAGCCCGCTCTCGAAACGGCTGTACTTCATCACCACATCTGAAGAGACCGTGGTGGGGCAGTATGAGTTGGCGATGAACTCCGCTGGCAAGCTTACGGGCCAACTCGTCCGCGAATGGTCCATCGGCAAATGCGAAGGGGCCGTGGCCGACGACGCGGCTCAAATGCTCTATCTCGGCGAAGAGTCGAAAGGGATCTGGAAAGTCGGTGCGGAACCTGATGCGGCCACACCCGGCAAATTGATGGTCGAGGTCGGACAGCACGGGATTCATGGCGATGTCGAAGGCCTGGCGATCATGCCGACCGGCAAAGAGTCGGGCTATTTGATCGTGTCTGATCAAGGCCGCAATCAGTATCACGTGTTCGATCGCGCGGGCGAGAACTTGCATCGTGGCGTGTTTTCGCTGACAGGTGTCCAAGAAACCGATGGGATCGAAGCGATTCCGGGAGATTTCGGTTCCAGCTATCCCGCAGGGTTGTTCGGTTGCCACGCGGATGGCGACCGCTGTGCCATCGTCTTGACTTCGTGGAAGTCCATTGCTGATGCACTGAAGTTGCAAGATTAGTGCAGTGTTGCTTGCAGAATGCTTACGAAAATAAGGCGGGTTGTCTTTGCGAGGTGGGCCGTTGTGGCTGCCTCCGTGTTTTCCATTTTGAGGAGTCTGGTCCATGCTCAAGTCTGTGTCGAATGCTGGTCAAAGTCGTCGTTTCCGGCCGTTAGGTTTTACCCTGATTGAACTTCTGGTGGTGATCGCGATCATCGCAATCCTGATCGCCTTGCTGTTGCCCGCGGTCCAACAGGCGCGCGAAGCCGCCCGCCGTACACAGTGCAAAAACAATTTGAAGCAGCTTGGTCTGGCGTTACACAATTATCACGATGTGTTCAATATCTTCACAGCGGCATATTACGGCAGTTTTGTGGACGGTTCCGCACAGGAGCAGCAGGGGTTCGGCTGGGGAGCGATGCTGTTGCCGTATATCGATCAATCGCCGCTGTATAACCAATTGCGGCCGAATGGCGTGATTGAACCGGCTGCCACGGCCACGCAGGGCATCTGGCAGGTCGCAGGCGGACCGGTCAATGGTGCCGATACGATTCTGCAAGCTTTTCTCTGTCCTTCGTCGACGCTCGCATCGAAGTCGGAAGGAAACACGACAAATACCTGGAAAAACGGCTTCGGGACGTCGACCTATGCGGCTTGCCAAGGGCCTTCGACTCCGCCGGCCCACTCTGACGATGAAAAAGGGATTTTCGGGCAGCTTAATACACAGACCCGGTTCAGCCGCATTCGTGACGTGACCGATGGCACAACCAACACGCTGGCTTTCGGTGAAAAAGCCTATGTGACATTGGACACGAGCGCGCTCGTCCCGCGAGACTGGCCGTTGTGGGTGGGGCCTGTGGGAGAAGACGAACAAGTTCTGTTCAAGACCGAATATGGTGACGTGATGAACTCCACGACCGATGACGACTCGGCGTTCAGCTTCCATGAGGGGGGCGTCCAGTTCACAATGGCCGATGGGTCGGTCCGCTTCATCAGTGAGAATATTGACCGGGATACCTACTGGCGACTCGGTGCGATGAATGACGGAATTCCGCTGGGCGAGTTCTAATTCATGGATCGATTGGTTATTCGACTGGTGCTGCCGCCGTTGGTGCGAGCACGGCGGCAGCCCGTCTGATATTATTATCCATCTTTGCAAGGAATCATTGATTATGCCCGCTTGGATTAACAGAGTTCTCGGTTTCAATTTGCTCGCGATCCCCCTGTTCCTCTGCTGCACGATCGGCTGCAGTAAAAAGCCTTTTCCGCTGGCTTATACCTCTGGAATTTGCACCTGCAACGGGGAACCGATGTCTGGTGGACTGATAATTCTTTCGCCTATCCATGACCCAGAAATCCACGGCCAGAAACGCCTGGTGGGCAAGTCTGCCCAGGGGCTAATCCAGCCTGACGGCTCTTTCGTGCTGACCACATACAAGCCCAATGATGGCGCGGTGATCGGCAAACACGCGGTCGAGTTGAGCCTCTCCGTCCTCGAAGACGACGCACCGAAACAGCCGTGTAAAACGGTCGGCCCCAACGTCACCGTCGAGGTCTTGCCGGGAAAGAATACCTTGGAGATCGAATTGGCGGGTAAGTAATCACGCCTCACGCAGATCGCCGGGAGACTGCGCTGTGGTGATGACATCCGCGACGCCCGCTGCTAAGAACTCTTCGTCGGGATCGCCGCTCAGCTGGCGGCAGCGGGTCTGTCGCCGACTGTTTGAACCTGTCGACAATTCCAGCCTGACGGTTTTTCGAATGGCGTTCGGCATCGCCATCGCGGCCTATGCCTGGGAAACCTTCACGACTCCGGTGCTGGCGGCGGATTATATTCAGCCGAAAATGCATCTTACCTACTTCGGCTTCGAGTGGGTCCGCCCTTGGCCCGGCGATGGAATGTATCTCCATTTTCTCGTCCTCTTCCTCGCGGGGATCGGTACGGCACTCGGGCTGTTCTACCGCCTCGCCGCGTTCATGTTACTGGTGAGTTTCACACATGTTTTTCTGATCGAACGCGCGCTTTACAATAACCACTACTATCTGATCATTCTGCTGGCATTCCTGGCCAACGTGATTCCGCTCCATCGCGGCTGGTCGCTCGATTCCGTCAGAAACCCTCGGCGATATTCCCCGCAGTTACCGCAGTGGATGTTGTGGCTGGTGCGATTTCAGCTTGGGATTGTGTATTTCTATGGCGGTCTCGCGAAGCTCGATGCGGACTGGCTGCGAGGCCAGCCAATGGGGATGTGGCTGGCCGCGAAGTCCGATCTGCCGGTCATCGGTCCTTGGCTGGCGAACGGAGCCATCGTGCCGATCTTCTCGATTGGCGGGTTTCTGATCGACCTGCTGGCGGTACCACTGCTCCTCTGGCGGCGGACGCGACTTGCCATGTTCACGGTGCTGGTCGTCTTTCATCTGTTGAACTCAGTCCTCTTTTCCATCGGTTTATTTCCCTGGCTGATGATCGTGGCCACCCTGATCTTCTTCCCTCCGGATTGGCCACGACGATTGTTTCAGATTCCGAATGCGTTTCCGTTACAGGCCACACCCGACCTCACAAGTTGGACGCCGCGTCGAAAAATCGTTGGGGCATTTCTGGCGGTATATCTGGGAATCCAGCTGATTGTGCCGCTGCGGTTACATCTTGATCGCGGCAATGCCAGCTGGACGGAATATGGCCAGTTGTTCGCCTGGAGAATGATGCTTCGTCAAAAACTGACCGGAGTTCGATTCTATGGAACCGACCCGGCGACAGGCCAGCAGGGCGTCATTGATATCACGCCATTTCTCACGCAGCGGCAAGCCGCGCAAATGAGTCGCGATCCCGATTTGATAGTTCACTTTTGCCGGCAGTTGGCGGACTACTATCGACAACGTGGCGTTCCCGAATTGCAGATTCGCGTGAAAGCCATGGCGTCGTTGAACGGGCGGAAACCGCAATTGTTGATCGACCCCACGGTAGATCTGGCACAACAGCATCGCAGCTTTGGCCCGCAGCCCTGGATCATGCCGCTCACAGAACCGTTTCCCAGCGAACCGTGGAATGAACCCATCGACCAGTGGGAACGCCTGATTGACATACCGCTGGCCGCGCCGCAATCGTTGCCCGGAACGACAGCTGAGAAGGCGCTGACGCCATGATCGATCAACCTCAGCAGAAACTTAACCGAGCGTTTTCTCCCTGGTGGTTTGATCCGGTGCCCATCGATTCGCTGGTGGCCTTCCGAGTCTTCTTCGGGATCATGGCGGGGCTGGACTGCATCTGGTTTCTCCAGCAAGGCTGGATTGCCACGACGTTTCTCGAACCGCCGATGCTCTTCAAATACTACGGCTTCGGCTGGGTTCATCCGTGGCCGGGAATGGGGATGTATGTCCATTTTACAGCGCTGGTCATTCTCGCCGCGTGTGTCAGTGTGGGGCTTTTTTACCGGGTGACAGCGGTCGCTTTAGCGATGGGGTTGATCTACGTCTTCCTGCTGGAGAAGGCGATCTATCTGAATCATATGTATCTCATCTGCTTGATCAGCGGCATTCTGGCGGCGATTTCCTGTCATCGAGCATTCTCACTCGATGTCTGGCGGCGGCCGGCGATGTTCTCCGACACGATCCCGCGTTGGTGCCTGTGGCTGGTGCGGTTTCAAGTCGCGCTGCCTTATGTGTTTGGCGGCATCGCCAAGCTGAACCTCGACTGGTTGTCCGGCAACACAATGTTCATGTTCTTTGTCGATGACGGCAAATACCCGGTACTGGGGTCTGGGATGACGAGCGAACCCGTAGTGCTGTTTTTCACCTACGGCGGTCTGTTGTTTGACCTGTTGGTTGTACCGTGCTTGCTGTGGCGAAAAACGCGTGCTGTGGCATTCGTCTGTGCGTTCGCGTTCCACTTGATGAATTCGCAGCTCTTTCAAATCGGCATCTTCCCGTGGCTGATGATCGGTGCCACGACGATCTTTCTGCCGCCCGACTGGCCGCGACGTTTCCTGCAAGTCCCCGTCATCGCGCCGTCGCGGTCATCGGAATCGCTACTGACCGCACAAAAAAAGCGTACACTGCTGCTCGCCGCGGTTTATGTCGCCATACAACTGGTGTTTCCGTTGCGGCAGTTTCTCTATCCGGGCGATCCCAACTGGACCGATGAAGGTCAGGCGTTTTCCTGGCGGATGATGTTGCGTGCGAAGCTGGCGCGTGTGGAAGTCATGGCGGTGGATTCGCGCACCGGCCGCCGCGGGCCGATGCCGCCGGAGAATTTCCTCAACCCTCGGCAAGTTCGCAATCTTTCACGCAGTCCGGATTTAATGCTGCAATTCAGCCATTATCTCGCACGCGAACATCAGCGACTTGGCGGCGGACCGCTGCAAGTGTATTGGCATGTGGAGTGCTCGCTCAATGGTCGCCGGCCTCAACTGCTAATCGACCCCTCGGTCGATCTCGCAGCGCAGCCACGCAGTCTCTGGCCGGCTGCGTGGATTCTTCCACTGCAAGCATCGTCTGTGTTAGCAGACCGTTGAATTTGTCGTGACACACGTTTTTAACGTGTGAGTCACTCGATTTTCTCGCCGTATTCGATCAGTTTCTGTCACGTTGGAAACGTGACCCACGTTTTTCAACAGCCTGTCAGATACGAACCGGCCGCATTAGTCGCGTATGCGTCGCGGTCTATCGCTGTCGATTGCGGTCCATCAGCGGCGGTTAATTACGCACAATAAACCAGATGCGAGCCAACTCTCTCAGTGTCTGGCTTTCATTCGCGACAGTCAGCGGGGCAGGGTCTGGGCGCAGGTCACGCGGTAAGAGTTGGCCCGTCAGATCGCGTCACTGAAAGAGGAGAATCAGCGTCTGCGGACCAGATTGTCACTCCAGGTACATCTTTGAGCAGGACGAAGTCTGGCAACGCACATGCGGGACGTGATCACCGTCATGACCTGGGAAATCTGCACA